>Ga0256839_1002857_pt1 | contig 18657 bp, 35 predicted proteins | sample 354166metaG_FD_185968 | JGI IMG/M metagenome (GOLD analysis project Ga0256839, IMG submission 185968) | Hydrothermal vent microbial communities from Mid Atlantic Ridge, Atlantic Ocean - 354-166 | ecosystem: Environmental > Aquatic > Marine > Hydrothermal vents | place: Atlantic Ocean: Mid... | reverse complement strand
GTCGAACTCATCAAGCCCATCGCCCTGGAAGAAGGCCTCCGCTTCGCCATCCGCGAGGGCGGCCGCACCGTGGGCGCTGGGGTCGTGACCAAGATTCTGGAGTGAGGTGAGGGATGCCAAAGATTCGCATTAAGCTGCGCGGTTTCGACCACAAGAGCCTGGACGCTTCCGCGCGCAAGATCGTCGAGACGGCCCGGCGCAGCGGCGCCAAGGTGGCGGGGCCGGTTCCCTTGCCCACCCGCATCCGCCGCTTCACCGTGCTGCGCGGTCCGTTCAAGCACAAGGACAGCCGCGAACACTTCGAGATCCGCACCCACAACCGTCTGGTGGACATCACCAACCCCAACAAGAAGACGATCGAGAGCCTGATGACCCTCGACCTGCCGACGGGCGTGGAGATCGAGATCAAGACGGTGGGAGGTGGCCGGTGAAGGGCATCCTAGGCGCCAAAGTGGGCATGACCCAGATCTGGAAGAACGACCGCGCCATCCCCGTGACCGTGGTGCTGGCGGGCCCCTGCCCGGTGGTGCAGCGCAAGAGCCCGGAGCACGACGGTTACAGCGCCGTGCAGTTGGGCTTCGTGCCGCTCGAGTCCAAGCGGGTCAACCGGCCGATGAAGGGCCATTTCGCCAAGTTCTCGGCCGAACCGGTCCGCTACCTGCGCGAGATCCGCGACTTCCAGCCCGAGGGCGACGTCGTCACCGTCGAGATCTTCCAGCCCGGCGACAAGGTGGACGTGACCGGGACCAGCAAGGGCCGCGGCACCGCAGGCGTGATGAAGCGCTGGAACTTCGCCGGCGGCCCCGCCTCGCACGGCGCCCACCGCATCCACCGCCACGGCGGTTCGATCGGGCAGCGCAAGGCGCCCGGCCGCGTCTACAAGGGAAAGAAGATGGCCGGCCACTACGGCGCCGAGCGCATCACGGTGCAGAACCTGGAAGTGGTCGAGGTCATCCCCGAGGAGAACCTGCTCCTCATCAAGGGTGCGATCCCGGGCCCCAACGGTGGCCTGGTGGTCGTGCGCGAGACCACGCGTGACAAGGGGGCGAAGTAATGTACAAGGTTCCCGTCATTCCCGCCAAGGGGAAGGCCACCACGCGCGAGTTGCCCCTCCCCGAGGAGGTGAACCCCCACGTCCTCTACGAGGTGGTGCGCTGGCAGCTGGCGAGCCGCCGCCGCGGCACCGCCTCGACGAAGACCCGCGGCGAGGTGAACTACTCGACGCGCAAGCTCTTCCCCCAGAAGGGCCTGGGCCGCGCCCGCCACGGCAGCCGCGGCGCGGGCATCTTCGTGGGCGGCGGGGTCGTCTTCGGGCCGCGTCCGCGCGACTACGGCTACACCCTGCCCAAGAAGGTACGCCGCGCCGGCCTGGCCATGGCGCTGGCCGACCGCGCCCGCGACGAGAAGCTGCTCGTCGTGGAAGCCTTCGCCGGCGTCGAGGGCAAGACCAAGCAGTTCGTGGAGTGGGCTCAGCAGCACGGCCTGGACGGCTCGGAGCGCGTCACCCTGGTGACCGCCGACGAGAACGTGCGCCGCGCGGCGCGCAACCTGCCCTGGGTCGTGACCCTGAGCCCCGAGGGCATCAACGTCTACGACATCCTGCGCACCGACCGGCTCGTCCTCGACGAGGCGGCGCTGGCGCTCGCGCTCGAGCGCGCCGGCATCGGAGGTGAGGCGTGAAGACCCCGTACGACGTGATCATCGAACCGGTGCTCTCGGAGAAGGCCTACGGCGGCTACGCCGAGGGCAAGTACACCTTCTGGGTGCACCCGGACGCCTCCAAGACCGCGGTCAAGAACGCGGTGCAGCAGGCGTTTAAGGTCAAGGTCGTGGACGTCAACGTGATGAGCGTGCGCGGCAAGAAGAAGCGCATGGGTCGCTACGAGGGCAAGCGCCCCGACCGCAAGAAGGCGATCGTGACCGTGGCCCCGGGCCAGAAGATCGAAGCCCTGGAAGGGCTGATTTAGAGGTGAACCATGGCGGTTAAGAAGTTCAGGCCCTACACCCCCTCCCGTCGCTTCATGACGGTGGCCGACTTCTCGGAGATCACCAAGACCGAGCCCGAGAAGTCGCTCACCGAGCCGCTGAAGAAGACGGGCGGGCGCAACAACCAGGGGCGCATCACCGTGCGCTTCCGCGGCGGCGGCCACAAGCGCCTCTACCGCATCATCGACTTCAAGCGGCGCGACAAGGCCGGCATTCCCGCCCGCGTCGCCGCCATCGAGTACGACCCCAACCGCTCGGCGCGCATCGCCCTGCTCTTCTACCGCGACGGCGAGAAGCGCTACATCATCGCCCCCGAAGGGCTGAAGCCGGGCATGACCGTGCAGTCGGGTCCCGAGGCGCCGATCCAGGTGGGCAACGCCCTGCCGCTGCGCTTCATCCCCGTGGGTACGGTGGTGCACGCCATCGAGCTCGAGCCCGGCAAGGGCGCCCAGCTGGCGCGCTCGGCCGGTACCGGCGCGCAGATCCAGGGCCGCGAGGGCGACTACGTGGTGCTGCGCCTGCCCTCGGGCGAGCTGCGCCGCATCCACGCCGAGTCCTACGCGACCGTGGGCGTGGTGGGCAACGCCGACCACAAGAACATCGTCATCGGCAAGGCCGGCCGCACCCGCTGGCTCGGCCGCAAGCCGCACGTGCGCGGCTCGGCGATGAACCCGGTGGACCACCCCCACGGCGGCGGCGAGGGGCGCGCGCCCCGCGGACGTCCGCCCGCCTCGCCCTGGGGCTGGCAGACCAAGGGCAAGAAGACCCGCAAGAAGCGCAAGCCCTCGGACCGGTTCATCATCAGCCGGCGGAAGAAGAAGTAGCGAGGTGAAGCATGCCGCGTAGTCTGAAAAAAGGCGTATTCATCGATGACCACCTTCTCGAAAAGGTCGAGGCCATGAACGCCGCCGGCGAGAAGCGGGTCATCAAGACCTGGAGCCGACGCTCCACCATCGTTCCCGAGATGGTCGGGCACACCATTGCCGTCTACAACGGTAAGCAGCACGTGCCCGTCTTCATCACCGAGAACATGGTGGGCCACAAGCTTGGCGAGTTCGCGCCCACCCGCACCTACCGCGGGCACGGCAAGGACGTCAAGCAGGCCAAGAAGCGCTAGGGGGCGGAGCATGGAAGCGAAAGCCGTGGCCAAGTACATCCGCATGTCTCCGCGCAAGGTGCGCCTGGTCGTGGACCTGATCCGCGGCAAGAGCGCCGACGAGGCCGACCAGATCCTCAAGTACACCAACAAGCGGGCCGCCCACGCGGTGCGCAAGGTCCTGAAGAGCGCGGTCGCCAACGCCGTCAACAACCACGACCTGCTCGAGGACCAGCTGGTGGTCAAGGCGGCCTACGTCGACGAGGGCCCCACCCTCAAGCGCATCCTGCCGCGGGCCCGTGGCCGTGCCGACATCATCAAGAAGCGCACCAGCCACATCACCGTCATCGTGGAGGAGAAGCATGGGTAACAAGATCAACCCCATCGGCTTCCGCCTGGGCATCACCCGGGACTGGGAGTCGCGCTGGTACTCGGGCAAGAAGGGCTACGCCCAGCTGCTCGAGGAGGACCGCAAGGTGCGCGAGCTCATCGAGAACGAGGTGGCGCACGGCGGCATCGCCCGCATCGACATCGAGCGCGCTGCCGACAACCTCTCGGTGACGGTGCACGCGGCCAAGCCGGGCGTGATCATCGGGCGCGGCGGCGAGACGATCAAGCGCATGCGCGCGGAGCTGCAGAAGATGTTCCCGAACCGCACGATCGCGCTCAACGTCCAGGAAGTGGGCAACCCCAACCTTTCCGCGCCGCTCGTGGCCCAGCGCGTGGCCGAGCAGATCGAGCGCCGCTTCGCGGTGCGCCGCGCCATCAAGCAGGCGGTGCAGCGCGTCGTCGAATCGGGCGCCCAAGGCGCGAAGGTCGTGGTCTCGGGCCGCATCGGCGGCGCCGAACAGGCCCGCACCGAGTGGAGCGCGGGCGGGCGCGTGCCGCTGCACACCCTCCGCGCCAACATCGACTACGGCTTCGCCCTGGCGCGCACCACCTACGGCGTGCTGGGCGTCAAGGCCTACATCTTCAAGGGCGAGGTCATCGGTCAGCAGAAGCCGGCGCGCAAGGCCGCCGCGGCCGCGGGCAAGCCCGAGCGCACCCGCCGCCGCCCCGCCGTGCGCCGCCGCGTGAAGAAGGAGGCCAGCGATGCTGATGCCTAAACGGCTCAAGTACCGCAAGCAGCACCGCGGCAACATGCGCGGGGCCACCAAGGGAGGGGACTACGTCGCCTTCGGCGAGTACGGCCTGGTGGCGCTCGAGCCCTCCTGGATCTCCAACCGCCAGATCGAGGCCGCGCGTGTGGCCATGGTGCGCCACTTCCGCCGCGGCGGGAAGATCTACATCCGCATCTTCCCCGACAAGCCCTTCACCAAGAAGCCGCTGGAAGTGCGCATGGGTAAGGGTAAGGGCAACGTGGAAGGCTGGGTGGCCGTGGTCAAGCCCGGCCGCGTGATGTTCGAGGTCGCCGGCGTGACCGAGGAGCAGGCGCGCGAGGCCTTCCGCCTGGCCGGACACAAGCTGCCGATCAAGACCAAGTTCGTCAAGAGGGATGCCTACGATGAAGCTCAATGAGATGCGCAACCTGAGCACCGAGGAGCTCTACGAGCAGGTGCGCGAGAAGAAGCGCGAGCTGATGGACCTGCGCTTCCAGGCCTCGATCGGGCAGCTGGCGCAGAACCACCGCATCCGCGAGACCAAGCGCACCATCGCCCGCCTGCTCACGGTGATCCGTGAGAAGCAGCAGGCGGCGGAGTAGGGGGAGGAGAGCCGATGCCCAGAAAAGTACTCACCGGCGTCGTGGTCAGCGACAAGATGGACAAGACGGTCGCCGTGCTGGTGGAGCGCCAGTTCCCGCACCCGCTCTACGGTAAGGTGACCAAGCGTTCCCGCAAGTACCTGGCCCACGACGAGGAAAACGCCTACAAGGTGGGCGACGTCGTCGAGATCGTGGAGGCGCGGCCCATCTCCAGCAAGAAGCGCTGGAAGGTGACCCGCCGCCTCGAGGAAGGCCGCATGGACGCGGTCGAGCGTTACCGCCTGCGCAAGGAGCGTGGTAAGGCATGATCCAGCAGGAAACGAGTCTTACGGTCGCCGACAACTCCGGCGCGCGCCGCCTCAAGGTGATCCGCGTCCTCGGAGGGTCGTACCGGCGCTACGCCAGCATCGGCGACGTGGTGGTGGCCTCGGTCAAGGAAGCCATCCCCGGCGGCGTGGTCAAGGAGGGCGAGGTCGTCAAGGCGGTGATCGTGCGCACCAAGAAAGAGGTCAAGCGTCCGGACGGCAGCGCCATCCGCTTCGACTCCAACGCCGCGGTGGTGCTCAACAATCAGGGGGAGCCGCGCGGGACCCGCGTCTTCGGCCCGGTGGCGCGTGAGCTGCGCGAGCGCAAGTTCATGAAGATCGTCTCCCTGGCGCCGGAGGTGCTCTGATGCAGCCCAAACTGCACGTCAAGAAGGGCGACAACGTGGTCGTGGTCTCGGGCAAGGACCGGGGCAAGACCGGCCGCGTCATCGCCGTCTACCCCAAGAAGCAGCGGGTCGTCGTCGAGGGGGTCAACGTGGTCAAGAAGGCCATGCGCGCCACCCCCGACAACCCCCAGGGCGGTTTCCACGAGATGGAGGCGCCGGTGCACGCCAGCAAGGTGCGCCCCGTCTGCCCCAGCTGCGGCAAGCCCGTCCGGGTCAAGAAGAAGCTGATCGAAGAGGAAGGCAAGGTCCGCCGCATCCGTGTGTGCAACCACTGCGGCGCCGCCCTGGACGAGGAGTGAGGTGAACGATGCCTTTGGAGATTAAACTCAAACAGCGCTACGTCAGCGAGGTGCGTCCGGAGCTGATCCAGCGCTTCGGCTACGACAACGTCTGGGCCGCGCCGCGCCTCGAGAAGATCGTCATCAACCAGGCCTTGGGCGAGGCCAAGGAAGACGTGCGCATCCTCGAGAAGGCCGCCGAGGAGATCCGCCAGATCACCGGGCAGAAGCCGGTCATCACCCGCGCCAAGAAGTCGGTTTCGAACTTCAAGCTGCGCAAGGGCATGCCCATCGGCCTCAAGGTGACGCTGCGCGGCGACCGCATGTGGGTCTTCCTGGAGAAGTTGATCAACGTCGCCCTGCCCCGCATCCGTGACTTCCGCGGCGTCAACCCGAGCGGCTTCGACGGCCGCGGCAACTACAACCTGGGGATCCGCGAGCAGCTGATCTTTCCCGAGATTTCCTACGACCAGGTGGACGCCGTGCGCGGCATGGACATCGCCATCGTGACCACCGCCGAGACCGACGAAGAGGCCAAGGCTCTGCTCGAGCTCTTGGGGTTCCCCTTCCGTAAGTAGAGGAGCGACATGGCTAAGAAGGCACTCGTAGAAAAGGCGAAGCGCAAGCCCAAGTTCAAGGTCCGGGCCTACAACCGCTGCACCCGCTGCGGCCGTTCGCGTGCGGTCTACCGCTACTTCGGCCTTTGCCGCATCTGCATCCGTGAGCTCGCGCACAAGGGCCAGCTTCCGGGCCTGAAGAAGGCTTCCTGGTAGCGAGGGCTGGTCGGGGGGGTTCCCTCGAGACCGCTCGCTGAGCCTGAGGAGACAAAAGGAGAGAAGATATGACCACCGATCCCATTGCGGACATGCTCACCCGGATCCGGAACGCGCTCATGGTGCACAAGGCCACCGTGGACGTTCCGGCCTCCCGGTTCAAGGAAGAGATCGTCAAGATCCTCGTGCGCGAGGGCTACCTAAAGGGGTACGAGCGCGTCGAGAACGACGGCAAGCCGCTCCTGCGGCTCGAGCTCAAGTACGGCCCCCGCCGCGAGAAGGCCATCAAGCACATCCAGCGCGTCTCCCGTCCCGGCCGCCGCGTCTACGTGAGCGCGGACCAGGTGCCGGTGGTGCGGCGCGGTCTGGGCATCGCCATCGTCTCCACGTCCAAGGGCGTCCTCGTCGACCGCGAGGCGCGCCGCAAGGGCGTGGGCGGCGAGGTCGTTTGCGAGGTGTGGTGAGATGTCGCGCATCGGCAAGCTTCCCATTCCCCTGCCCGCGGGCGTGACCCTCGACGTAAAGCCCGGTCAAGTGACCGTCAAAGGCCCCAAGGGCCAGCTGGTCGTGGACTTCGACCCCGACCTGGAGATCGTCTTGGAGGAAAACCAGGTCGTCGTCAAGCGCCCCACCGACAGCCGCCGCCACCGGGCGCTGCACGGGCTCACCCGCTCGCTGGTGGCCAACGCCGTAGAGGGCGTTTCCCAGGGTTTCGTCAAGGAGCTCGAGATCAAGGGCATTGGTTACCGCGCCAAACTGCAGGGCGGCAAGATCGAGCTCTCGATCGGTTACAGCCACCCCGTCATCGTCGAGGCCCCCGAGGGCATCACCCTCGAGGTGCCCGAGCCCACCAAGATCCGCGTTTCGGGCATCGACAAGCAGAAGGTGGGCCAGGTGGCGGCCAACATCCGCGCCATTCGCCCGCCCGACGCCTACCACGGCAAGGGCATCCGTTACGCGGGCGAAGTCCTGCGCCTCAAGCCGGGTAAGGCCGGCGTGACCGGAGGTTAGTCATGGCCCGATTGAACACCTTTCAGCGTCGCAAGTACCGCACCCGCAAGCGCGTCAAGCGTTCCGGGCGCCCGCGGCTCACCGTCTACCGCAGCCTCAGCCACATCTACGCCCAGATCATCGACGACGAGGCGGGCCAGACCCTGGTGGCCAGCTCCACGCTCGCGCTCGGGGTGAAGGGCAACAAGACCGAGGCCGCCAAGCAGGTTGGCGCCGACATCGCCAAGAAGGCGGTGGAAAAAGGCATCAAGCAAGTGGTCTTCGACCGCGGGGCCTACAAGTACCACGGCCGGGTCAAGGCGCTGGCCGAAGCCGCCCGTGAAGCGGGGCTCGAGTTCTAAAGGAGGACGGCATGCCAGAAACCGATTTTGAAGAGAAGATGATCATGATCCGGCGTACCGCCAAGACCTACAAGGGCGGCCGTCGCTTCCGCTTCGGGGCGCTCGCCGTCGTCGGCGACCGTCAGGGCCGCGTCGGCGTGGGTCTGGGCAAGGCCAAGGAGGTGCCGCTGGCGGTGCAGAAGGCGCAGAACATCGCCCGCCGCAACCTGATCGAGGTGCCCCTCGAGAACGGCACCATCCCCCACGAGATCGAAGTCGTCTACGAGTCGAGCCGCGTGATCCTCAGGCCCGCCGCCCCGGGTACCGGTGTGATCGCGGGCAAGGTGCCCCGCGCCATCCTCGAGCTCGCGGGCGTGACCGACATCCTCACCAAGGTGCTGGGCAGCCGCAACGAGATCAACGTCGCCTATGCGACGATCGAGGCGCTCAAGCAGCTGCAGACCTGGGACGAGGTCAAGAAGATGCGGAAGGAGGCTTCCTGATGGGTACCCTTCGCGTCAAGCTGGTCCGTAGCCCCATCGACTTCCCGCGCGACCAGAAGGCCACCCTGCGGGCGCTCCGGCTTACCAAGATGAACCGCGAGCGCGAGCTCCCCGACAACCCTTCGGTCCGGGGCATGATCCGCAAGGTCGAGCACCTGGTCCAGATCGTCGAGGTGAAGGAATGAAAGTCACCGACCTGAAACCCAACCCCGGCGCCACGAAGCGTAAGAAGCGCGTCGGCCGCGGCACCTCGAGCGGCCACGGCAAGACCGCGACCCGCGGCCACAAGGGGCAGAAGTCGCGTTCCGGCGGCCTCAAGGACCCGCGCCGCTTCGAGGGCGGCCGCTCCACCCTGATCATGCGCCTCCCCAAGCGGGGGATGCGCGGCCAGGTGCCCGGTGCGATCCGCCGGCCCGAGTACCAGACGGTCAACCTCGGCCGCCTGGTCGAGCGCTTCCCCGAGGGCGGCGAGGTGACCCCCGAGCTGATGGCCAAGGCGGGCCTGATCCGCAAGGCGGGCGGTCGGGTCAAGGTCCTCGCCCACGGCGAGGTGACCGTCGCCCTCAAGGTCCACGCCCACAAGTTCTCCAAGAGCGCCGCCGAGAAGCTGGCGGCCTCCGGTGGCGAGGCCCTGACTCTGGAAGCGGGAACGGACGAGGAGGCCTGAGATGCTGCGCGCGTTTAGGGATGCCTTCGTGGTCCCGGAGCTGCGGCAGCGCCTCTTCTTCACGCTGATGATGCTGGCCGTCTACCGGCTGGGCACCTTCGTGCCCACGCCGGGGGTGGACGTGGCCAAGGTTTCCCAGTTCCTGGGAACGGCCGCGGGCGGCGTCTTCGGCATCATCAACCTTTTCTCGGGCGGCAACTTCCAGAACTTCTCGATCTTCGCGCTGGGCATCATGCCCTACATCACCGCGGCGATCATCATGCAGCTCCTCACCACCACCGTGCCGGCGCTCGAGAAGCTGCAGCGCGAGGGTGAGGAGGGCCGCCGCATCATCACCCAGTACACCCGCATCGGCGGTATCGCCCTGGGCGCCTTCCAGGGCCTCTTCCTGGCCGTGGGCTTCCTCGAGAACAACGGCGGGCAGTTCCTCCTGCCCGGGTGGGAGCCCGGCTGGGGTTTTCGCTTCCTCGTCGTCATTACCCAGGTGGCGGGCATCGCCCTGCTCTTGTGGATGGGCGAGCGGATCACCGAGTACGGCCTGGGGAACGGCGTTTCGCTGATCATCTTCGCCGGCATTGTGGCCAACTGGGTGCCGCAGCTGATCGGCCTCTTCCAGCTCGTATCCCGCGGCGAGGTGGGCATCGTCAACGTGATCTTCTTCTTCGCCTTCATCGTCCTGGCCTTCGCGGGGATGGTGGCGGTCACCCAGGCCGAGCGAAGAATCCCGGTGCAGTACGCGCGCAAGGTGGTGGGCCGCAAGATGTACGGCGGCCAGACGACCTACCTTCCGATCAAACTCAACGCCGCCAACGTCATCCCCATCATCTTCGCCGCGGCCATCATCCAGATCCCCATCTTCCTGACCGCGCCTTTCCAGGCGAACAGCCCGATCGCGTCTGCGATCGCGAGCTTCTTCAACCCGCGCAACGCCAGCGGCCTGATCATCGAGGTCATCCTCGTCATCCTCTTCACCTACATCTACACCGCGGTGCAGTTCGATCCGCGCCGGATCGCCGAGAATCTGCGCGAGTACGGCGGCTTCATCCCCGGCGTGCGCCCCGGTGAGCCGACGATCAAGTTCCTCGAGCACATCGTCAGCCGCATGACGCTCTGGGGCGCGCTCTTCCTGGGGGTGGTGACGGCGCTGCCGCAGATCATCCAGAACCTGACCAAGGTGCAGTCGCTGGCCTTCTCGGGGATCGGCCTGCTGATCGTCGTGGGCGTGGCGCTCGACACTCTGCGGCAGATCGAGTCGCAGCTGATGATGCGCAACTACGAAGGTTTCCTCTCCAAAGGGCGGATCAAGGGGCGGAGGAACTTCTGATGGCCGCGGGGTCGATGGTCGTGATCTTCCTGGGGCCGCCGGGTGCCGGAAAAGGCACCCAGGCGGCCCGGCTCGCGGAGGACCTGGGCCTGGTCAAGGTTTCGACCGGCGACATCCTGCGCGACCACGTGGCCCGCGGCACCGAGCTGGGGCGCAAGGCGGGGCCGATCATGGAGCGCGGCGATCTCGTGCCCGACGAGCTGATCCTCGCCATCATCCGCGAGGAGCTCGCAGGGATGCCCGAGGTCCGCGCCATCTTCGACGGCTTCCCGCGGACCACCCGCCAGGCCGAGGCGCTCGACGCCCTGCTGGCCGAGCTGGGTGCGCCGGTGAACGCCGCGCTGCTGCTCGAGGTGCCCGAGGACGAGCTGGTCCGCCGCATGCTGAAGCGCGCCGAGCTGGAGGGGCGCGCCGACGACAACGAGGCGACGATCCGGCGCCGGCTCGAGGTCTACCGTGAGCAGACCCAGCCCCTCGTCGAGTACTACGCCGCCCGCGGGGTGCTCCGGCGCATCGACGGTCTGGGCGATCCCGGCCGCATCTACTGCCGCATTCGGGAGGCGCTCTAGTGCCGATCGTCCTCAAGAGCGCCGCCGAGATCGAGCGCATGGCCGAGGCCGGCGCGCGCCTTACCGAGGTGATGGACCGCATCGCAGGGGCGGTGCGTCCGGGGGTGAGCACGCTCGAGCTCGACCGCATCGCCCGCGAGGGGATCGAGGCGCAGGGGGCCAAGCCGGCCTTTCTGGGCCTCTACGGCTTTCCGGCCACGATCTGCGCCTCGCCGAACGAAGTCGTCGTGCACGGCATCCCCTCGGAGCGGCCGCTCGAGGAGGGCGAGATCCTCTCGGTGGACGTGGGGCTCTTCTACGGAGGCTACGCCGCCGACATGGCGCGCACCTTTCCGGTGGGGCGGGTTTCCGAGGAGGCCGAGCGCCTGATCCGGGTGACCGAGGAGAGCTTCTGGAAGGGGTTCGAGGCGGCGCGTCCGGGTGCGCGGCTCGGCGACGTCTCCGCCGCCATTCAGAAGCACGTGGAGGACGCGGGCTTCTGGGTGGTGCGCGAGTTCGTGGGCCACGGTATCGGCAGCGCCATGCACGAGGACCCGCAGCTGCCCAACTTCGGCCGGTCCGGCGTGGGGCCCCAGCTGCGCCCGGGGATGACCCTGGCCATCGAGCCGATGGTAACCCTGCACGCCGCGCCTGTAGTAGTATTGGAAGATGGCTGGACCGCCAGCAGCGGGCGGGGGAACCTCGCTGCCCACTACGAAAACACGGTGGCGGTCACCGAGAGCGGCCCAAGGCTTTTGACGGGAAGACGCTAGGGGGAGCAGAGTGGCGAAGGAAAAAGACACCATACGCGCGGAGGGCGTCGTCCTGGAGGCGCTGCCCAACACCCAGTTCAAGGTCAAGCTGGACTCGGGCCTCGAGATTCTGGCCTACGTTTCGGGCAAGATGCGCATGCACTACATCCGCATCCTGCCGGGCGACCGCGTGGTGGTGGAGATTACCCCCTACGATCCCAGCAAGGGAAGAATCATCTACCGGAAGTGAGGTTTGGTCATGAAAGTGCGTGCTTCGGTCAAGAAGATGTGCGACAAGTGCAAGGTGATCCGCCGCCACGGCCGGGTCTACGTGATCTGTGAGAACCCCAAGCACAAACAGCGCCAGGGGTGAGGTGAGGAGGCAGCATGGCTCGTATCGCAGGTGTTGAAATTCCCAGGAACAAGCGCGTGGAGATCGCGCTGACCTACATCTACGGCATCGGCCGCACCCGCGCCCAGGAGGCGCTCGAGGCCACCGGAATCGACGGCTCCGTCCGCGTCAAGGACCTTTCCGAGCAGGACGTGGTCAAGCTGCGCGACTACGTCGAGAACAAGTGGAAGCTCGAGGGCGAGCTCCGCAGCGAGGTGCAGTCGAACATCAAGCGGCTCATGGACATCGGCTGCTACCGCGGGCTGCGCCACCGCCGCGGCCTGCCGGTGCGCGGGCAGAAGACCAAGACCAACGCCCGCACCCGCAAAGGGCCGAAGCGCACGGTGGCCGGCAAGAAGAAGGCGCCGCGCAAGTAGCTTGCGTACCGGATGAAGATCGGGTACACTCCTAAGGTTGCTCCAGCCGCCGGTGCGGCGAGGGCCAGTTGATACTCCAAGGAGGAGAGTATGGCCAAGGCTAAGAAAACGAGAACGACGCGCAAAAAGGTCAAGAAGCAGGTCGCGCACGGGAAGGCCTTCATCCACGCGACCTACAACAACACGATCATCACGATCACCGACACCGACGGGAACCCCGTGACCTGGTCCTCGGGTGGCGTGATCGGTTACAAGGGCAGCCGCAAAGGCACCCCCTACGCCGCGCAGCTGGCCGCAATGGACGCCGCCAAGAAGGCGCAGAACTTCGGCATGACCCAGGTCGACGTCGTGGTTCGCGGCACCGGCGCCGGGCGCGAACAGGCGATCCGCGCCCTCCAGGCCAGCGGGTTGCAGGTGCGGTCCATCGTCGACGATACCCCGGTCCCCCACAACGGATGCCGTCCCCGCAAGAAGAAGCGGGCGTAGGAGGAGCTGAACCATGGGCAGATACATTGGTCCCGTTTGCCGGCTTTGCCGCCGCGAAGGCGTGAAACTCTACCTCAAGGGCGACCGCTGCTACAGCCCCAAGTGCGCGATCGAGCGCCGGCCCTACGCGCCCGGCCAGCACGGTCAGCGCCGCGCCCGCCGCCCCAGTGACTACGCGGTGCGGCTGCGCGAGAAGCAGAAGATGCGCCGCATCTACGGCATCAGCGAGAAGCAGTTCCGCAACCTCTTCGAAGAGGCTTCGAAGAGGAAAGGCGTGACCGGTACGGTCTTCCTGCGCCTGCTCGAGAGCCGCCTCGACAACGTCGTCTACCGCCTGGGCATCGCCAGCAGCCGCAAACAGGCGCGCCAGCTGGTGCGGCACGGCCACATCGCGGTGAACGACCGCAAGGTCACCGTGCCCAGCTACCGGGTGCGCCCCGGCGACGTGGTCGCCGTGACCGAAGCGGGCAAGAAGATCGGCGCCATCCAGGCCAACGTCGAGGCCGCCAAGGGGCGCAACACCGGTCCCTGGCTGGAGTTCGACCCGGAGAAGATGGTAGGCAAGTTCCTGCGCCTGCCCGAGCGTGAAGACCTGGCCTTGCCCGTCAACGAGCAGCTGGTCATCGAGTACTACTCGAGGTAAAGGAGGCGGTCTTGTTGGAAACCTTAACGGCGAAAGCCCCGGTACTGACTTCCCGCGTCGAGGGGAACTACGGCGAGTTCGTGCTCGAGCCCCTGGAGCGCGGCTTTGGCGTCACCCTGGGCAACCCGCTGCGCCGCATCCTGATGTCCTCGATTCCCGGCACCGCGGTCACGAGCGTCTACATCGAAGACGCGCTGCACGAGTTCGCCACCCTTCCGGGGATTAAGGAGGACGTGGTTCAGATCGTCCTCAATCTCAAGGAGCTGATCGTCAAGTTCCACGAGCCCGGTTCCAAGACGCTGCTGCTGCGGGCCGAAGGCCCCGGCGAGGTCTACGCGCGCGACCTGGTCGTGCCTTCGAGCGCCGAGCTCGTCAACCCCGACCTCTACATCGCCACCCTGGGCGAGGGCGCCAAGCTGGTGATGGAGGTCCGCGTGGACGAGGGCGTGGGCTACGTGGCGGCGGAAAAGCACGGCATCAAGGACCGCATCAACTCGATCCCCGTCGACGCCCTTTACTCGCCGATCAAGCGCGTGGCCTTCCACGTCGAGGACACCCGACTGGGCCAGCGCACCGACCTGGACAAGTTGATCCTGCGCATCTGGACGGACGGCTCGGTCACGCCCGACGCCGCCCTGGCGCAGGCGGTCGAGATCCTGCGGGGGCAGCTGGGCTACTTCGACCAGCTCGCGCCGCAGGCCGCCCCCGAGCCCGAGGCGGCGGAGGCGCAGGCGCCCGAAGCGCCGGCCGAACCCGAAGAGGCCGCGGCCGAGCCCGGCCGTCAGGGCGTCGCGCTCGAGGACCTGGGCCTTTCGACCCGCGTGCTGCACAACCTCCGTGAAGAGGGCATCGACTCGGTGGCCAACCTGACCGCGCTCACCGAACGCGAGCTCAAGAAGGTGCCCGGCATCGGGGAGCGCAGCGTGGAAGAGATCAAGGAGCGCCTCGCCGCGCTCGGTCTCGCGTTAAAGGAGTAAGCCATGCGCCACATGAAGACCGGACGCAAACTCAACCGCTTCAGCGATCACCGTCGCGCGATGTTCCGCAACATGGCCACGGAGCTCCTGCGGCACGGGCGCATCCGCACTACGATCCCCAAGGCCAAGGAGCTGCGTCGCTTCGTCGAGCCGCTGATCACCAAGGCCAAGCGCGGCGATCTCTCCGCCCGCCGCCAAGTGATTCGTGAAATCCACGACCTCGACGTGGTTCGCCGCCTCTTCGACGACATTGCCCCCCGCTACGCCGAGCGCAACGGCGGCTACACCCGCATCCTCAAGCTGGCCGAGCGCCGGCGCGGGGACGGAACCCAGCTCTGCATCATCGAACTCGTCGAGTAGCGCCGCCGGCGCGCAAGGCGACGCCGCCCTTCGGGGCGGCGCTCGTCGTTTCCGGCGGGGCTAGCCCTCTTCGGTTCGGGGCTCCGCGGGGGCCTCGGCGTCCGCGTTTTCGGTGTTCGCGAGCTCCTGGGTCACGTCGGGGAAGACGCGGCGGCCGCCGCCTTCGCGCTCGAGCAGCTCCCGGTACTCCTTGAGGTCGATGAAGCGGTCGCTGGCGCTGCGGATGTCGAGGTCGACGAGCTCAGGAATGCCCAGAAGGTGCACCTCCTTGCCCATCGTGCGTACCGCCTCCACCGCGGGCACCAGCTGCGCTGCGCCGCTCGCGAGGAGCGCCACGTCCCATCGGGGGGCGGTGATGAGCAGGTCGGTGGCGATGTGCGCCTCGAAGCTGGGCGCTTCGCCGCGCACCTCCCGCGAGCGCACCGAGTAGCCCATGAAGATCAGGGCGTCCAGGAACTTTTGCTGCCGTTCGTCGTTCCAGTCGGTGATCGGCGCGTAGTAGAAGGCGTTGAAGAGCGCGAAACCGGAAGGAAAGTGCTCGATCACCTTGCGGTGGTCCACGTTCCAGCCCATCCGCTTAGCGCAGTTGTACACGAACGAGCCGTCAATAAACAAAGCCAATCTATCCACGCGCCCATCATACTCTATGCGCCCTGCAAACGAAACGGCGTGGGCGCGCCCACGCCGTTTCCGGACGTGCGGGCCTCAGCCCTTCTGCGGCTCGCAGGTGTTGACCCCGAGCAGGCGGTACAGCGGGCAGAAGCGGAAAGCGGCCGTGACCACCAGGATGATCCCGACAATGAGCGCGACCGTACCCCAGGTACCGGCGATCCAGCCCAGGAAGTAGGCGAGGAGCAACACCACACCGAGTACGAAACGGAAGATCTGATCTCCCTTCCCAACGTTGCAGCCCATGATGTCACCTCCTCTTCAAGCCTAGCAGAAGGCGTCGGCGCGTGCGTTCCCCAAGCCACCTTTGCGGTCCGTCCGGGAACGCGGCGCCTGCGGCGGCGAAGGTCGGCAGGACCCGGCCGCCCAGTACGAGCGGGCCGGGCGACGTCGGCGGGCAGGACGATGAGGCCGAAGGGGACTTCCCCGGGCCCGTCGGAGAAGTGGACGGGCAGAGAAGCCCGGCGCCCAAGGTCAGGTGAACGACGAGGCGGCCCTCCTTTGCGCTGCGATCCGTGTGGATCCCCCGCCGCCTCAAGATCCCGCGGGCGGGGCGCACCGTGTGCGGTATGGGTTAATTACGGTCATTGCCCACGGTCAGCACCACCTTGCCGAAGACCGCGCGGTCTTCCAGCAACGCGTGGGCCCGGGCCGCCTCCGCGAGCGGCAGCACCCGGCCCACCACCGGCCGCAGCGCCCCGGTCTGGACGTGGCGCATCACCTCGAAGAGGCGCGCCTTCGAGCCCATCGTCGAGCCGTAGATCGTCAGCTGGCGGTAGAAGACGTGGGCCAGCGGGGTCTGGGCCAGGTAACCGGAGGAGGCCCCGACGAGCGCGATCCGGCCTCCGTTGCGGGTGGCCTTGAGGACCCCTTCCCAGAAGTCGGCGCCGGTGTGGTCGGCCACCGCGTGCGCGCCGCCGCCGGTGAGTTCGCGCACCCGCCGGTGCCAGCCGGGTTCGCGGTAGTTCACCGTCCGTTCCGCCCCAAGCGCCCGAGCCCGCTCCAGCTTCTCCTCGCTGCCTGCGGCGGCGAGCACCCGGGCGCCGAAGAGCCGCCCGATCTGCAGCGCCGCGCTGCCCACACCCGAGCCCGCGGCCATGACGAGCAGCCACTCGCCCGGGCGCACCTGAAGCTTGTCGACCACCATCTGCCACGCGGTCAGGAAGACGAGCGGCACCGCAGCGGCCTCTTCGAAGCTCAGGTTCGACGGTTTGGGGAGGAGGTTGGCCCGGGGTACGACGACGTACTCGGCGTAGCCGCCCCAGACGTGTTCGCCGAGGATCTTGTACTCGGGGCAGAGGTGGTCGCGTCCCGCCAGGCAGGCTTCGCAGCGGCCGCAGGAGAGGCCGGGATTCAGTACGACCTCACGGCCCAGCAGGTCCGCCTCCACACCCGGACCCAGCGCGTCCACGACGCCGCTGACGTCGGAGCCGAGGACGTGGGGCAGCGGCAGCTCGGGCGAGGCCGCCCCCTTGCGCACCCAGACGTCGAGGTGGTTGAGCGCGACCGCACGTACGCGTACGCGCACCTCGCCCGGTCCCGGTTCGGGGTCGGGCAGCGCGGCGGGCCGGAGCACCTCGGGCCCGCCGCGGGCGTTCATGACCACGGCTTGCATGGATTCAGCATATCGCCCCGCGGAAGCGGGGCGTGCAGGCTAGAGGGCGCGGACGGCCGCCGCGACCTCGTCGTAGGGCGGTTCCTGGCCGGGGTTGTCGGCGATCCAGGCCCAGCGGATCTTCCCTTCGGCGTCGGCCACGAAGGCGGCGCGCTGCGCCAGCTCCTTGAGGCCCTTCAGCTCGGGCAGCACCACGCCGAAGGCGCGGATGGCTTCCTTGTTGAAGTCGGAGAGCAGCGGGTAGTCGATGCGGTTCTTCTCGGCGAAGGCCGTCTGGCAGAACGGGGTATCGACGCTGATGCCTACGACCTGGGCGCCGACCTCGTTGTAGGCCGCCATGCTGTCGCGGAAGGTGCAGAGCTCCTTCTCGCAGACCGAGGTGAACGATCCGGGGAAGAAGAGGATCAACAGCGGCCGGCCGCGACCGTATGCGGCAAGGTCGACGGGCTCGAGGTCCTTGTTAAACACGGTGGCCTGGGGTATGGGGTCGCCTACGTTTACGCTCATTTCGATCCCTCCGCGTTCCAGCCTACTCCGGTAGGCCACGGAAAAGGTGACGCGTGGCAGAATACGGGGGATGGTCGAGGTCCGGGGCCGCCGCGTCGTGATCACCCCGCCCGCGGGTGCGGTGGCCTTCGTCGCCGACGTGACCGACTGGACCCACGACCCCTGGCCCTTGCGTGGCCCCGTCGAGCTCGAGCTGCCGCGGGGGGCGATCCTGGAGTACGCCTTCCTGGACACCGCCGGCGCGCCCCTGGCCGACCCTGACAACCCGGCATCGGCGCAGAACCCCTGGCGCCCGTATGCGCGCGTCGTGCGGTTGCGCGGCGCCCCTGCACCCCCCTCGTACCCCAAGGCATTGTTGGGGCGGGTGCGGCCGCTGCGCACCGGCGGGCGCCGGATCGTCGTTTACGAACCCCCGGCGGGCCCGGCGGCCTCGTTGCTCGTCTTCGACGGGGTGGCCTACCACCGCATCGGCCGGCTGGCGCACGCCGCCGAGGCGCTGTGGCGCGACGGGGCGATCGTGCCGCTGCGACTCGTCTTCAGCGAGCCCGAGGACCGCGAACGCGAGTACCGCTTCGACGCCGCGCTCGAGCGGCACCTGCTCGACGACGTCCTGCCCGCCGTCGAGGCGGCGTTCGGCCCCGGAGGCCCCTGGGGGGCGTGGGGGGCGAGCCTGGGCGGGCTCGCGGCCCTCTGGCTGGGGCTCGAGCACCCCGACGTCTTTGCCCGGGTCGGGGCCCAGTCGCCCGCGCTGCGGGCGGTGCCCGGAGGTCGCGACGCCCGCCGCGACCCCGAGTGGCTTGCGGAACGCTACCGCCAGGCCGAGCGCGGCCCCGCACGGATCGCGCTGCAAGTGGGCCGGCTCGAGTGGCTGCTGGCTCCGTCGCGCCGCTTCGCGGCGGTGCTGGCGGAGCGGGGGACGGCGCACGAGTACCGCGAGTACCCCAGCGGCCACAACTGGAC
>Ga0256839_1002856_pt1 | contig 18668 bp, 14 predicted proteins | sample 354166metaG_FD_185968 | JGI IMG/M metagenome (GOLD analysis project Ga0256839, IMG submission 185968) | Hydrothermal vent microbial communities from Mid Atlantic Ridge, Atlantic Ocean - 354-166 | ecosystem: Environmental > Aquatic > Marine > Hydrothermal vents | place: Atlantic Ocean: Mid... | reverse complement strand
CCTTCCCGCCGCGGCGGGACCGGCTCTTGGCTGCCCGGTTCCGCGGCGAGGGAAATGGAGGCCGGTTCCCAGTCTCCCGGCTCAGCGGAACGGAGTCCCGCCTCACCGGAGATCCCCGGCCCGGGAGGCGCTTGAAGGGCAGCCCATCCGGCGAGCGCCGTCTGCCAGAAGCCCGCGAACTCTTCCTGTTCCGGATCGCCGGTGGCCGCCGCATGCCCGAAAATCCCGTCAACGCCCGGCAAGCCGGCCCGCGCAGGGAGAGGAAGCCCGGTGTCCGGGCCGGCGGGCGCCGGGGGGTTCATCGAGACCACAGCGGGCGTGGCGACGTTCACGCCGCCGGAAGATGCAATCGGACGGCCACGGGGTGAACCCCTTTTGTTTTCAGCGGAACGGAGCATCCACCCATGGCAAGAACTTGTCGCTGTGATTCAATCTGGCACGTTGTCGTCACTGTACAGCGGCGCGGCGTTCCACTTTGAAACGCGGGCGGCGCGTCTCCGGCGTCCGCCGGTCCGGGAAGAACGAATGTTCCGTGAACGTCCCGAGGAGCGCGGGGGCGGAGGGAGGCATCCGGGGGTGAAGGGCTCAAGTGGTTCGGCGGGGCGCAGATGGCGGCCTGGGCCGCCTTGGGCGAGAGGGCCGTCACCGGCGCTCGAGGGGTGGCGGCCGGGGCCGCGCGGGGGGTCCGGCGCCTTCGATGCCACGTCCGCGGCACGCCGATTGCTTGCATTCGGGCCGGAGCCGGTCATGGACACTCTGACGGCATCGGCGGCCAGTGGAATCCGCGCCCGGATGGAGTCGCTCGAGCTGCTTGCCAACAACCTGGCGAACCAGGCGACGGCGGGCTTCAAAGCCGACCGGGAAGCCTACAACCTCTATTCGGCGCAGCCCGCCTGGCCGGCGGTTGCGCCCTTGCTGCCGGTGATCGAGCGGCAGTGGACGGACTTCTCCCAAGGCACGCTGACGCGCACGGGCAATCCCACCGACGTGGCGATCTCCGGGCCCGGATTCTTCGCGGTGCAGGGTCCGGCGGGGACGCTGTACACCAGGAACGGGACCTTCCATCTAGGAGCCGGCGGCGAGTGGCTGACCGAAGACGGCTTCGCGGTACTGGACGCGGCGGGCAAGCCCGTACGGGTGGACCCCAGCCGGCCGTTCGAGGTTTCCAGAACCGGCGAGATCCTCCAGGAAGGCGTGGTCGTGGCCCGGCTCGGGCTGGTGGAGTTCGACCGTCCGGAAACGCTGCGCAAGCGCCGGGGCGTCTACTTCGAGACGGTTTCGGCGGCGCAGCGGCCCCGGGAGGCGCGCCACGCCGAAGTCCACCAGGGCAAGCTCGAGGGGGCGAACCTGAATCCGGCCGAGGCGGCCGTCCGGCTAGTGACGGTGATGCGGCAGTTCGAGATGTTGCAGCGGGCGCTGCGGATCGGCTCGGAGATGAACCGCAAGGCGGTCGAGGAGGTGGCGCGGCTGCGGTGAGAGACGGCGGCGAGGGGATCGTGCGCGCGGCGAGCCGGATGCCGGGCTCCGGAGCAGCGGGGAGCGGCGCCGAGGGGCGGATCGACAGAGACGGAGGAAGGGCTGAACGATGATTCGGGCACTCTATAGCGCGGCCAGCGGGATGACCGCGCAGCAGATGAACGTGGACAACATCGCCCACAACCTGGCCAACGCCAATACGGTGGGCTTCAAGCTGCGGCGGACGCAGTTTCAGGACCTGCTCTATCAGAACTTCGTGCAACCGGGGGCGGCGGCGGGCTCGCAGACGATCGTGCCGACGGGCCTGCAGCTCGGTCTCGGCGCCCGGCCGGTGGCCAACCAGATCATCTTCACCCAGGGCGACTTCCTGATGACGAACAATCCCCTGGACCTGGTGATCGAAGGCCGGGGGATGTTCCAGATCCGGCTGCCCTCGGGCGAGCTCGCCTACACGCGGGCCGGGACGTTTCACCTGGACCGCGACGGCAACATCGTCACCGCCGACGGCGATCCGCTCGAGCCGCAGATCACGATCCCGCCGGAGGCCAAGTCGATCACCATCGCCGCCGACGGCACGGTCAGCTACACCCAGGCCGGTGAGACGGCGGCGCAGCTTGCGGGCCAGATCGAGCTGGCGTTGTTCACCAACCCGGCGGGGCTGAACAGCATCGGGCGGAACCTGTTCCTGCCGACCGACGCCTCGGGCGAGCCGACGATCGGCCTGCCGGGCGGCCAGGAAGGGCTGGGGACGCTGCTTCAGGGCTACGTGGAGCAGTCCAACGTGAGCGTGGTCGAGGAGTTCATCAACCTGATCGTCAGCCAGCGGGCCTACGAGGCCAACGCGAAGGTGGTGCGGGCGGCCGACGAGATGTACCAGCAAGTGAACAACGTGACGCGATGAAGCGGATCCTGACGAGCATCGTAGCGGCGGCCGGCGCCGTGGCGGCGGCCTGGGCCGGAGACGGCTGCGCGGCGGTGAGCGGCGACCGGATCTATATGAAGGATCTGGCGCGGCTCCGGCCGGTCTTCGCCGGCGCCGATCGGGAAGCGTTTCTCGGGTTCGCTCCGGCGCCGGGCGCCCGGCGCGTCTTTACGCGCGGGCAACTCAGGCGGCTGATGCGGGCCCACGGCCTTGGGGACGGCGAGCCGGAGCCGGTCTGTTTCGAGCGGGCCGCCAGGCGGTGGACGGCGGCTGAGGTGGCCGAAGCGGCGCGGCGGGCCTGGGAAGGCCGCCGGGTCCGGGTGGAAGTGGTGGACTACCAGCGGACGCCGGCCCCGAACGGGCGGCTCGAGTTCTCCCCGAAACGGCTCCCTGCGACGGGGGCAGACCCGGACTCGGCGGTTCTGTGGCGCGGGCGGATCGTCTACGGGCCCGGCCGCAGCGTGCCGTTCTGGGCGAAGGTGCGGCTGGCCGAACGTCGGCGGATGGTGGTGGCCGCCGGCGAGCTGAAGCCGGGCGATGTGATCGAGGAGACGGACGTGGCGGTCCGCGAGATCGAGGTGGCGCCGGCGGCGCCCGCGGGGTTCCGGCGGGCCGAAGAGGTCGCGGGAGCCCGAGTGCGGAGGAGGATCGCGGCGGGCGAGCCGGTCTACGCCGCGGCGGTGTCGATTCCGGCGGCGGTCTCGCGCGGAGATCTGGTGCGGGTGGAGGTCTTCAGCGGCGGCGCCCGTCTGGAGTTCGAAGCCCGGGCTGAGAACTCGGCGCGGAAGGGCGAGCCGGTGCGGCTGCGCAGCCCGCTGAACGAGAGGACTTACTTGACCGCGACGGTCACCGGAGCCGGCCGGGCGGTGATCGAGGCCAGCGGGACTTCCAGGAGGCGGAGATGAGACGCGTGGCGGCGATATTGCTGGCCGGGGCGATCGGCAGCAGTGCTCTGGCGGAGGAAAAGGGATCGGCGATCGACCGCTACATTCAGGAGGCGATGGCCCGGGCGGCAGGGCGGCCGGCGGCCCGCGGCTCGCTCTATACGCCGGCCGGCCTGCTGGGCGATGCGGTGCGGGACCTGCGGGCGAACCGGGTGGACGACATCGTAACGATCGTCGTGGCGGACCGGGCTTCGGCCGTCTCCCGGGGCGCCACGCGCACATCGCGGAACTCGACGGCCAACTACGGGGTGAGCGCGCTGTTCGGGGCCAAGCCCGCCGGCGGCGTGTTTGCCAACCTGGCCGAGCTCGAGGGCGGCTACGAGCTGGACGGGCAGGGCGAGACGAGCCGCGAGACACGGCTGACGACGACGATCGCGGCGCGGGTCACCCACGTGCTGCCGAACGGCAACCTGGTAGTGGAGGGGGCCAAAGAGGTGGTGATCAACTCCGAGCGCCAGACGGTGACCGTGCGGGGCATCGTGCGGTGGAACGACATCGGCCCGGGCAACCGGGTGGCATCGGACCGGCTGGCGGAGCTGGAGGTGCGGGTGAACGGCAAGGGCGTGGTCGGCGACGCCATCCGGCGCCCGAATTTCCTCTACCGGCTGCTGCTGGGGCTGCTGCCTTTCTGAGGAGAGATGAGACCGGTGGCGATGCGGGTGGCGGTGACGGCGATCGCGCTGCTGTGCTGGGCGTCTGCGGCCTCCGGAGCCGAGGCCGGCCTGGAAGGGCCGCGGCTGCAGCTTTCCCGAATCAAGGAGCTGGCCTCGCTCGAAGGGGTGCGCGAGAACCAGTTGCTCGGCTACGGGCTGGTCGTGGGCCTGGCCGGCACGGGCGACAAACGCCAGACGGTCTTTTCGGCGCAGACGCTGACGAATCTGCTCGAGCGGATGGGCGTCTCGGTGGACCCGCGGGCGATCCAGGTGCGGAACACGGCGGCGGTGATGGTGACAGCGGTGCTGCCGCCGTTCGCGCAGCCGGGCACGCGGATCGACGTGACGGTGGCCACGGCGGGGGACGCGACGACGCTGCAGGGAGGCGTGCTGCTGCTGACGCCGCTCAAGGCGGCCGACGGACAGGTGTACGCGGTGGCCCAGGGGCCGGTGATCACGGGAGGGTTCCTGGCCGGCGGAGGCGGCAACCAGCGGACGCTGAACCATCCGACGACGGGCCGGATACCGAACGGAGCGATCGTCGAGCGGGCCCCGCCGCAAAGCTTTCCCGAACAGGAGCTGCGCTGGCAGCTCCGGCAGGGGGACTTCACCACCGCGATGCGGATCGCCGAGGCGATCAACGAGAAGTTCGGCGGCGAGGCGGTGGCGGCGGCCGAGAATGCAGCCGTGGTGGCGGTCCGGATTCCGGAGGGCTATCGGCGGCGGGTGGTCGAGTTCGTCTCGGCGATCGAGAACCTGGAGGTGGCCACCGAACCGGAGAAGAAGATCGTGATCAACGAGCGCACCGGGACGATCGTGATGGGCAAAGACATCGCCATTGCGCCGATCTCGATCCTGCACGGAGCGCTCACGGTGGAGATCCAGACGACCTTCGCCGTTTCCCAGCCGGCGCCGTTCGGGGCAGGCGAGACGGCGGTGGTGCCGGAGGTGGGCGTCGGGGTGAGCGAAGAGCAGGCCCGCAGCGTGCGGCTGGAGCCGGGGGCGACGGTGGAGGACCTGGCGCGGGCGCTGGTCTCGATCGGGGCGACGCCGCGGGACATCATTGCGATCCTGGAGAACCTGCGGGCGGCGGGAGCGCTCCAGGCGAGGCTGGAGGTGATCTGAGCGGTGCCGGGCGCAATCTCCATGGCCACGCCGGCGGTGCTGGACATCGAGAGGCTCCGTGGGCAGGGGGACTCCCCGGAGGCGCTGCGGGAGGTGGCGCGGGAGTTCGAGGCGCTGCTGATCGGGCAACTGCTGAAATCCGTCCGGGCCGCCGGGCGGGGCTGGCTCGGCAGCGAGGATTCCGAAGCCGGGAGCCTGCTGGTCGAAGTGGGCGAACAGCAGTTGGCGCGGGCTCTGGCCGCGGGCGGCGGCCTGGGTCTGGCCGATCTGATCGTTTCAGGCCTGGCGGGCCGACAGCCGCCGGGACAGGGGCCTGGAACCCGAGCCGCGATGGCGGCCGGGCCTGAGGCGCCGGACCCCGGCAGCGGCGGAATACCATCCGCGGGCAAGGTTGCGATAATGGACAGTTCCGCTCTCTTCCACGACGGAGTCCTGCGGAGCACCGGCCCGGATCCTGCCGCCGGAAGACATCAATCAATGGAGGACAACAGCAAGTGAAGCAGTCGCCCGTGCGTTGGATGTGGATGATGCTCCTGGCGTTCACCGCCGCGGCGTGGGCGGCGGGTCCGGGAGCCGAAGGCGAAGCCGGACACGCCGACACGGAGTTCGTAATCGGGCTGTTGAGCCTGGTGCTGCTGATGGTGGCGGCCAAGATCGGCGGAGAGATCTTCGAGCGCGTCCGCCAGCCGGCGGTGCTCGGCGAGCTGGTGGTGGGGATGGCGTTGAGCGGCCTGGGGCTGGCGGGGCTGGCGTTCGTCGCCGAGATCCGGGACAGCCCGGGGCTGCACATCGCCGCCGAGATCGGGGTGATCCTGTTGCTGTTCGAGGTCGGTCTGGAATCGCACCTGGGCGAGCTGCTGGAGGTCGGCTGGTCGGCGCTGCTGGTGGCGATGCTCGGAGTGGTGATGCCGGTGGGGCTCGGCTACGGCGTCTCGGCCTATTTCCTGGCCGAAGAGCCCTGGTACGTGCATCTGTTCGTGGGGAGCACGCTGGCGGCGACGAGCGTAGGCATCACGGCGCGGGTGCTGAAAGACCTGAAGAAGCTCGACACCAAAGAGTCGCGGATCATTCTCGGGGCGGCGGTGGTGGACGACGTACTGGGCCTGATCATCCTGGCCGTGGTCTCGGGGATCGTGACGTCGATCGCCCGGGGGGCCGGCGACGGCAGCGTGGGCGGGGGCGTAGTTCTGCTGATCATTCTCAAAGCCGTCGCGTTCCTGGTGGGGGCGATCTTCATCGGCCGGTTCCTGCACATCAATGCGGTGCGCGCCGGGACGCGCTTTCGAGTGCCTGGCATCCCGCTGGTGATCGCGCTGAGCTTCTGCTTTTCGATGGCGGCGGCGGCGGGCCTGGTGGGGCTGGCGCCGATCGTCGGGGCGTTCGCCGCGGGCCTGGTGCTGGAACCCAGCGACTACGAGGTCTACCAGCAGCGGGGCGAGATGCCCATCGAGGATCTGATCCGGCCGCTGTCGGCGGTGCTGACGCCGATCTTCTTCGTGATGATGGGACTGCGAGTGGACCTGGCGGCGTTCACTGAGGGCGGCGTCCTCGCCTTCGCCGCAGTGGTGACGGTAGCGGCCATCATCGGCAAGCAGATCTGCTCGCTGGGCGTGCTGGAGAAAGGCGTGAACCGGCTGGTGGTGGGCGTGGGGATGATTCCCCGGGGCGAAGTGGGACTGATCTTCACGGGCATCGGAGCCAAGCTGATGGTAGACGGGCATCCGGTCTTCTCCTCGGACACCGTCTCGGCGATGGTGGTGATGGTGATGGTGACGACGCTGGTGACCCCGCCGGTGCTGAAAGCCCTGTTGTCGAAGGAAGGCTGACAGCCGGGCGACCGGACGGCCCGGGCGTGGGACGCTCAAAGAAACGCCCGGATGAGCTGGCTCTGGGCGCTCTTCAAATTGGCGTGGGCCTCGTCGAGCTGTTGAATCTTGCTCTGCAGGCTGCGCAAGAGCCGGGTCCGGTCGCAGGCGTTCCGGATCACCAGCAGCAGGGCGGCGTTGTCCCAGGGCTTTTCGATGTACTGGAAGAGCCCGACTTTGTTGATGGCTTCGATGGCGCTCTGTTTGTCAGCATGGCCAGTGAGCAGCACGCGGGAGGTCTCCGGCTGGAGCTCTTTGGCCTTGGCGAGGAACTTGATGCCGTCCATCTTGGGCATCAAGTAGTCGGAGACGACGACATCGACGGGGTGCTCTTCCAGGTAGGCGAGGGCTTCGTCCACGTCAGTGAAGGTAACGACGTTGTAATCGGTCTCCAGCGTCAGATAGGCGCTCAAGCTGGTGAGCACCATCTCCTCGTCGTCCACGATGACGATGGTGGGCTGCGGTTCGGACTCCGCGGCGGAATAGACCTTCTCGGACTCGCTCAAGACTGTTGTTCCTCCGTTTTCGGAGTGATGGGGATCCGAATGTGAAACGTCGTTCCTTGGCCGACCTCGCTTTCGAAGTCGATCCGGCCGCCGTGCTCGCCGACGATGATGTCCCTGGAGATCGCCAGTCCGAGGCCGGAGCCGAGCCCCGCCGGCTTGGTGGTAAAGCCGGAGGAAAAGATCCTGGGCCGATCCTTCGGGGCGATCCCGCGGCCGGTGTCGGAGATGGCGACATGGACGAAGTCGCCCTCCCGCTCGGTCTGGACGACCACCTTGCCCTGGCCCTGGATCGCCTGGCCGGCGTTCACGAAGATGTTCAGAAAGACCTGGCCGAGGCGGTTCGGGATGCACTGGACTTTCGGCAGGTCCCCGAAGCGGGTCTCGACCTCCACCCGGCGGCGGAACTCGCAGCGGGCGAGCTTGAGGGTGTCCTCGAGAATGGCGTTGACGTCGGCCTCGACGAACTCCTCGCCGGCTCCGCCTACCAGGGTCTTGAGTCCGCGGACGATGGAGACGATCCGCTCACAGGCGATCTTGTCCACGGCGGCCAGATTCATGAGCGTGGCTACGATCTTGGCCGCCTTGGGCGGCGGGCCCGCCCGCTGCTCACGAGCCTCCTCGAGGAGGGCCTTCAGGTGTTCGAGCGAGCGTATCGCCACCTCGTTGTTGGAAAGGATGGAACCGATGGGCGTGTTGATCTCGTGGACGATGCCGGCCACGAGCCGTCCGACGGCGCTCAGTTCGTTCGCTTCGAGAAGCTGTTTCCGGCATGTTTGCAGCTCCTCCCGAAGCCGTTCCAGTTCGGCCTCCAGCGCGGCGGTGTCTCGTGAGGTCATGAGAGAGTCCGGATATGTTCCATTATGGCAGGGGGCGCGAAGCGGTCATTGCTCCAGGAGCTTGCGGAAGCGGCGGACGAGGGTGGAGAAGATGGCCGCCGCGAGCTCCATGTGGTCGGAGAGCAGATCGTAGAAGTCATCGCGGGAGATCTTGAGCAGGGCGGTGTCGTCCACCGTCTTGGCGGTGACGGGCAGGGGGGAATCGTCGAACAGCGCCCAGGAGCCCAGGACTTCGCTCTGGCGGGCGACGTGGAGCACTTCGCCGTTGCGGGCGATCTCGACGCTGCCATCGAGGATCACGTAGAGGGCGTCCAGAGGCACGTTGGGCCGGAGGATCAGCTTGCCCGGGGGGTAGTTGACCTCCCTGGCGATGAGAGCGATCTGGGAGAGCTGATCCGGGGTCAAGCCGCTGAGCAGCTCGACGCCCTCCAGGGCGATGACTTTCTCGACGATGTTGCGCTCGATCATGCCCGCTCTTTCTTCATACTTCAGCCTAGCCGCGCCGCAGCGGTGCGCGCCACCGGCGCCAGGACCTCGTCGCCGGAGGAGGCGAGGCGGGCGATGGCGTCCCTGAGGCGCGTCAGCTTGAGCTCGGCGGCGGCGGCGACGGCGCAGGCCTTCAGCCAGGGATCGCCCCGCCGCAGTTGGCGCTCCAATGCCTCTTCGAGCGTAGGCAGCCGGACGCCGAACTTTTCCCGGCCGATGTCGAGCAGGTGCGGGGAGCCATCGAGCATCGGCACGAGGATCTCGCGCAGCTCGTGGTCCAGGATGTTGTCGAGCAGCTCCAGGGCGGCGGAGAACTCCTCGGAGCGCCGGCGCTGCTTGACGGCCAGGTAAGCGGCGCGCATCTGGCCGGGAGCGTAACGGAGCCCGAGGAGACGGAAGAGGCGTTCGATGGTCTGCTGGAGGCGGTCGTCGAGGGTGCGGGCCAGCAGGCCGGCGGCCTTGCCGCCGGGCCGCCGCTGCCGGAAGAGGGCCAAGGCGGCATAGAGCTCGAAATACGACTGGGCCTCTTCCCGGATGCGCCGCCGCAGCTCCTCGTCGCCGAAGTCCAGCCCGGGCGCAGCTTCACGGAGGGAGCCCAGGGCGCGCAGCGCGGCGGAGCGCACCGAAAGGTCCGGATCGCCGAGCACCCGCCGCAGGGCGTCCACGCTGGACTGGGAGACGATCGACGCCAACACGCGCGGGATCCGCCGCCGGAGGAAAGGATCGGCGGCGGGATCCTCCAGCAGGCGCCCGAGATACTCGGCCGCCCGGTCGCCATAGGCAGCGAGGGCCTCGACGACGTCGGGGCGGATCTTCGCGTTGAGCAGGTGCGGCACGATCCGCGGCAGATAGCGCTCGTCTCGGAGACTCCCGGCGGCCCGGCAGGCGGCGGCGACGACCCGCTGGTCGGCATCGGAAAGGAGGCGGGCGAGGACGCCGGCTCCAGCTTCGCCCCTCACGCCGGCGGCGAAAGCGGCCAAGGCTCTGCGCTCCGGGTCGTCGGCAGCGGCAGCCGCCACGAGCCATTCCCGGGAGACGAGGGCTTCGATCCGTTCCGGTTTGCCGGCCAGGGCCTGGAGCACGGCGCGCCCGACGAAGCACTCCCGGTGGTTCATCAACCGGGCGGCCAGTGACAGCGGATCCGGGGCGATCTCCAAGACATAGGCGACGGCCTCATGGGCCAAATCGGCATGGAGGGCCGGACAATCTTCGATATCGGCCAAAGCGCGCTCCTGGAGCCCCGGGTGGCCGGCCTGGCGGGCAAGCTCATAGACTTTGGCCCGTATCACCTGCGACGAGCTGCAGACCAGCTCTTCGAGCAACGGGACGATGTCGTAGCCCGGGGCCTCGCCGAGCAGCGAGAGGGCATAGAGCGCCTGGCGCTCGTGGGAGCGGCGGGCGGCTTCTTCGAGCAGCCGGATGGTGTCGGAGTCGTGTACGGTGACGCGGGCGCTCTCCAGATCCAGCCGCCGGGCCTCCACCCGGTTGCGGACCGTGGCCACGTACTCGCTGCGGGCCCGCACCGCCAGCGCCAACCAGCAGCCGGCGAAGGCGACGATCAGCGCGGAAATCTGCCAGGAGCCCTCGATGCCGAGGGCCACCAGGGCGAGGATCAGGCCGGCCGCCAGTCCGCGGCCGAGGCGGTCTACGAAGACGTCGATGAACGCCTTGGTGCGGTTCTTCAACTGCGCCGGCAAGGGAAGATAGAGCAGTTCCAGAGCCGTGCGGGAGATCGAATAGCGGGTCGAGGCTTCGACCAGCCGGGTGGCGCCGGCGCCGGCGAGTCCGGGCAGCGCCGTTCCGAAGGCGGCCGTGACCCCCACGGCCAGCGGCGAGACCATCAGGGTGCGTCCGACGCCGAGGCGGCTGACGGCGGCGGTGGTGAAGAAGACCTGGAGCAGGAAGGTGGTCACGCCCAGGAAGAGGCCGTTGAAGCGGCCGAGGAAAGCGGTGAGTTCGTCCCGGTCGGTGAACGCCTGTTTGGCGGCGACGTTGAACTGGAACTCGACGAGCACCTCGACCAGATAGGTGCTCAAGATGATGCCGACGATGAGCAGCAGGTGTCGGTGGCGGGCGACGTCGCCGACGACGTCGCGGAACCGGAAGTCGGCCCGCGCCCGCCCGAACTCGTCCTCCCCGGTGAACGCCGGGCCGGGCCGACGGGATGCCGAAGCGGGCAGGCGGCGGCCGGCGAGCCCGGCGGCCGTCAGAGAGGCGAAGGCCAGCGCGACCAAAGCGATGCCGACGGGCATCAGGCCCACCGAACCGGCGCGAACGGCTTCGCTGGCGGTCAGCGCCCCGCCGGCCATGCCCCCCACGATCGCCCCCAGCCCGAGCAGCCCGTAGAGACGTTTGGCCTCGCGGCCGTCGAAGATGTTGGCGGCGAACAGCCACCCCTGGGAAACGAACACGATGCCGAACAGGTTCACCCAGATGGCGAAGAAATAGAACAGCCAGGCGGCTCCCGAGGAGACGGCGCGCCACAGGGCGAAGAGCACGGCCACCATGACGAAGGTCGAGCCGGCGACGGCGGCCCAGAGCGAGACGCTCATCGCCAGCCGGCTGTACAGGTAGGCCAGCAGCCCGCCGATCACCGCGATGAGGATATAGAGCCAAGCCAGCTCGTCAACGCTAAAGCGGTGCAAGAACAGCGACCAGGCGATGGGCTTGAGGACGTGGACGGCGCAAAGGATCAAGAAAAAGTACAGGGCCATGAAGAGGGTGCGGGCGAGCTCCCCTTTGCGGACGTCGAAAGCGCGCCGCCACCACCGCCGCAACAAGCCCATGGATACCCAAGAGTAGCAAGGGCGTCCCGGAGCCGACAAGGCGCCGGCGGCCCCCAAGGCCCGGCAGTCCTAAAGCTGCGGGCCAAAGCGGCGATATGGAAGCCAGGGGCGTAAGTGTGCGCTCATTGAGATCGCCAAGCAGAAACCAGCGGACGCAGCGCCGGGAGGGGCGGAAGGCGGCGTGGCGGGCGATCGCGGGAGTCGCGGCGGCCGTAGCCGTGTGGCCTGCGGCGGCCGATTGGCAGCCGGGCGTGTGGCGGACGTGGACCCGGGCGGACGGCTTGGGGGAATCCTACGTAGCGCGGGTACGGGTGGCGTCTGACGGAACGGTGTGGACGAGCCACAGTCCCGGAACCGGGTTGAGCGTCCTGGACGGCTACCGGGTACGCCGCCTGGAGACGCCGCCGACCGCCGAGGAAAGCTTCGAACTCGGCGACGGCGAACTCTGGCTGCTGGACCGCCATGGCGTCCAGCGTTACCGCGGCGGGGCATGGGACTACGTGCACATCCCGGAGATCAGTTCAGCGTCTCCGGAGACTCGGGACCGGATTCGTCTGGCCCCGTTGCAGGCGGGCATGACGCTGGTCGTGTTGCCGAACCAAGTGCTGCTCGTGGACCTGCAGGGCAAGGCCCGCGAGCCGGTCCTGCGCACCGAGCAGACAGGGCTCGGCGAATATCAGGCGGTCTTGCGCACGGAGCCGGAAACCGTCTGGGTGGCGGCCGAGCGGGGCCTTCACCGGCTGGCGTGGCCGGCGATTGCGGATCCGGAAAAGAGACGGGACGTCGCGCTTCCGGGCTGGAGGCGCACGGTAATCGAAGGCCTGTCGCCGGGAGCCCCGGGGGAGGTGATCGTTCTCCTGCGGCGCCTGGGCGACGGCGGCCGGGCGGTGGCCAGCTACACGGAAGCGGCCGGGTGGCGGACGCTGCTTAGGACCCGCGCCCGGAACGTGGCCGCCTGGCGGGACAGCTCCGGCCGGCTGTGGATCCGCGAGCACAACCGGATCGCGATCGGCGGTGCGGGCGGGGTCGTCCGGATCGGCGACGCGGGCGCACAGATGGGCTTCGTCCAGGACCAGGCCACGTCGGGCGACGGAGCCCTGTGGCTGGCGGCGTCCAACGGGCTGTACCGTTACGCGCCCGGCTCCTGGCGGACTCCGTTTCGAGCCGGGACGTTTGACGAGCCCGTGACGGCGATTGCCGCCGGGACGGGGGGCGAGCTCTGGTTCGCGGCGGGCGAGGAGCTGCTCGAGCTGGCCGGGGGCAGGTGGCGGCGTTTCCGGCTGCCAGGGGGACGTTCCGTAAAACCGTTCTCCCCGGCGGCCCTGGCGGCGTTGTGGGACGGGCGCCTGGTGGTGCTGACCGACGATCCGCGCTCGCTGCTGCTGTTCCGGCCCGGCGGAAAGAAGTTCAGCGTCGTGAGACATCCGCGGGGCCGGCTCTTCGAACTGATCAGCCGGCGCGACGACGGCCTGGTCTGGGTATTCACGTGGGCGCCGGGCGAGGCGGGCGACCTGGAACTGGAACTGTTCGACGGCGCCCGGTTCCTGCCGTACCTGGATTTCGACGACTGGCGGGTAGGGAGGGTCCGGTGCGTGGCACAGGAGGGGAACGGGACCCTGTGGATCGGCGGAACCGAAGGGGTGGCCCGGTTCGAAGCAGGCCGCTACGAGGTGGTCCGAGGCGGGCCGTCCGATGACGGAGCGAACGCAATTCTCGTCAGCCGGGACGGGGTGGTCCTGGCCGGCGGACAGAATCACCTGGAAGCCTTCGACGGGAAACGGTGGGAGGTGTTGCAGAGCGACCTCGGGGCGGTGCGGGCGATCGTGGAATCGAGTGACGGCGAGCTGTGGCTGGCGACGGAAACCGGAATCCACCGCAGCGCCGGGGGCTCCTGGATCCAGTTGGGTCCCGCCGAGGGGCTCCCGACCCTGGCGGTCTCCACAGTGGCGGCGCTGCCCAACGGCGAGATCTGGGCCGGCACGGGCAGCGGACCGGTGCTCTACGCCGCCGCGGACCGGTACCCGCCCCGGGTGCTGGCAGCGCCGCGGGAAGAAGAGTTGCGTTTCGCGCCTCACGCTCCGGTGAGGATCCCGCTCACCGGGGTGGACCGGTGGAAGGCCACGGCGACGCACCGCCTGCTGTATTCCTGGAGCCTGGACGGAGATGCCTGGACGCCTTTCGCGCCGGCGCGGGAAGCCGCCTGGGACCGCCTGCCGCCGGGACCGCACCGGCTGCAAGTGCGGGCCATGGACCGCAGCGGCAACGTGAGCGCGCCGCGGGTGATCCGGATGGAGGTGCTGGCGCCATGGTACCAGGAACCAGCGTTGCGGGCCTTGCTGGCCGCAGGGGGACTGTTGTTGGGGCTCGTGCTTGCGGCTGCGGTGCTGCAGTACCGCCACCGGGGGCGGCTGGTGACGGCCCTGGACCGGGCCGCCGCCGAGGCGCAGCGGGCCAACCAGGCCAAAAGCCGTTTCCTGGCCAACGTCAGCCATGAGATCCGCACGCCGATGAACGGCATCATGGGGCTGCTGGAGCTAGTGCTGGATACACCTCTGAACCGGGACCAGAAGCGGCTGCTCGAGACGGCGTCGGATTCGGCGCGGTCACTGATGTCGTTGCTCAACGGCGTGCTGGATTTCTCGAAGATCGAGGCCGGCAAGATGGAACTGGACGAAAAGGAGTTCCGCCTGCGGCGGACCCTAGGCCGGATCATGCGTCTATTCGGACCGCGCGCATCCCAACAAGGCGTGGAGCTGACCTGGGCGGTGTCCGCCGACGTGCCGGACGCGGTGATCGGCGACGGCTCGAAGCTCCGGCAGATCGTACTGAATCTGCTGAGCAATGCGTTGAAGTTCACTCGTACAGGAGAGGTCCACTTGCGCGCAACGCTGGAAACGCGCGAGGGAGACGCAGCGCTGGTACACCTGGTCGTGGCCGACACCGGACCGGGCATCCCGAAGGAAAAACAAAGACGTATATTCGAGGCCTTCCGGCAGGCCGACCCGAACACGGCCGACCGATTCGGCGGCACGGGCCTGGGACTGGCCATCTCGCGGCGGCTGGCGGAAGCAATGGGCGGGCGGATGTGGGTGCAGAGCCCCCACCAGCTGCTGCCGGGGGCCCACGGAGGCGATGGCAGCGCCTTCCACTGCCTGATCCGGCTGCGGGCCGCCGGCGAAACCGGGGATCGGCCTTTCTCCGGTGCAGAGCGGGTGCTCATCGCCGACGCCAACCCGCGGAACCGCGAAGGGCTGGCGGAACTGGCGCGCGTGGCAGGGCTGAGGCCGGAGACGGCGGCGACCACCGAAGAGGCCGCGGCGGCGCTCGAGAGACAGGACGGCCGGCCGGAGGTCGTCTTGCTCGACGAGCGCCTGATCGACGAGCGGCTGGAGCGCCTGCTGGCCCGGCGCGCCTCGCGCCGCACGGCGCTGCTGCACTGCGGCCTCTCGCCGGCGTACGCGCAGCGCTGGCGGGGCCTGAGACTCCCGAAACCGGTCGAATTGGAGGCGCTGGTGGAGATGGCCAGCGAGATCCTGCAGGGCCCCAGCGAGCAGCGGGCGAGAGGCGGTAAGCGGAGACGCAAGATCCCGGTGCTGCGCATCCTGCTGGCCGAAGACAACCCGGTGAATCAACTAGTGGCCCGGCGAATGCTCGAGCGCGACGGCCACGAAGTGCTCGTCGCCGACAACGGCAAACAGGCCGTCGAGCTGTGGGAAAAGGAAGCGCCGGACCTGGTCCTGATGGACATGCAGATGCCGTTGATGAACGGGCGTGAGGCGATCCTGCGGATTCGCAAGCGCGAGACCGAGAAAGGCAGCCACGTGCCGATCATCGTCTTTACCGCCAGCGTCGCGGCCGAGGAGCAAGAAGAGTGCCGCCGTCTGGGCGCCGACGCCTTCATCACCAAGCCGATCCGCCGTGGCGACCTGTTGGCGGCGCTCGAAGAGGTCTGGGAGCGGCAAGGAAGCCGCCAGGCGCCGCGGGGCGAGGCGGAGCCCGAGTTGCGAGACACCGGCGCGCGGAGTACGCCGGGCGTCGCCGGCGGCGTCAGTCCTCGACGGTGATCGACGGACCCGCCGGCCGGCCGGTCTCCTGGATGCGGGCGACGACCTTGCGGGCGAGCTCATGGAAAGCGGCGGCGTTCGGATCGTTGCTGTCGCGCAGGGCGACGGGGTTGCCGGTGTCGCCGCCCAGGCGGATCTCCGGGTCGAGTGGCAGCTCGCCGAGAAAGTGGACGTTCATTTCTTCGGCCACCCGCTTGCCGCCCCCCGTGCCGAAGACGTCGATGCGCTCCTTGGAGCCGGGAGCGATCAGGTAGCTCATGTTCTCCACGATGCCGAGGATCTCGCCCCGCACCTGGCGGAACATCAGCACGGCCTTGCGGGCGTCCTCGAGAGAGACGTCCGACGGGGTGGTGACGACGACGGCGCCGCTGATGGGGACGGTCTGCAGCAACGAGAGCTGGACATCGCCGGTGCCCGGAGGCAGATCGACGATCAGGAAGTCCAGGTTTCCCCAATCGACGCGCCGCAGGAAGTCCTGGATCACGCCGTGGAGCATGGGGCCGCGCCAGATGAGGGGGCGGTTCTCGGGGTTGAGAAACCCCATCGACATCACCTTGATGCCGAAGTTTTCGAGCGGCCGGATTTTCTGGCCGGCGGCCATCGGCTGCGCCTGGACGCCCATCATGCGCGGCACGTTGGGACCGTAGACGTCAGCGTCCATGAGGCCGACCTTGTGGCCCTGGCCGGCGAGGGCCACGGCGAGGTTCACCGCCACGGTGGTCTTGCCGACGCCCCCCTTGCCGGAGCCGACGGCGACCACGTGCTCGACGCCCTCGATGGGCAGTTTGGGGGGACCCTGCGGTTGTTGCGACGCCATGATCTATACAATTCGATGCTAGCAGAGGCGGGGGGTCGCACCCGTCATGGCGCATCAGCCCCCATGACGAAGTCCCACTGGGCCATGCCGGCCTCGACGATACGGCCGATATCCCGCTCGAGCACATAGCCTTGCGCCGCCAAGCGCCGCGCGGCATCCCGTAGGGCTTCGCGGTACGCCGCCTCATCGGCGAAGCGCTCGGCGACGGAACGCCGGGGGTCGCCGGCCTTCTCGCGCTCGGCCTCGGTGCGGGCGAACGGGAAGTAGGACCCGATCATGTCGGCCAGCTCCTCGGGGGCTCCGATCTCGGGGGCGCGGTAGTTCCATCCGGTGAATGTTCCGAGGGCAGCCTGGAGAACCGGCAGCCGGACGCCGGCGATCTCGTTGCCGTCGGCGTCCACCTGGGGGACCAGCGTCACGAAGGGCTTACCCACCTTCGGCGGCTCGATCGAGACGACTCCTTCGGGGTAAAACTCCGGGCCGTAGTCCACCCGCCAGGCCCGGTGCATCCGGTCCGGAAAGCGGACGCCGGGGATCTTGGGGAAGCGGACCTTCTCCAGCGGGACGAGCTCGCCGCGGTCGATGCGGGGATAGCGGGAAGGCGGCGGCGCCACGCCGTCCTTCACCCATTTGTCGAAAGCGGCGAGCAGCGCCCGCATCGCCCACCGGTAGTCCATCGGGTTCGAGAGATACTGAGTGCCCGAGCGGGAGGGCGGGAAGTTCCTCGGGCCGTGTTGGGCCCCGGTCAGGAAATAGATGCGCGTGGTGGCGGGGATCTCGGCGTCGCGGGAGCCGTCGAGGGTGGTGTGGATCAGCGAGCCGGCGCGCCCCCAATACTCGTAGGAAGTGTTCGTGTAGAAGATCTTCGGGACGACGCCGCCGGCCTGAGCGCGGGCGAGGATGCCGCCCTCGAGGCCGGTCTCGGGATCCCGCTGGGTGAGGTCGGTGAACGGGAAGATGTCGGTGGGATAGAAGAAGTTCATGTGGGGGTGGGCGTCGCGGGAGGGCTGGGCGAAACGGTGATTGAAGCTGCCCCGGCCGGCGCCGGCGACGTGGGCCCAGACCCCGTCGAAGACCCGCTTGCCCTGCTCGTCCTTGTTGAGGCCGTAATAGAGGAACGTGCGCAGGAAGCGCCCGCTCTGGGAGACGCCGAACGCGAGCGCCCGGTCCAGGTGCCGGAACTCGGCTCCCAGCAGAGTGTTCCGCCGGGGCTCGTTGTATTTGAGGAACGAGACGAGGTCGCGGACGGCGGCGGGCCCCAGGCCGACCAGCGCCGGGTCTTTGGACCGATAGACGACCTCGTAGATCTTGCCGGGCTGGAAGCCGGAGGGCAGCTCGACGGCGCCGCCGTCTTCGCTGAACCGCCAGTTCTTCCGCGGGATCTCCCGGCGCGGGGCGTCCACGCGGTCGCGGACGGTGAGGCGCGCCGAAGGGTCGCCGGGATCGAGGACGCGGTAGGGGACGTGACTACGGTCGGCCAGCGAGTGGCGGTACTCCAGCCGGTTCGGGACGAAGTCGGCGCGGACGAGGCCGGTGATGGGCGAGCCGTCCTTGTTGCGGGCCACCGGCACATAGATGCGCATGCGGCCCTCCTCGCGGGGCACGTCGAACTGCCAGCCGAGCCAGACCAGGGCAAAGCCCTGCTCGAGCAGGAAGGCATCGCCGAACTCTGCCTCGGTGCGGGGATCGCTCGAAGGCTCGGCAAGACAAAGCTGGCTGAGCATCAGCTTGCGGCCGCGATTGACGACCTCGAACAGAATGGCCCCGTTGCCGCGGGCGGTGTCTCTGGGCTTGAGGACGTAGAGGTCGGCCGAGAACTCGACCTTGCCCTCCTCGTTCACCGGCGCCAGATCGATGTCCGAGATGATGCGGTTGGCGGGGTTTTTGGGATCCACCTGGAAGTAGGCCTTGGCGATGATCCGCTCGTAGGGGCCGGCCTTGCCGAAGCTGCGGCCGTCGAGGACGTCGCTGCGCTCGACGACGCGGATGCGGTGGACGGCTCCCTGGGCGAGCCACGAGCAGAACAGCCAGACGGCGGCGCACGGGAGGAGACGGCGAATACGCATGACTGTTGGGTGATTGTACCTGAAGCGCCGGCCGGCGAAGAAGATGCGCCGCTAGGCCAGGGCGAGATTGGCCCGGGCCTTGACGTCGAAGCCGGCGAACTCGCCGCGGCGGTACTTCGGAA
>Ga0256839_1002855_pt1 | contig 18671 bp, 20 predicted proteins | sample 354166metaG_FD_185968 | JGI IMG/M metagenome (GOLD analysis project Ga0256839, IMG submission 185968) | Hydrothermal vent microbial communities from Mid Atlantic Ridge, Atlantic Ocean - 354-166 | ecosystem: Environmental > Aquatic > Marine > Hydrothermal vents | place: Atlantic Ocean: Mid... | reverse complement strand
TGCAACACTTCAAGGTGTTTAATCTCGTCGTCTGATAGGTGGTAATCATTCATGTCGCTATTATATTCGCAATCAATGTAATGCGCCAGCTAGTTAATGTGCATTCTTAATCGCGAATAGTATACCTTAGCAAACATTGATCTTCCTGAAACAGATCATGATTACATTTCAAGCTGGCAAATTTTAAAGAAGATTGCCCAAAAACAGGATATCGAACGACTTGATCATGAATTTCATCAGCTTTTTATCGGCCTGGGACGTGGCGCAGTAGTTCCATATTTTTCTTGGTACAAAACCGGATTTTTAATGGAAAAACCTTTAGCGCAGCTCCGGTCTGATTTAAAAAAACTAGGATTCAAAAGGCAACAAGATAACATGGAGCCAGAAGATCATTTCAGTTCGATTGCTGAAATCATGGCCATGCTGGTTGCTGATAACCGGGAAGAACAAACTGTGTTTTTCAAGAATTATATTGCCCCCTGGTTCAGACAATTTTTTAACGACATTCGGCAAACCCGAATGGGTGATTTTTATCCCGCTATTGCCAGTTTGGGCGATGTTTTTATTAGCATGGAAACCAGAAAAACAAAAAACCTCTGAAAAATCCAGAATTATGGTATCGTTAGAAATGCGTAGTTTCAATGTAATTTTGTTGTGAGTAACAGATTATGACAAGCAAAAATTCCCGCAGAGTTTTTTTTAAGGCATTGTTAGGCAGCACTACCGCGGCCGTTGTTTTAAATAGTAAATTATCCTCGGCGCAACCTGAAAAATCCAAAAAGACGACGCCAGTCAAAAAACAATCCGGTTATCACGAAACCCAGCACATTAGGGATTACTACAACAAAATCAACTTTTAATAACCAGAATACCGGGTGATGGAATGAAACTAATCAAACGTTCAACTTCCCCTTCTGCAGCACATCAAAAAAACCTTAACCGCAGAGAATTTATAAAACATTCCGGGCTCGCAGTCGGCGCTTCAGCACTGGCAAGCCAATTACCTTTTACCATGATGGAAAAGGCACAGGCCCAAGCCACACAATTGACCAATACCCCCGAAATAGCCACCATAAAATCAGTTTGTACTCATTGTTCAGTGGGCTGCGGCGTTATTGCTGAAGTACAAAATGGCGTCTGGATTGGTCAGGAACCGGCATTCGATCATCCTATCAATCTGGGGGCACATTGCGCCAAAGGCGCATCCGTCAGAGAACATGGTCATGGCGATCGACGCTTGAAATACCCCATGAAGCAGATTAATGGCCAATGGAAGCGAATCACCTGGCAACAAGCGATTGATGAAATCGGTGACAAAATGTTGGAAATTCGCCAGCAATCCGGGCCGGATTCCGTGTATTGGTTAGGCTCTTCCAAGCATAATAACGAACAAAGCTATTTATTTCGTAAATTTGCTGCATTTTGGGGATCAAATAATATCGACCACCAAGCGCGGATCTGCCATTCAACTACAGTCGCCGGGGTTGCCAATACCTGGGGTTATGGCGCGATGACCAACTCTTTTAACGATATTCACAACAGCAAGGCAATTCTGATTATCGGTGGTAATCCGGCTGAGGCGCATCCGGTTTCCATGCAACATATTTTCAAAGCCAAGGAACAAGGCGCGCCACTGATCGTTATTGATCCGCGTTTAACTCGGACAGCCGCCCACGCCAGCCAGCATATTCGGCTAAGACCGGGGACTGATGTGCCACTGATTTTGGGCATGCTCTGGCATATCTTCGAAAATCACTGGGAAGATAAAGAATTTATCCGGCAACGGGTTTATGGCATGGATAAAGTGCGCAAAGAAGTTGCACAATGGACGCCGGACAAGGTCGAACAAGTGACCGGCGTCAGCGAAAATGAACTTTATCAGGCGGCCAAAACCATGGCAACTCATAAGCCTGGCACGTTTATCTGGTGCATGGGAGGAACCCAGCACACGATCGGCAATAATAACACCCGGGCCTATTGTATTTTTCAACTGGCGTTGGGAAATATGGGCGTTGCCGGGGGTGGCACCAATATTTTTCGCGGCCATGATAATGTTCAGGGCGCTACCGATCTTGGCCCCAACGCTCATACCTTACCTGGCTACTATGGTTTGGCGGAAGGCGCATGGAAACATTGGGCAACTGTTTGGGACATTGATTTTCAATGGCTATCCGGTCGTTTTGACAAAGCGCTTTATGATGACGGAACTGGCGCTAATAAACGCACCATGAATATGAGCGGCATCCCCGTTTCACGCTGGATTGACGGCATTCTGGAAGAAAAGCAAAACATTTCCCAACAAGATAATATCAGAGCCATGGTACTTTGGGGACATGCGCCCAACAGTCAAACCCGCGCGCCGGAAATGAAAAAAGCCATGGAGAAACTGGATTTACTGGTTGTTGTTGATCCTTACCCCAGCAACAGCGCTGTATTACATGACCGGACAGAGAACACCTATTTATTACCTGCTAGCACTCAATTTGAAACTTATGGATCATTGACCTCATCCAATCGCTCTTTACAGTGGCGAGATCAGGTTATTGAACCATTGTTTGAATCACGTCCCGACCATCAGATTTTGTATCAGTTTGCTGAAAAACTTGGATTTGCCGATCAGATGTTCAAGCATATTCAGGTTAAAAACAGCGTGCCATTAATTGAAGATATTACCAAGGAGATCAACAAAGGAACCTGGACCATAGGCTATACCGGACAAACCTATGAACGCCTGAAAAAACAACAGCAAAACTGGCATACCTTCAATACTACCACTTTAATTGCAGAAGGCGGCCCTTGTGATGGAGAATATTTTGGCCTGCCCTGGCCTTGTTGGGGTACTTCAGAACAACAACATCCCGGCACACCCATCCTTTACGATACCACTAAACCAGTGGCGCAAGGCGGCTTGACTTTCAGGGCACGTTTTGGTGTTGAACGTGATGGCGTCAGTTTGTTAGCCGAAGATTCTTACAGTAAAGATTCTGAAATCAAACAGGGTTATCCCGAATTTAGTGCGGATTTACTAAAACAACTCGGTTGGTGGAATGAACTGACCGATAAAGAAAAACAACTTGCAGAAGGAAAAAACTGGAAAACCGATTTGTCCGGCGGTATCCAGAGAGTGGCAATCAAGCATGGCTGCGCGCCATTTGGTAACGCCAAGGCGCGTTGTATAGTATGGCAATTCCCTGATCCGGTGCCAGTGCATCGGGAACCCTTGTACAGCAATCGCCGTGACATGGTAAATAAATATACTGTTTACGGTCAAAAATACCTCACTACATTCATAATAATTGATTTGCATTCAGTATGTTACAGAATGTCAAAAGTGCATTTTTCAGCGTAAACAGTATATCCCACTTATAAGGACCGGAAAAGTTTTTACCGCTTGCCGACCCGCTACGAATCCATTCAAAAAGTTGATTACAGCAAGGATTTCCCTTTAACCATGACCAGCGGCCGTTTGGTTGAATATGAAGGCGGAGGCGATGAAACCCGATCCAATCCCTGGCTGGCCGAATTACAGCAGCAGATGTTTGTCGAAATCAACCCCGCCGATGCCAATAACGCAGGTGTCAAACACGGCGAACAGGTTTGGGTGGAAGGGCCGGAAGGCGGGAAAATTAAAGTCATGGCATTCGTCACAAATCGCGTTGGCCGTGGCTTGGTATTTATGCCATTTCATTTTGCCGGACATTATCAGGGTAAAGATCTACGAAATAAATATCCTGAAGGATGTGATCCGTATATTTTAGGGGAATCCTGCAATACTGTTTTTACCTATGGTTATGATTCGGTAACGGCCATGCAGGAAACCAAAGTGTCTTTGTGCCGGTTACAAAAAGCGTAGAGGAAATAACATGGCCAGAATGAAATTTCTTTGTGATGATGACCGCTGCATTGAATGCAATGCCTGCATCACTGCCTGTAAAAATGAGCACGAGGTTCCCTGGGGTGTCAACCGTCGCCGCGTTGTCACCATCAATGATGGCCAATCAGGTGAAACCAGCATATCTGTTGCCTGTATGCATTGCTCCGATGCACCTTGCGCTCAGGTATGTCCGGTAGACTGTTTTTATTTTACTGATGATGGCGTGGTCTTGCACGACAAAGACTTATGCATCGGCTGCGGCTATTGTTTTTATGCCTGCCCTTTTGGCGCGCCACAATTTCCCCAGGATGGCGCTTTTGGCAATCGGGGCAAAATGGATAAATGCACCTTTTGTGCCGGCGGGCCTGAAGAGGATCATTCTGAAGCCGAATTTGAAAAATATGGCCGTAATCGCCTGGCTGAAGGAAAATTACCGCTGTGCGCAGAAATGTGCTCAACTAAAGCGCTTTTGGCGGGTGATGGCGATGTGATTTCCAATTTATTTTCCCAGCGCGTTACCCAACGCCAGCTCAGTCAAGAGGAGCCTGATTCTGGAACAGCACAAGTCAAATTATGGGGCTGGAAAACGGCCTATAAGGATTAAATCATGTCTCGTCTTAGCCTGTTGTTTGCATCATTAGCGTTTTCTCCAAACACTTATTCTGATGAACAAAATATCTGGAAACAAATTCGTGAAGGCATTAGCGGCTATTCTGCCGTTAATAGTCAGGAAAGCGAGATTTTGATCCAGGCATCTGGAACTCAGTGGCTTACCATCAGAAATGAATTGATCGCGGGAACCGGCGCCTGGCTTTTGGCATTAACGGTATTGGCATTAGCTGTTTTTTATTTAATCCGGGGCAGAGTGAAATTGACTGAACCTCCTAGTGGAGAAATGATCGAACGTTGGAGCAAATCAGAACGCTGGCTGCATTTTTATACCGCGAGCTTATTTATTTTGCTGGCAATAACCGGCTTGAGCCTACTTTACGGCCGTAGTTTTTTAATAAGCTGGCTGGGACATGACAGTTTTTCACAATATGCCGACATCGCAAAAATAGTTCATAACTATGCCGGGCCTTTATTCAGTGTCGGGTTGGTCATGATGGGAATGATCTGGTTTCAGGATAACCTGTTTGATAAAACTGATATTACCTGGTTTAAGCAATACGGCGGCATGATTGGCAACCAACACCCTTCTGCCGGACGCATGAATGCCGGCGAAAAAGTCTGGTTCTGGTTATTAATGACAGCAGGTGTATTGGTATCAATTACCGGAATGAATCTCGATTTCCCAAATCTGGGTCAATACCGGCTGATCATGCAAATCAGTCATATTATTCATTCTGTTTCAGCATTTTTATTGATCATCGGTGCGCTCGGCCATATTTATATTGGCACTATTGGCACTGAAGGCGCTCTGCGTGGAATGATAACCGGGAAAGTGGATAAATCCTGGGCCAAACAACACCATGATTTATGGTATCAGCAAATAAACAAAGAAAAACAGAACTTTTTGAAGCCCTCAGGTAACTCTGCTAAATATGGATCGAAAATTCAGTGAACTCGCAGGTTTTTGATCAAGTTTTCACTGCACCTGAAAAAAAATACAGGCGCAGTAAAAACACTTAAATTGAACCATTCAGACAATTAATTTCTGGTTCTGCTGGATCGTCTCACCAATGGTAACCCAATCAATGAAAATAACATAAGCCCAAGTGCAGGCGGCAAAGGAACAGGTTTAGCGAGCCATCCACTTACATTCCCGCCACCTCCCAGAGAAATAACGGCTTCAGGAATTAAAAACCCTCCGACAAACGAAACCGACCCTCCTTCATAGTAAATCACTGGAATTCCTTCGCCTCCTTGAGTAGGCGCTGAACCTGGGGCAGGTATACCGCCAAAACCTAGAAACATAGGATAAAATGTCCACGAGTTGCCATCAAAACCAGGTTTTGTATAGCATGTGGACGCACCAGTTCTGCAGGCATTCAGTGCGGATGCCGCTGCACTAGAAATACCTTCAACATCAGCTATAGCCCCATCAATAAATGACATCATTTCACTTTCGCTGGCGATAGCGTACCCAGCCGCTTCCACATCAGAGCTAGATAAATTGAAATTACCATCAATTTCGGAAATAATCTGCAATGAAGGTTGAGGGGCGGGCGCAAGCGTTACCGAGTAGACAAGCTCCGATGCAAAAAGCAATGTCGACAAAACAAAAACCTGACTTATAAAAATTATTTTTTTCATCGTTTTCTCCATATTTTTTGTAATTTCATTCTAATGTGAAGTAAGAGCCAAAATGTCAACTGCTTGCTACATTTTGCTTTATGTGCAATACAAATTTCATTGTTTTCTTAACCATTAAGCTCTTAATATTGATTCTAGCAAAAAAACTCCGCCGCAATCAACTTCGGCCTGTTCTACTATTTTTCTATCAACCACAATCTCCATTGGAAACAACATTCTGAAAAAATTAAAACCCTCGTCTGTATTATTTATAATTTATAGTCTATTTAAGACGTTGGATTCACAACAAAAACCCTGATCCCCATCAATTAACTCACAACTTATCCACAGAAAAAACACCCTATAATGTATATTCTAATCCCAAGATGAAGTTGCCATAGTTCTACAATACAACCAAGGTTACTTAGCTACTGAAACATCGGCTAATGAAGCATTAAAAAAAATTACTATTCTGGAGACTGAAACTGCCTCCCCTGATATTCAGGCGATAGCGCCGGGAGAAGTTCGGGTCATTCGCCGCAATGGAAAAGTAACGACTTTTGACGCCAACAAAATATCTGTCGCCATTACCAAAGCTTTCCTGGCTATTAAAGGTGGCAACGCTGCTGCCAGCCGGTGAATCCACGAAAACGTTACGCAACTAACCGAACAAATTACTGCCGCTTTAATGCGCCGACTGCCCAGTGGCGGTACTGTCCATATTGAAGACATTCAGGATCAGGTTAAATTTGCCCTGATGCGCAGCGAGCACCATAAAGTTGCTCGTGCCTATGATTTGTATCGGGAAGAACATGCCCGACTGCGTTCAGAAACGACCTTGCAAAATGACAAAACAAAAACACAAAATGTTATTCATATAACAGCGGCAGATGGCAGCCGCAGTCAAGGGGTCAGCCAGCTTGATTTCTATAGTTTTCAAGCTATTTGTCGTTCATATGGATTTTCATCCTCACATTATGAACAGAATCTCAATTTATTTTCAGGCTCATTTCATATTGAAAAAGCCCCCACCAGAATTAAAGTGTCTGCATTTCTTCAATGGAATATCTTCTGGTAATGTGTTGTGGACAATTTTTATCCCAGGTTTTCACATGAATGATAAATGCACGTTCGGATTTCCCTTTATAGTTTAAATCAGACAATTGACTAATAAGCGCCTGATCATCTTCTTTTACCTCAGCTGTTCCCCATATCTTTATCCTGATCCGATTTGGATAATCCATAAGAAACAGGCAAATTTTCTTATTTTCTTCCAGATTTCCATATGAAATATATTGACGATTACCTCTAAAATCGGCAAAACCCAGCGTTTGATCATCGAGTACTTTTAGAAACCCTTTCGGGCCACCACGGTGTTGAATATAAGGTTGCCCTTAACCATTGACGGTTGCCATGTATACTGTTTACGCTGAAAAATGCACTTTTGACATTCTGTAACATACTGAATGCAAATCAATTATTATGAATGTAGTGAGGTATTTTTGACCGTAAACAGTATAGAAAGAATCACGTTCCAAGATAAAGTCGACTAACTCTGGTGTAATGCGGTCCGGCCACCAGCTTTTCTCAACCCTTGCGTAAGAATCTCTGGAACCCTGTCGTGTTTGAATGGCTTTAACGCTTTTTGTAAACGCTATATCACTTGCATACTGTTTCATGATGGTTCTCCAGGCTTTCGCCATTTCACTGTGAAAATTATTTAAATGATCGCCGATATCCAGTAAATGGTTTTTCGACGACCTGTCAAAATAGAGATGAATGATGCCTCATTGTTTCTCAACGCCTGCCCCTTTTGCTTCTCCTATAAAGCGTCTAATGTGTTCTGCAATCACTTCGCCGTCTTCTTCCAAAGCAAAGTGCCCGGTATCCAGCAGATGAAAATCAACCTTTTTTAAATCCCGTTTGTAGGGATGCGCACCTTCTGCCGGAAAGATTTCATCGTTTTTTCCCCAGACAATTAGTGTGGGCGGTTGATATTTGCGTAAATAGGCTTGCCATTTTGGATAGAGTGGCGGATTCGAACCATAGCTATAGAAAAGCTGAAGTTGAATTTCCTGATTACCTTTCCGGTCCAAAAGCGGTTGCACATGATTCCAGGTATCGGGGTTAATGTTTTCAACATTGCGGACTCCATTGGTGTATTGCCATTTTGTGGCGCCTAAAGTAAACAGAAAACGCAGTGCTTCTTCATTTGTCATGCTGGTTTTTTTGTACGCGTCCTTTACGTTTTTCCACCAATTGTTATCAAGACCCTGGTTGACTGCGCTGCGATCTTTCCAATAGGCCTTGATAGGTTCCCAGAAGTTGTTATCAATACCTTCAACGTAGGCGTTTCCGTTCTGAATAATCAATGATTCAATTCGTTCTGGATGTTTTGTTGCTATACGAAAACCAATCGGTGCACCATAATCCATCAGGTACAAGCTATATTTCTTCAGGCCAACTTGGTCGATAAATTTCTCGACAACATTGGCAAGGTTATCAAAACTATAGTCAAATTGATTGACAGTGGGCATTGAACTATAGCCATACCCTGGATAATCTGGTGCGACTAGATGGAATCGGTCAGATAATGCCGTAATCAGATCACGAAACATATGTGATGAAGTTGGAAATCCGTGCAATAACAAAATCGTCGGGTGTTTAGGATTGCCTGCTTCTCGGTAAAAAATATCGAGTCCGTCAATGGTCACGGTTTTATAGCTAACAGCATTGAGCGGCTGAGCGGCAAACGATGTTGTTGCGAACCCCAGGTTAAAAATCAGGCTGATTAATAGCGCTTTTGTAATAGATATAGTTTGTGTTTTCATGATTATTTCTCCTTTAATATGAGATTTCAATTGATAGATTTGATGTCGGTTAAATCAGATCCATAGCTATTGAGTAATTTCGATAATTCGGTAAAGCCCCCTATTGGTTTTTCGTTAATAAATATTTGCGGTACGGTGCCTTGGCCGCTTTGAATTAAAAGCTGTTGTGCCGATTCAGCATCTTTGAGTAAATCAACTTCCTGATATGCGATGCTATGCTCTTGCAGCAAATTTTTAGCTGCGTGACAATAGCTGCACGCTGGACTGGTTAGGATTGTTACTTCGGTCATTTGAATCTCCTGATATGTTGTAAAATTAGAGTTAATAAAATTCGCGTTTCGATGCACTAATCGGCTTGTCATTAATACTGGCAATACGTCGCTGCATCAAACCGCTATCAGCGAACTCCCAGAGTTCATTTCCATAAGAGCGGTGCCATTGCTCTGAATCGTCATGCCATTCATAGCGAAAAGTGACTGCGATACGGTTGCCGGAAAAACACCAGAGTTCTTTCTTTAACTGATAATCAAGTTCCTTCTGCCATTTTCGGGTTAGAAATTCGATGATTTTTTCGCGTCCGCTAAAAATTTCTGTGCGATTACGCCACTGACAATCAACGGTGTAGGCGTTGGCAACTGTGATTGTGTCTTTGCTATTCCAGGCATTCTCGGCCAGGTGAACTTTTTCTGTTGCTGTTTCCAATGTAAAAGGCGGCAGTGGTGGTCTGTTATCCATCGCATTCTCCTGTGATTGAGTTCATTAACTGCTTACAGCTGTCTTTCTGTAATCAGGTATCCCTTCCAGGAACACCGCATCAATCGGAGTATCGTTAATGTGATTGATGTAGTTACTAAGCGTTTTGAAACTGATTGCCAACACGACTTCTAATACATGCTTTTTTTGATAACCAGCCTGATAGAAGGCCTGTAGCATGCTTTGATCAGCCCAGCCGTCCACCTCTAGAATCTTACGAGTAAAGCGACGTAACGATTCCAGTTTGCTGTCAGCGAGAGACTGGTTGTAATACACAGCATGGATTATTTCAGTAGGAATTTTCTGCATTTTGGCGATTGCGCCATGTGCAGCCAGGCAATAACTACAATTGCGATAGCGACTAATACTGAGCAGAACCAGTTGCCGTTCTGTTACAGTGAAAGCAGTTTTGTCAAACAGTGAGTCTAGAGTTTGATAGGCTTCCAGCGTGGCAGGTGATTCGGCCATGACAGCCATGAGGTTTGGAATAAATCTCAGCTGTTTTTGCGCGGCAAGCAGTAAGGGTTTTGATGCCTGTGGTGCGGTATCCACAGTATGCATGGTAAATTCTGACATTGTTTTTCTCCTGAATCGTTAATTGACAATATAACTAGTGCAGGAGGCGTGCCAGAATTGTGGAAATATAATATAAGTTAAGTAATACAATCACTTAACAATACATATTCAAACAAATAAAAATATTGTAGCTGCTATTCATTCACAATATTTCGTGAATTAACGGAATATATACTTTTTACGGTCAAAAATACCTCACTGCATCCATAATAATCGATTTACATTCAGTATGTTACAGAATTCCAAAAGTGTATTTTTCAGCGTAAACAGTATAGTTATCTTATATATTTTCCCCTGTAATATTTCATTCAGAGCAATTATTGGTTAAGTGACGCCACCAGAAAATCGATACATAATCTCACTTTAGGCAACAGGTAATGCCTGTAAGGATAAATTGCTGAAATAGGCATTTCTTGATAGCAATCAACTAAGATGTGTTGAAGCTTGTCTTCAGACACGTCGGCTGTAGAAAAAAATTCAGGTAAAAATGTAATCCCGACTCCTTTTCTTGCAGCGGCAATTAAAGCAGCTCCATTGTTACTGATAAGTACTGGATTGATGCGGAAGGTTCGTTTTTTACCTATACTGGAAAACTCCCATGCCATTTCATGTTTAAAGCCGTGTAACCCAAAAACCAGGCAATGATGTTGCTGTAGTTCATCGGGTGAGTTTGGCGTACCATATTTATCAAGATAAGCTGGACTGGCGCAAACTATCCAGCGCGTTTTCCCAATTTTTCTTGCCTTAAGGTTTGAGTCAGGTAAATGGCCCAGACGAATCACTAAATCCATGCCTTCTTCGATAATGTCAACAGTACGAGATGTGATTTGAGCATTGACAGTAAGCCCCCTATTTTGCAGCATCAATTCACTTAATAAAGGGACTAGTAATTGCTCTCCCAAAGTGGCAGGCATCGAAATATTTAAAACACCCTGAGGAATAATCTTAGATTCCATGATCATGGATTCTGTCTCAAAAATATCATCTAGAATTTTTTTACAGCGCTGATAATAGATTTCCCCAATTTCAGTCATGACTAATTTTCTTGTTGATCTGTGTAAAAGTTGAACTCCCAAATGTTGTTCTAATTGGGTGATTTTTTTACTGACATGCGATTTTGATACACCTAATTTCAATGCTGCTTTCGAAAAGCTCCCTGTTTGTACCACTGCAACAAATTCGACAAAGTTGAAGGCTTGTTTCATTGTTTCTATATGGAAACGATAGATTGACAAAATTCTATATTATCATTAATAAAGAAATAGTATAAGCTGATTTCAAGGTCGTAAATCGGTATCGACGATTTGAGTTAATCGATCTTAAACAGTTAGGCGGATCTTATTAAATTGACGTCTAAAACATTTGAATAAATTGGAGATTAATCATGAAACTTCTAATTGAAAAATATCAGCATTCACTAGGTAAATGGCTATTGCAATTAGGTTATTGCCTATTCATCTCACTCAGCTTAGCGCAAACAGCTGCTGCTTTGGTTTACACTGCTAGCAATGAATTTGAAGGAAACAGAGTGATAGTTTTTGATATTACCGACGATGCAGGGAATCTGGTTGAAATTGGCTCGTTTCCTACGGGTGGCACTGGTACCGGAGCACCGATTGGCAATCAAAGCGCTTTAACAACAGACGCGAGTGATCGATGGCTGTTTGTTACGAATTCAGGTGACGGCACTGTCACCAGCTTTAGATTACAGGAAAATGGCCTGGAATTTGTCAACAAAGTATATTCGAGAGGTCATTCTCCTATCAGTGTGACCGTTTTCGGCACCTTGGTTTATGTACTCAATGAAGGCAGCGGCTTGAAATCAGATCCACCTAATCGTCGCTACGATAACATCAGCGGCTTTCGGTTTGGCCCAGAAGGAAAATTAAGCTTTATCAGAGGATCTGTACGCATTCTTGATCGCAGTCAATTAACTTCACCAGCACAAATTGGCTTCAATAAATCCGGTACCGTCTTATTAATCACCGAGAAGGCAACAAATACCATAACAACATTTAAGATGCGCAAACATGGTCGGCCAGCTTGGAGGCCATTAAAACGTCCTTCTGCAGTACCGACACCTTTTGGTTTTGAATTTGGCGATAGGGATTATGTCTTTATTACAGAAGCAAATGGAGGCGGTCAGGGGGTAACGGCTTCCTATAGAGTTAACCGCAAAACGGGCGAAGTATCATCACTAGTCGACTTGATAGATCAAGGGGACGCGACCTGCTGGACTGTTTTATCCAGCGATCAGACTGTAGGCTATTCTGTCAATACGGGTAGCGGTGATGTCTCGCTTTATCGTATAAATTTTGACGGAACCATTGACCCATTTTTCCAAAATAGGCCCAACCGGATGATCAGAACTGGTGCTGGCCCCAGAGATGCAGTTTTAACCCAAAATAACCAATCCTTTATTACACTAAATAATGGGGATGGTGAAATACGTGCATTCAGAGTTCGAAGAAATGGTTCCATTGCTCGCCGGGATGCAGTTCCGATTCCAAAAAGTGCAACAGGTTTAATGGCTCGTTAAATGATTTAGAGTTGGACAAATCAATGTACTTGGATACCAATATGATTTATCTATGACTTCTCAATTATCAACAGAAATAAAGTTAGTGGATCATGTTGGTATCCGGGTCAGTAATTTATCGGCAGCACTAAATTTTTATCGCTTGCTGGGTTTTAAAATAGACAAAGATGAATGTTATCCGAAATATCATTCAACTGGTTTGATAAACAAGCAAGGTGTACGTCTCAATTTGATAAATACAGCACAGCCAAATAAAAGTTACCAATTCAATATTTTGTTTGACGAAGATAAACTATTCCCCGGCTTAACCCACATCGCGTTCGTTGTTTGTAATTTGCAAGATCAAATACAGCTTTTTAAACAGCAAGGCATCACTATTACTGAAGGACCGATAGGACTTAAAAGACGTGAGGCAATCTTCATCCGGGATCCTGATGGTAATGTGAAATGGCTACACTAAACCGGACATTTCCACTTGGGGCTGACACCACCATTTTTCTTTATGGGCATTAAATTTCTAATTATTTTCTTGATTATTAGGCTCTTACACGGGTTCCAGCAAAAAAACTCCGCCGCAATCAACTTCGGCCTGTTCTAGTATTTTTTTATCAACCACAATCTCCATTGGAAACAACATCCTGAAAAAAAATAGTAACAATCATATCTGCATTATTTATAGTCTATTTAAGACGTTGAATTCACAATAAAAACTCTGCTTTCACTCAATTTACTCACAACTTATCCACAGAAAAAACACACTATATAGTGATTTTTGTATAGACAAAACACAATATAATGTATATTCTAATCACAAGGCGAAGTTGTCATAGTTTTATAATATAATCAAGGTTACTTAGCTTGTCTGTATAATTTTTATACACAACCAGGGATGAATAATCCTGCGCCCACCCGCCGCACTGCGCGCCTTACTTCAAAGCTGTTTATGGAATGACTACAAATTGTACTGACTGGTTAAAATACTTTTACCGCACAACTTAACGTATTAAATATTATCCTCAAGCCAAGGATCAAATTACACCACTCGCTAATTCCGGAGGAAAAATGGATACTGAAACATCGACTAATGAAGCTTTAAAAAAAATCACTATTCTGGAAACTGAAACTGCCTCCCCTGATATTCAGGCGGTAGCGCCAGGAGAAGTTCGGGTCATTCGCCGTAATGGAAAAGTAACGACTTTTGACGCCAACAAAATATCTGTCGCCATTACCAAAGCTTTCCTGGCTATTGAAGGTGGCAACGCTGCTGCCAGTCGGCGAATCCACGAAAACGTTACGCAACTAACCGAACAAATTACTGCCGCTTTAATGCGCCGATTGCCCAGTGGCGGCACTGTCCATATTGAAGACATTCAGGATCAGGTTGAATTAGCCCTGATGCGCAGCGAGCACCATAAAGTTGCACGTGCCTATGTTTTATATCGGGAAGAACATGCTCGGCTGCGTTCAGAAACAACCTTGCAAAACGACACAACAGAAGCGCAAAACGTTATCCATATAACAGCGGCAGATGGCAGCCGTAAGCCGCTTGATGTTCAACGCCTGAAAAAACTGATTACGGAAGCCTGCACCGACCTGAATAATGTCGATCAGGAGTTTATCCTCCAGGAAACATTCCGTAACTTGTTTGATGGCGTACCAGAAAAGGACATTATTCCGACCGTCATCATGAGTACCCGTACCCAGATCGAAAAAGAGCCGGATTATTCTTTTGTATCAGCACGCTTGCTACTGGATAACATGCGTAGTGAGGCGCTGACATTCCTCAGCCAACCCCAAGGCATTGCGGTTTCATATCAGGAAATGTCTGATCGTTATGGCGAGTATTTCGGCGACTTCATACATCGCGGCGCAGAACTGGAACTGCTGGATCGCACCTTGACCCAATATGATCTAAACACTCTGGGAAAAGCATTAAAACCAGAGCGTGATTTGCAGTTCAATTACCTGGGTCTGCAAACATTATATGACCGTTATTTTATTCATCACGATGATACCCGCTTCGAACTGCCCCAGGCCTTTTTCATGCGCGTGGCAATGGGATTGGCAATCAATGAAATTGACCGGGAAGCCAGAGCCATCGAGTTTTACGATTTGTTGTCGAGCTTTGATTTTATGAGTTCAACGCCGACCTTGTTTAATTCTGGCACCCTGCGCCCACAATTATCATCATGCTATCTAACCACGGTTCCTGACGACCTGGATGGCATTTTCAGCGCAATTAAAGATGACGCCATGTTATCCAAATATGCTGGCGGCCTGGGTAATGACTGGACACGGGTCAGAGCCATGGGATCACACATTAGAGGCACCAATGGCAAATCGCAGGGCGTCGTACCTTTTCTGAAAGTTGCCAATGACACAGCGGTGGCAGTCAACCAGGGTGGCAAACGCAAAGGCGCCATGTGCGCTTATCTTGAAACCTGGCATCTGGACATCGAAGAATTTCTGGAATTGCGTAAAAATACCGGCGACGATCGACGCCGCACCCACGACATGAATACCGCCAACTGGGTACCCGATCTTTTTATGAAGCGGGTTGCCGAAGAAGCAGACTGGACTTTGTTCTCACCTGAAGAAACTCCGGATTTGCATGATTTATACGGTCTGGAATTTGAAAAAGCCTATTGCCAATACGAAGCAAAGGCCGAACGCGGCGAAATCAAAAATTTCAAAAAGCTACCGGCATTGACCCTGTGGCGAAAAATGTTGTCGATGCTTTTTGAAACGGGTCATCCCTGGATAACATTCAAAGATCCCTGTAATTTGCGCTCTCCACAGCAACATATTGGTGTGGTACACAGCTCAAATCTGTGTACAGAAATCACCTTGAACACATCGGACAGTGAAATCGCCGTTTGCAACCTGGGCTCTATTAATCTACCAGCCCATATTGGCGAAAATGGCCTGGATATGCGCAAGCTGGAAAAAACCATCCATACCGCCATGCGTATGCTGGATAATGTCATTGAATACAATTTTTACAGTGTTCCCCAGGCGCGCCGGGCCAACCTGCGGCATCGACCTGTTGGACTGGGAATGATGGGATTCCAGGATGCTTTATATAAAATGCGAGTTGCTTACGGATCAGAACAAGCCGTGGAATTTGCTGACCGTTCCATGGAAGCCATCAGTTATTTTGCATTAAAAGCCTCTGCTGATCTGGCCGCCGAACGCGGTAAATATTCATCCTTCGACGGCTCGCTCTGGAGCCAGGGTATTTTGCCAATTGATTCCATCGAGCTGCTGCAAGAAAGTCGCGGTGATTATCTGCAGGTTAATGACTCACAAACCTTTGACTGGGAGAATCTGCGTGACCGGATCAAAACTGTAGGCTTGCGTAATTCCAATACCATGGCCATCGCGCCAACCGCTACGATTTCCAATATTTGTGGCGTGACTCAATCGATTGAACCAACCTACCAAAACCTGTTTGTGAAATCCAATCTTTCCGGTGAATTTACTATTGTTAATCCACATCTGGTTCAAGACTTGAAAGAACTTGGGCTTTGGGATGAAGTGATGATTAATGACCTAAAATATTACGATGGCAGCGTCCAGCAAATTGATCGCATTCCGACTGAGATTAAGCAACTCTATGCAACTGCATTTGAGATTGACACCCGCTGGTTGATTGAAGCGGCTTCACGTCGGCAAAAATGGCTGGATCAGGGACAATCCCTGAATCTTTACATGTCTGAACCGAGCGGCAAAAAACTGGATGCCTTGTACAAAATGGCTTGGCTGCGCGGCCTAAAAACCACTTACTATCTGCGTAGCATGGGCGCCACCCATGTAGAAAAAAGCACTTTGGCAGATGGCAAACTAAATGCTGTTCAGGCCAACCCTGAAGCGGAAGAATCGGCAAAGGTCTGCTCAATACTCGATCCTGAGTGTGAGGCTTGCCAATAATATATGTTATTAATCACGAATCGTTATTTAAATCCCTCACCATCCGGAAAGGGAAAAAATGTAAAGATTCCATTTACAAAAGAACCTGGAGATTGAAAAATGTTGAACTGGGATGATCCACTAGAAAATCTGGCCAAGAAAAATGGCCAAGCACCTCATGTCCGACCCGGCATGGGAATACAGGACAATGATGACCTGATGCAAACGGCTGGCGAAGCCCCAACCGTCAATCCTGACCCGATGGCAGCAGCCGTTTCTGTCTCACCGATTGACGAAACACCACAAATAGCTTCCGGCCTGGAAGCTATTGAAATGGGCGCCAAGCGCATTCAGGTCGATGATAAGAAAATCATCAATTGCCGGGCAGATTTGAACCAGCTGGTGCCTTTTAAATATGATTGGGCGTGGCAAAAATATCTGGATGGCTGCGCTAATCACTGGATGCCGCAGGAAATCAACATGACTGCGGATATAGCTTTGTGGAAAAGCAAAGATGGCCTGACTGAAGACGAACGCACCATCATTAAACGTAACCTGGGCTTTTTTTCCACTGCTGATTCGCTGGTCGCCAACAATCTGGTGCTGGCCGTATACCGCCATATTACCAATCCAGAATGCCGCCAGTATTTATTGCGCCAGGCATTTGAAGAAGCCGTCCATACCCATGCCTATCAGTATGTGATTGAGTCTTTGGCTATGGATGAAGGCGAAATTTTCAATATGTACCGGGAAGTACCGGCCGTCGCTAAAAAGGCGGAATGGGCATTACCGTTTACCCAATATTTGAGCGATCCAAATTTCCATACTGGAACGCCGGAAAATGACCAAAAACTGCTCCGTGAACTGATCGCTTTTTATGTGGTCTTTGAAGGCATTTTCTTCTACGTCGGTTTTACCCAGGTACTGTCCATGGGCCGGCGCAACAAAATGACCGGTACCGCGGAACAATTCCAATACATCCTGCGTGATGAATCCATGCACATGAATTTTGGCATAGATGTCATCAACCAGATCAAACTGGAAAACCCGCATTTATGGTCGGATTCATTCAAACAGGAAATGATTACCATGATCAAAGAAGCGGTAGACATTGAAACCCAATACGCCCGTGACACCATGCCGCGCGGCATCTTAGGGCTGAATGCCAGCATGTTTGAAGAATACTTGCAATTTATTGCCAACCGGCGTTTAAGCCAGATCGGCTTGCCGGAACAATATTCAGGCGTGAATAACCCGTTCCCGTGGATGTCTGAAGTGCTGGACCTGAAAAAAGAGAAAAACTTTTTTGAAACCCGTGTGACTGAATATCAAACTGGTGGTGCTTTAAACTGGGAATAGCATTCTTTTCTGAAAGCAAAATACCCCATGTATAGTAACCGCTCAGCGTCACCCTCTAGAAATTTAGCATTTTTTTTAGTAACTATTCAGCGTATTTATAGATTCAATACCAGTAACTTATTTCAAATGACGCCGTAAATACGTCCATGTAAGCTTGATTGCGTCACCCATGACACATACGCTTCTTCCATAAGTTACTGATATTTAAAATATTAGTTAAATTAAATACGCTGAATAGTTACCATTTTTAATGGTTTCAATAAATTCCAGCGCCAATGGCAGCAGCCCATCAATATGGCTATTTGGCCTGGCGGGTAGTGTCCCTCCCCCGCCCCCATCGCGACAATTACGATGTCCGGCTGAGTGAGCGTGTGATTTTTGATGTGTCAACACTTTTCCGGACACACAATCACCTGGATTTGTAACGATTTTCATATTCCACTGGCGATAAATAACCATTTGCCGAACGGATTCGCTCGCGGTTATAAAAAACTTCAATGTATTCAAATATTTCTCTCTTTGCCTCCTCTCTGGTTTTAAACTGACAATGATGGATGAGTTCTGTTTTCAAGCTGTGGAAAAAACTTTCAGCAAC
>Ga0256839_1002854_pt1 | contig 18691 bp, 16 predicted proteins | sample 354166metaG_FD_185968 | JGI IMG/M metagenome (GOLD analysis project Ga0256839, IMG submission 185968) | Hydrothermal vent microbial communities from Mid Atlantic Ridge, Atlantic Ocean - 354-166 | ecosystem: Environmental > Aquatic > Marine > Hydrothermal vents | place: Atlantic Ocean: Mid... | reverse complement strand
ACTCACTGGAGTACTGTTTACGTTTCTGACTCATGATTATTGCGCTCTCTAATTGGGCACATTAGAGCTTAACAACCTGTCCAGTTTTGGGGTACCACTTCATACTGTTCATGACTTTTCCTTTTATGGAGTGGTATTTTATTTGACCAGCCTGACCGTGGCCCGGCGGTTCTGGGCGCGACCTTTGTCAGTACGGTTGCTGGCTTTCGGGCTGCGTTCACCCAGGGCTTTCAATTTAAACAGTTGCGGTGAAACACCTTTGGCAATAAGGTAATTTTTTACCGCCTGGCTGCGTTGTTGGCTGAGTTTTTCATTGCTGCGATGTTGTCCTATATCATCAGTATGGCCGGTAATATCAATGTATTTCAGTTGCGGGTCGGTTTTGATGTAGCGCACCAATTCATCAAGACGTTTTTGGCTTTTCTTGTTGAGAGTGCTTTTGCCAAAGGCAAAGTGCAGCAGGCTGTCTTTAAAATCCGAGAATTTATAAATTGGCAGGTTTGCCAGGCAGGCGATAAATTCATCCAGTACCGGCTTTATAGTAATACCAGGCAGAACAACGATAACTTCGTCACGGGCATCAGCCCAGTCGCGATAACTGAAAGTAGGGAACATGCCTTTTTGTAATTCGACCAGTATGCGGCGTGACAAATCTTCCTGTAATTGAAATGGAGTATTGCCTTTGTGGATGGGGACTTCACCTAAATCCACCGCGCCTGTCTGATGTTTCCATTCTGGTGGCAGAGAGCGTAAATGAGCACGGTCTCTGTTGCGACTGGCCTGACGTTTTGCTGTCAGTCTGAACTCCAGTTTATGGCCAGCGGTTTGTGTGAACGTGGCAGTGCCATAAAGAGGAATCTCATGACTCAGCGTGCAATGTAATTTTTTCGAAGAGGTTTGCCAATTCACATTTCCCAATGGTGCCTGATAATGCTGCACGCCTGCTCTGGTGATGCCACTGATACTGCAAAGCAATATGATTAACAACACAACTGGTTGCGTTGTTCGTTGCAACGACAAGTAGTGCATTGGCACGGATAGTGTATTCAGTAGCATGTACAAAATTTCATCGTGAGTCTCTGTCCCTGCTACAGCGGCGTATTACTGGGATTTCTTTAGTGTTTACAAGGCTCTGCGGCATTTTTTCGATGTGTGGTTACGAGATGTGCGGAGAGAGTTAAGCCCGCGTAATCACTAAAGATTTTGCCGCTTTTTGCCGCTAGCGGCAGTAATTGATCGTTTGTCATCGGTGGTGTTGCCGGTAACAAACCAGAGGAGTCAGCGTGGTGAGAAGCGTGCGGTTTATGAAAACGTATTTTATGTGGTGTGCCGGTTTGTTATTGATTTGTGTGCTGGTGGGCGCGGCGCAGGCGCAGGCGGTGGAGGCGGAAGGCACGTCGCCGATTAATGGCCCGGTGGGTGTGGCTAAACGCCTGGCTTTGCAGGATGCCATTCGACAAGCATTGTTGCAGGCCAATGCTCAGGTTTCCACTACCACGGTGGTGTCGTCTCGTGGAGTGGTGTCGGATAATGTCCGTTTTACCGCGCGGGGCAATGTCACCAACGTGGTGATTCTCGACGAGTGGACGGACGAAACCAATTATTACGTACGCATTCGGGCGCAGGTGCCGGGTGTGACGGCGGTGACAAATCGTGCGGTGGACATAAATGCCGGGACGCGCAATGCCCGTTTACCAGTATCAGTAGCCCCATCCGGTTTGAGTGCTCAGTATCGCCGCAAGATGGCAATTACCCAGTTTCATGTGTTGGATCGTACACAGATTGCTGATTTACCGAATATTGAAATTGCACTTGCCCGCGAACTGAAGCGTCGTCTGGACCTGGATGGTCGTGTGCGAACCGCAGATGCCTCACAGTATTTATTGCCGCTGGGTAATGATGGTGTGATATCGCAAGGGCGTATTCTGGGTGCTCTGCCAGCGGCACAGGAGGTCGGACAGTTGGCCACAGAATTTGCCGAATCACTGGGGGTTCAGTTTGTGGTGAGCGGGGTGATTCGTGATATGGGCGTAACTAAACATTTACTGGGTGCGCGGGTACGACATCTGGAATTGGATGTCATTGTGCATGATGGCATTACTGGTGCCGAAGTGGCACGTCATCGGCTTAATGAATCAGTAGTGGATGCCGGGTTGTTTGATTTCCCCACTACTTTGCCGGTATTGAATGACAAGTTTTATGCCTCGCCTTTTGGCCAGCGAATTCATCGTGTTTTGGATAAACTGGTGGGTATGTTGGTTAATGATCTCAGCTCACAATTGTTTACTGCGCGAGTGATTCGCACTGAGGGCAGGCAGGTGTTTTTTGATGCCGGTGGTGCGGCTAACATCAAGGTAGGTGATGTGCTGAATACTTTTCAGTTGAGTCAGTCTGCGGTGAATGATTTGCCCGGTCAGCGGGCATTGGGTTTTTCGGAAAGCCCCACCAGTATTCTGGTGGTGACTCAGGTGCAACAACTTTTCTCGGTGGGGGAACTGGACTCGGAAACGACCCGGTTGAGTCCAGGGGATGTGATTCGTTTTGAGCCCTGAGTTTGTTGTAAATTATGCTGTTTTTTTCGTGCAAATAGTCTGAATTGAAATTTATTGGGTCGAAATAATTTTGTCAGTGGTGGCGTGTTTTGCAAGGGGCACGTACACATTGATTTGTGTGCATACTCTTTTTATTGCTATAGATGTTCCTGTTGAGCTTTATCCAGTCAATTTTTTGCAAATTGCAAAACCTGATTTCCCCGGGCTGTAAAATACAATTTTTCCAAATTAAAAAGTCTGGATCGTCTGAATTTACCGTATCGAAGTAATCCTGCCGGCAATGGTGTACTGTGATGACATACCATTAGTTTGTGTTCTTACTACTGTTATTGTCGCGTCGAATGGTGATACCACAGAGTTTTGTGGTGTTATCGTGACTGCCAGTTCCGTTCCCGGCGAAATTTCCTGCTCAGTGGTAAACATAATGCCGGTAGCACTGAGGTTGCAGCAGACACCTTGTTGGACTTCATTCGAACTGATTTTTCTAAATTGCAAAACATGCTCGGTATTCATGCGAATAAAATCGCGCTTTTCTTCGTAATCAATGGGCATTTTTAAATTCCCTGTCTGCGTATTTACTGTTTTAGTTAGCAGATGTATAGGATATGTGCAAGATTCAGGCACTTTTAACCTATAAAACAGGATGTTTTATCCGTGATTTGCATTATTTCACTTTTTCCAAAGAAGGTTTTACAAAGGGTGATGTGTTCGCTGAAAATAATAAAATCGTTATAATCGTTTGAAACGTTGTTGTGTCTGGTCTAGTGTTTGACGGACTATTGTTCAGGGTTATTTTAATAACCGGGAAAATACGATGGACAAATTCTCAAACAAAGTTCGTTATATGACGCCGAGCGAAGCTGCGACCTTGTTGATGATCTCTCCGGTTACTTTGCGACACTGGGCATTAGCAGGAAAACTGGATTTTGTGACAACCCCAGGGGGGCACCGGCGTTTTGCGGAAGATGAACTGAAACGGTTTGTTTCTCAGTATATGCCTGCAAATGAATCATTGGTTACACACGTCAACCCCGTTTATGGTGATGATACTGCACACCGTATTCTCATCGTGGACGATGACAGGAAACTCACCGGGTTTTTGGTGGAGCTGTTGCAAAGTCTGCCGGGTGTGGTGCAGGCCGAAGTTGCAAATGACAGTTTTGACGCCGGACAGAAATTACAGGTCTTTCGTCCTCATACCGTATTGTTGGATTTAATGATGCCGGGTATCAAGGGGCTTGATGTGTGCCGGAAAATCAAAGAGAACCCGGAAACCTGTGGCACAAGGGTGGTGATGACGGGTTATCATACGCCTGAGAATATAATAAAGGCCATGGAGGCAGGTGCCGAAGCCTGTCTGGCCAAGCCGTTTGATAAAACCCAATTATTTAACGCTATTGTATTGGGTGGATTGAGTGCGATAGAAAAAAATAACTAATATTTATAGTTAGGAAAAAACAATAATAAATATTTTCCATTGCCAGAATAAAAATAATCGGCAGGTAATATTTGTTTTACCGTTAAAGCGCTAAATAACTGCGTACTCTGGCGTGATAACCTGGCATTAATTGAGGGAATAAAAATGTCTTTGGCTAAAATACAACAACCGTTCAAAGTCCTTATTGTTGATGATGAAAAACAGCATCGGGAATTGGAAAAGGAAGTCCTGAGCGGCTCTCGTTATTGTGTAAGCGAAGCTTGTAACGGCGAAGAAGCATTGGATAAATTGCGTGAAGAAGAATTTGATGTGGTATTGGCTGACAAGCGCATGCCAGGTATGGATGGTGATGAGCTGTGTCGGCAGATTCGCAATGACCTGGGTTTGAAATTATTGCCAGTGATTATGGTGACCGGCACCAATGATCGTATGGAATTATTAAAAAGCTTGCAGGCGGGGGCCAATGATTTTATTCATAAGCCTTATAGCCCTATGGAACTGATGGCGCGTACTGATAATCTGGCTACGCACAAACGGCTCACTGATCAGTTGGAAAATGCTGAAACGTTATTGTTTGCTTTGGCGCGCATGGTAGAGGCGCGTGATGAACATACCGGTAACCATTGTTCGCGTCTGGCACATATTTCAGTGGTGATGGGTGAGGCCATGGGACTGAATTCGGAAGAGCTGACCGCATTGCGTCGTGGTGGCGTATTACACGATATTGGCAAGCTGGGCATTCCAGACAGTATTCTGCTTAAGGACGGGCCGTTAAACGATGCGGAATGGATTGTGATGCGCCAACATACCATTATTGGTTATGAGTTATTGCGTGGTCTGAAAAGCATGGAATTAACCCAGCCTATTGTGCGCAGTCACCACGAACGCTGGGATGGCAGTGGCTATCCGGACGGTTTAAAGGGTGAGGATATTCCACTGTTGGCCCGGGTTTTCCAGTTGGTTGATATTTATGATGCCCTGGCCAATGCGCGACCTTATAAGCCCGCATTCAGTATTGAAAAAATTACTCTGATTATGACCGGGGAAGTGGAAAGTGGCTGGAGAGATCCTGAGCTGACGGGGTTGTTCCTGAAAATTCTGCAAGAGCGATCTGACGACCTGCTGTTAAGCGTTGGCGAGGAACGTGATATGGGAACCGAAGTATTTGAAAATATTCAGCGTACGGGTGCGCTGACCTGGAAGGAATAATATGGCTTCTGAAAATCGCATATTGACTTCCGAACTGCCGAAACTGGGTTTGGCGCCACTGGAAATTCTGCAAAAAGTATTTGATCAGCACGCCATTATTTCGGTCACCAATGTGGCTGGCATGATTACTTATGCCAATGACAAGTTTTGTGAAGTGAGCGGTTATCGACGGGATGAGCTAATGGGGACTAATCACCGCATTATTAAGTCTGACAATCATCCGCCGGAATTTTTTCGTGGCATGTGGCGCACTATTGCTCAGGGTGGAACCTGGCAGGGGCAGATTCAAAACCGCCGTAAGGACGGCAGTGATTACTGGGTGCAGACCACCATCATGCCTGTGTTTAATGATCAGGGTAAACCGGAACAATATATTTCCATTCGTACGGATGTTACCCAGGAGGTTTTATCACGGCGTGATTTAAGCAAATTTAAACAGCTTTTGGATCAGACACTCGACAGTGTTTTTATCTTTGATGCTGAGCATCTTTCTTTTACTTATGTGAATATGGGAGCCGTTGAACAGGTCGGGTATACCGAACCTGAGTTGTTAACGATGGGTCCGGTGGATATTAAGCCAGAGATTGATGAGCAACAATTTCGCACAATGCTGTTGCCATTGTTAAACGGCGAAGTAGACAGCCTTACTTTTGAGGCGGTGCATCAGCACAAATCAGGACAGCAGGTACCGGTGGAATTCTTTCTGCAATATTTCCCGGAGCATGGCGGTGCAGGCCAGTTCATTGCCATTGTGCGTGACATTGCTGAACGCAAACGTCTTGTGGATGCGCTGGAGGCATTGACCGTTGCTGATCCAGCCAGGAATGTTTTCCACTACATTGCCAAATCTGTCGCCGAAGCTCTGGATGTGCGCTGGGCAGGAGTGGGTAAAATTTCTGAAAATGGTAGTGATGTTGAATTGTTGGGTTTCTGGGATGCGGGGCATGAAGGTGAGCTTTTTGCATATGCTCTGCAAAACACGCCTTCCGGTGATATTTGTAAACAGTGTAAGCCGTTGATTATTCCCGAACACGTCGTAGAGCGTTATCCCGATGATATTTTTCTGCGTGATACGGGAGCCGTCAGCTATCGGGGGAACCCTTTGCTTAACAGTAGTGGTTATGGCATCGGTGTGTTGTTTGCTATTGATGATAAGTCCTGTGAAGAAGCCGTAACAGAGAGTGCTTTAATGCGTGTTGCCGCCAAGCGTGCTGCGTTGGAATTGCAACGCTTGCAAGCAGAGCAAATGGCACAAAGTCAAGGTGAGCAGATGTATGAAACGCTGGAGCGCATCAGCGATGGTTTTTTCTCGCTGGACGACCAATGGCGTTTTATTTATGTTAATCCTTCTGCCGCCAATATTTTTAATACTGCATGGTATAAGTTACGTGGAGAATGTATCTGGAATGTCATGCCGGATGTCGCCAGTTTTTTTCAGGTGCATTTGCATCGGGCTATGCAAGAGCAAAACCGGGTCTGGATTGAAGAGTTTTATGCCCCCTTGAATCGTTGGCTGGCCTTATATGTGTATCCTTCGCCAGAGGGTGTATCCGTTTATATTCAGGATGTCAGTGAATATAAACGACTCAAGCTGGAACATCAGCGTATGGAAAAGCAGGTGCAACAAGCACAAAAAATGGATGCTATTGGCCAGCTAACCGCAGGTATAGCGCATGATTTTAATAATATTCTTGCCAGTATTAACGGTTATACTGATTTGGCGTTAACCCGTTGTGTGGGTGAAGGGCAGGAAAAACTACAGGAGTATCTGGAGCAGGTTTACAAGGCCGGTGAGCGGGCGCGAGACCTGATTCAGCAGATGATGGCATACAGTCGAAACAACAAAGCAGACATGACAGACCTGGACCCGCGACCGTTAATCAGGGAGACGGTGAAAATGCTGCGTTCCACTTTACCCGCCAGCCTTCAGTTGACGTTTGATTCCCCGCCGGATGATGAATGCATCAGTATCAATATGGAACCGGTGCAACTACAGCAAATGGTCATGAATTTGTGTGTTAATGCCCGCGATGCCATGCATGGCAAAGGGCGGTTGGATTTGCGGCTTGAGATCATGCATCATCAGCGTCCGGTCGAATGTACCTCGTGTCATGAGACTATTCAGGGCGATTATGTTGCGCTGTCGGTGCGGGACAGTGGCGATGGTATGGCTTCTGATACCCTGGAACATTTGTTTGAGCCTTTTTTTACCACCAAGGACGTGGGTGAGGGTACCGGGCTGGGTTTGTCCGTGGTGCATGGCATTATGCACGATCATCAGGGGCATATCCGGGTTGAGTCACAAGCGGGCCAGGGGACCGTTTTCTATTTATTATTTCCACTGCTGACAGAAAATACCGTTATCGAAAACAGGCATGCTGTCATAACGCACAACCAGGTCGAAGGCCCGTCCGAACCCTCTGCTACCGTGAAGGGCAAGCGTATTTTGGTGGTGGATGATGAACCCTCAGTGTTGGGTTTTCTGCAAGCCTGGCTGAAGCGCAAGGGTTTTGAAGTGCAAGCCTATGGTGACAGTCGTGAAGCCTGGGCCTATTTTGAAGCTCACCGGGATGAAGTTGATTTGCTCATTACCGACCAGACCATGCCAGGGGTAACCGGTAGAGAGCTGATACAAAAAGTGCTGGCTTTGCGGCCGCAGTTACCCACTATTTTGTGCAGTGGCTACACTGATCAAATCAGCGCGGAACAGACTGACAAGCTGGGCATTCGTCATTTTGCGGAAAAACCGTTTAATCACAAACAGTTTTTGGGGGTCATCGAGCAACTGTTGAGCGAACGGGGCAGCAAAATGCGCAGTGGTGCTCCCTAGGGGACTCGAACCCCTATTACCGACGTGAGAGGCCAGCGTCCTAACCATTAGACGAAGGGAGCCCGGGCGAAAAAAGTGCTATTATACGCCGCCATGGGGATAGCTCAAGAAACATCAGCCGGAATATTATTGTGAACCACAGCTTTTGACTATTGAATTAACAGACAAACCGGGCTCGCCCGATGTTATTCCGCGGCCTGAGCATATCATCACCCGGACGAACATCTGCGAGAGTGCATTAAAGGTATTGTACCGCCTCAAAGCCGCAGGTTTTGAGGCTTTTTTGGTGGGTGGAGGCGTGCGTGATCTATTGCTGGGACGCGAGCCCAAAGACTTTGATATCGCCACGAATGCACTTCCGGAAGAAGTGACCGGGTTATTTCGTAACAGTCGCCTCATTGGCCGACGTTTCAAATTAGTGCATGTACGTTTTGGCCGCGAAATTATCGAGGTGGCCACTTTCCGCAGTGGTCACGATGCAGCCAGTGACGATATGGGACGCATGGAAGACGGCATGATTCTGCGCGATAACGTTTATGGCAACCTGGAAGACGATGCCTGGCGCCGTGATTTCACCATTAATTCCCTGTATTACGACATTCGTGATTTTTCGGTGGTGGATTACACCGGTGGCGTGAGTGATCTGGAAAAAGGTGTGTTGCGCATCATTGGTGACGCCGAACAACGTTATCTGGAAGATCCGGTGCGCATGCTGCGCGCGGTGCGTTTTGCTGCCAAACTGGGTTTTCGTATTCATGCCGGGAGTGAGGCGCCTATCGCCAGGCTGGGTGATCGATTGGAAGCGGTGCCCGCAGCACGCTTGTTTGATGAGATGCTTAAGCTGTTCCTTTCCGGCTATGCCGTGGAAACCTTCGAACTGTTACGTCACTACGACTTGTTCCGTTACTTATTCCCTGAAACCGACGCCTGTCTGGCAAAGGAAGAAAAGGGGTTTCCGCACATGCTGGTGGCCAAAGGACTGCTCAACACCGATGACCGGGTGGCTGAGGATAAGCCAGTGACCCCGGCCTATCTGTTTGCTGTGTTGTTGTGGGAGCCCGTGAGAGAACGCGCCTCAGCCCTGCTGGCTGAAGGGCTCAGTGAGATCCAATCCCTGCAAAGGGCTGGTGACGAAGTGATTGCTGCACAGGTTCAGCGTGTTTCGTTGCCCAAACGATTCAGCCTGCAAACCCGCGAAATCTGGACAATGCAGGCGCGGCTCAAACGGCGTAACGGCAAACGGGCGGAGCGCCTGTTTGCCCAGGCCCGCTTTCGCGCCGCCTATGATTTTTTACTGTTACGTGCAGAAACCGGTGAAGACGAACTTCAGCCGCTGGCCGATTGGTGGACAGAGTATCAGGAAGTCAATGTGGATAATCGTGCCAATATGGCATTACAGGCACCCTCGGCAGGTGCCCGAAAAAAACGTCGCCGCCGCCGCAAAAAAGTAGCCCAGGGATAACCTGAAGTGACTGTTGCCTACGTGGGTCTGGGCAGTAATCTGGCCGGGCCCGAAACGCAGTTACGCACCGCGCTGACCGAACTTGATACATTGCCGCAGAGCCGTTGTCTGGCACATTCCTCTTTGTATCGCAATCCACCGATGCTGGTCCCCGGGCAGCCCGCTAATCAACCCGACTACCTCAATGCTGTTGCCGTGCTGGATACCGGGCTGAGCCCCCTGGCACTACTGGTGGCCCTGCAACACCTGGAAAATCAACATCATCGTCAGCGTGCGGAACGCTGGGGTCCACGCACTCTGGATCTCGATCTTCTGTTATTTGGTGACGAAATAATTGACCTGCCCGAACTCACCGTACCCCACCCGGGGCTGTATGAACGCAACTTCGTGCTGTATCCTTTGGCAGAGTTACTGGCCGGACAGGCAGAGCATTTGCTCATTCCCGGCAGAGGAACCCTGGCCAGCTTACTGACGGCCTGCCCGCGCGGTGAGCTGGAAAAGTTAAATTTTAAAACAGTAGAGTCAGACGTACCATGAGTGCTGTGGATATTCCCCGTTACATTGTGATTGAAGGCCCCATTGGCGTGGGGAAAACCAGTCTTGCCAAACGGCTTGCGGAAGATTTTGGCGGCGAACTGCTACTGGAAGGTGTTGAGGAAAATCCTTTTTTGGAACGCTTTTATCGCAACCCCCGGCATGCGGCGCTGCCCACCCAATTGTTTTTCCTGTTTCAGCGAGCCCAGCAAATTCAAGCGCTGCGCCAGTCCGACATGTTTGCGCCCATACGGGTGGCCGATTTCATTCTGGAAAAAGACCGTTTGTTTGCCCAGCTGACGCTGGATGACGACGAACTGCAACTTTATGAACAGGTCTACAACAATATTACCGTGGATGCGCCGCAGCCCGACTTGGTGATTTACTTGCAGGCACCTGTGGATGTGTTGTTAAACCGGGTGCAAAAACGCGGCCGGGAATACGAGCGTTTTATCGAAACCAACTATCTGGAACGACTGGTGCAGGCCTATACCCGCTTCTTTTACCATTACTCGGCAACACCATTGTTAATTGTTAATGCGGCGGATATTGATCTGGTCAACAATCAGCAGGACTACCAACTGCTGGTCGAACACTTGCACAAAACCACCAGCGGCCGCCACTACTTCAACCCTGGTTCATTTGATCTCTGAACCAGCAATCCCATCGTTACGGGTGACCTGGTGTTTTGTTACCGACCTATATTTTCCTGTTGAAATTACAGGCATATCCATGGCGCGTGAAAAAAAACAGCTTAGCTATGAATTCACGCAATGCCAACATACGGTTAATAGACAGTTTTCCGGGCAGTCATCTGGTGCCCTTTTTTTCAGAATAAAATCGTTGGCAGCAGTGCAGGCAGGGTATGTTTTTCACCTGACATGAAAGTGAAACACTTTCGGTTTTCTTTGCTCAAGCGCACTGTGCAAGTATCAGTATGTCTTGTTTTTCTGGAATGGGAACCTGGCTCTCTTTTTTTTCGTTGAAAACGGTGGGAAACATGAATTCACTGGTTGTGAATTTTTTGGATATGAGTTGTTTTAGGCATTCGTTGCCATGGTCGGGATTGCGCCCAATAACCCGGTATTTTTCTTTTGGCGCAAAGCATGTCATGCCGTTTGTATTCTGTTTTATTTTTCAAGTATTTCCAGTAGCGATATTCAGTTTTGTTGATCCTGCGCTGAATGCAGGCATCAATAAATATTAGCTGATTTTTTATACAGTAGGTGATGTGTTGGCATATAATGTAATTGTTATAAGAAAAGCTGTCTCAGGTGGACAGAAAGTTGTTACTGCGTTGCGGTTTTGCTTTTGCCCGACAGTCTTGTGCCGGGTTGACTGGCGATGTGGAAAAAACGTATGAATCTGTTTGTTATAAGGTTTCTGTCGATAACATTTTTTTGTTGAATCTTCATTCACAGAGGTGTCAGATGAAAAGCACGGTGCAGTTTTTGGGTCAAATACGTTGGGTAGCATTGCCGGTGAATCTGTTTATTGCGTTTGCATTTTCTGCTCAGATCGCGGTGGCTGACCCTCACCCCAGCATGTACCTGAGCCAAACTGAAATTGACGCGATAAAGGTCAAAGTTGATAACGAGGTGGAACCCTGGTTCAGCGCATATGGCGTAGTCATGAGCGCGGCTGAAGCAGCACTGGCCCAACCGCCATTGAGCGTTACTTTTCAAGGCAGAACCAGCCCGCATTATTATACTGAATCTCCGTATTGTGGATGGCCGGATGGTTGTCGGGATGGCCAAATCAATCCTGATGCGGATCGAAAAGATTACGAGGCCGCGATTAAACTGGGTGATTCAGTTCGGGATTTAGGTTTGGCTTATGCCTTTACCGGCAAAACAAAATATGCAGATAAAGCGATTGAGCTGATCAACGTCTGGTCGGTGAACCCTGAAACGCGCATGTATCCAGATGCCCAGGGTCGTATCGAGTTATTTATCACTCTGCCAGGTATGTTTTATGGCGCAGACTTGATTTGGAATTATGAGGATTGGAACGCGGATGAGAAAGCTGGATTTGTCAATTGGGTGGCAAAGGTCGGCGAGAATGCCAGGAACCGGGGTGCCGGAGCGAACAATTTTGCCAACTGGCGGCTGGTTCTGATTGCCTCGGCAGCTGTTTTGTTAGATAACAATGAGTATTTTAGTCATGTGGAAAGTGAATTTAAAAAACTGGTTTCAAGTCAGATGAACAGTGCTGGCAGTTCCCGGCCCGGAATACTGGGTCAGGAGTACGACCGCGCAATAGGACTACACTATTCGCTGTATGCGATTAATGCCATGATTCAAGGCGCGGAGATTATGCGTCATCGCAATATCAATCTTTACGACTATAAGGATGCGCAAGGCAGAGGTCTTGAATTGGCGTTGGATTTTATTACGCCTTACGCTATAAATCCGGCCTCATGGAATGCGGATGGATATAAACAGGAAAAGCCGATTACTCAAAAAGACAGTATGGCGCTGTTCGAATTGGCCTACTCTCATTACCAGAAACAAAGTTATCTGGACGCTATTCTTCGATGGAAGCGGCCGATGAACGAACATCGGGTCATGGGTATTAACACGCTGACTCACGCCAATCGGTTTGAATTGAACGTGACGCCCGTTACCCCAAGTGCTCCAGAGATTGTGACGCAACCTGATGCCGTTACGGTGGAGGAGGGCGGAGATGCGACTTTCAGTGTGCTTGCGACAGGAAGCGGTACACTGAGTTACCAATGGCTTCGCAACAACGTTGCCATTGATGATGCCACCAGCGCCAGCTACACGATAACAGGTGCCGGATTGTCAGATACGGGTGTTTTTTACCGGTGTATGGTCAGCAACAGCGAAGATACTGTCAGGAGTGATGCTGCTGAATTAATTGTGCTGGCCGACACTACTGCACCAACACTGATGTCAGTGACTGTTATCAGCGATACCCGTATTGATATCCGGTTCAGCGAACCGGTCGATGCTGGCAGTGCTGAAAACAGTGCCAATTACCAGATTAACCTTGGCATTGTCGTGACTGCCGCGAGCCTGAATGGTGATGGACGCACAGTCAGTCTTACGGTCAGCCCGCTTGCGGCGGACACCGTTTATTCGGTGTCGGTGAGCAATGTGCAGGACCGGGCAAACACGCCCAATATTATCACCGGGCTGAGTGGTAAAACCTTTACCTATCGCATCGCCGATGATTTTGAAGACGGTACTGCGGAGGGTTGGTCGCCTCTCACTTCTGGTCGATGGAGTGTGGTTATGGATGAGGGTGATATGGTCTATTACCTCAATGGCTCTGATCCAGGTTTTGACAGTCTCAGTGGTGGCCGGTTGGGCGAGTATTCCCTGCTTTCAGCGGACTATGGCGACTTTACTTTTACAGCTGAGGCCAGGCTGGGTGACGCTGTGGCCAGCAATGCGCTTGCCGATTATGCCGTGTTGTTCGGGTATCAGGATTCGGATAACTATTACTTTGTTATGTTCAATAATACTCAAACGGCCACTCAACTGTTCAAGGTTGTCAGAGGCCGTCGTACTGAGCTGGCCACTGCGGATAGCGACTGGTTAAGTGACAACGCCTATCACAATATTGAAGTCAGCCGTGCGGGAAACAGCGTGACTGTCCGCTTTGATGGTAATCTGATTTTAAGCGCAAACGATGACAGCCCGAAGGTGGGTAAAGTCGGTGTTGGCAGCTTTAATGACTCCGCCTATTTTGATGATATAAGCGTAACGGGAGTGGCGTTGACAATATCTGACAATATTGCGCCGGTCATCACCCTCTCCGGGGCTAATCCTCAGGAAATTACTGTCGGTGATGCTTATATCGAACTGGGTGCAACGGCCATGGATGATAATGTTGATATCAGTGCGAATATCATTATTGATGCCTCAGCCGTTGATACTGCAAAGGCAGGATCTTATATCGTCACTTATGATGTTTCTGACGCAGCAAAAAATGCGGCGATTCAAAAGGTGCGTACAGTGAATGTTGTCGCTGTTGCGACTGGTGAAACAAGTGACTCAAATGAAGACGGTGGTGCCGGCAGTTTTAGTGTGTTTCTGCTGCTGGCTCTGTTTTTAACAGTCTTGACGATACGACCCCGCCTTTCTGAGGCAGCGTTAGTCCGTCGTGTGCCGATGAAAGCCAATATTCCAGAACAGTGCGCAATGTAGCGACGTGCTATGCCAGCCATAGTGGCTCACCCGGCAATGTGTTATTACACGCCCTAAACGATCAACGGCGGAATTTAGGTTAGGAGAGATCTGCAACGATGCTGGTGACAGCCCGAGTGAGGGTGGCGAGATCATCTTCGTTGATGATGAAAGGTGGCATCAGGTAGATCAATTTGCCAAAGGGGCGGACCCAGACGCCTGCATCCACGAAGCGCGGTTGTAGCGTTTCCATTTCGACGGGGTGATGCAATTCAACGACACCGATGGCTCCCAGTACGCGGACATCAGCCACGGACTCAAAGGCTCGACAGGGGGCAAGCCCTGCTTCAAGACCGTGAGCGATACGTTGCACGTTCTGCTGCCAGGGTGTGTCGCGCAACAATTGCAGGCTGGCAAGGCCCGCAGCGCAGGCCAGAGGATTAGCCATGAAGGTAGGGCCATGCATAAACAGTCCCGGTTTGCCTGTGCTAATGGTTTCTGCAACATTATTGCTGGTGAGCGTGGCGGCCAGGGTAAGGTAGCCGCCGGTCAGTGCTTTGCCAAGACAGAGAATATCCGGGGCTATGTTGGCATGTTCGCAGGCAAACAGTTTACCTGTGCGGCCAAAACCAGTTGCTATTTCGTCAAAAATCAATAATACGCCGTGTTCATGACAGAGTGCGTGTGCCTTTTTCAGATAATCGGCAGAATAAAAACGCATGCCGCCAGCACCCTGTACAACGGGCTCCAGAATGAGTGCGGCAATGTGCTGGTGTTCAGCTTCCAGTGTTTTCGCCAATGGGGCAATGTGTGCATCGGTACAAGGCTCGCCAAACCGGCATTGCGGTGTATCCACAAAAAACTGCCGGGTGAGCACGTCGGAGAATAGCGTATGCATGCCTGTGACTGGATCACACACCGACATGGCGGCAAAAGTGTCGCCATGATAGCCGTGGCGAAGGGTGGCAAAATGCTGTTTGCCCGGCTGACCTTTGGCATGCCAGTACTGGATGGCCATTTTCATGGCGACTTCCACGGCCACGGAACCGGAATCGGCAAAAAAAACAGTTTGCAGGGAAGCGGGTGTTAGTGACACCAGTTGCTGTGCCAGTTCAACGGCCGGAGGATGAGTGAGGCCACCGAACATCACATGGGCCATGTTTTCCATCTGTGCTCGCAGAGCGTGATTCATCACCGGGTGATTGTAACCATGAATGGCGCACCACCACGATGACATGCCATCAATCAGCTCCCGGCCATCGGCCAGGGTCAGTCGCACGCCTGTCGCTGATACCACAGGATAGACAGGTTGTCCGCTACCCATGGCGCTGTAGGGATGCCAGACATGGGCATGATCCAATGCGATCAATTTTTGTTCAGAGACATTATGCACGCACGCAGGGTACTGACTTTTTGCAGGGAAAGACAATAGGGTATTTTCAACCTGGAATTTAGGATTAATGCCTGTGTCTACGCGATCATGTTTTTACACATATTTTCTGGCTGCCGGTTTTTATCGGCATTCACGGGCTATTTGTTTTTGTAAATCTTTGATTTTTTGCTCGTCGCGTGGATTGGGCGTGTGCTCAAGAAATATCTCTGTTTTACTCACATCTTTACGATAGCGGGTACATCTTGCATCATCAAATTTTTTCGTTAACACGTTACCCGCACACTCTTTTGTGATGAGTTTGCGCAGGTCGCGGGCCTTGAGCCGGTCGCGCTGGGTATCGGTGTGCTGCAGATAAATCTCGACCTTGTTCAGTTCACTGATATATCGGCGACAGTACGAATCAATATTGTTATAGGGCTGGCGGGAATCCGAAAGTGCTTTTTTATGCCGACGATTTTTGGCGTCACGCTCAATATCTTTTGTCTGCTCAGGGGTGGCAAACTGCGTACCGGAATTCCCCGTATTTTCGATGGTGACCGTCGTGGCGGTTTTGTCTTTGGGCGGGGTATCACCAAACACGGTTTTTCCACTGTCATCTTTCCAGCGATAAACCCCTGCCTGGCCGGGCTCAATCGTTATACAAAGTATGATGGCGCACAGTAATAATATTGCTGGTCGTTGCTCTTTCACTTTCAGCTGATTAAGCATTGTGAAACTGAAACTAGTTGTTGTGTTCATATTTCCTGAGCAACACGCCTTCTTCACCACAGCAGTCTGCGGCACATTTTTTCACCGTGTGTACCGCCAGCGGGTCATCGTCGAGATAAGCTGCAACCGGCAGGTTGCTGTCGGCGCAATCACAGCCTTTGTCATCATAAAGATAGACATTTTGCAGGCCAGCACGGCGCCCCAGTTCGGCGGCGGTGTGCAAGGTGTCGGTGGGTGTGGGCGGCAGGTCCGACAATTTGTAGGCAGGGAAAAATTTAGTGATATGCCAGGGGCTGTCTGCCCCCAGTTGATCGCGAATCCATGCAGCGATGCGCGTTAATTCGTCAGGTTCATCATTTTTGCCAGGGATAATGTTGGTGCGAACCTCCACATGCATGCCCAGTTGCTGGGCCATTTTGATACTGCCCAGCACGTCTTTGACAGTGGCAACAGGGCAGATATCTTTGTAGAAATCGTCACTGAGGCTTTTGATATCGGAGCACAGCACATCGATGTGCGCCGACATGGCCTCCAGTGCCTCATCGGTAACAAAACTGTTGGAAACGTACAGAGTGTACAGGCCAGCGGCGTGCGCGAGTTCTGCGACATCAATAACGTATTCCAGCCATACAGCAGGCTCCGAATAAGTGAAGGCAATGCCATTCACACCGTGGTGCAAAGCGGCCTCAACGAGTCGTTTGGGGCTGACGTATGCCGCAGTGGACTGTCCCTGCGCCAGCTCATCCAGCGCATGGACTCCCCAGGAAATCTCCAGATTGTGACAACCACCGCAGCGGAAGTTGCAGCCATAGCTGCCTACCGACATCACCTGTGTTCCGGGCCGAAAATGTCTGACGGGTTTATCTTCGATGGGGCCAATGTCGATGGCAGAGAGAATACCGTAGCTGAGATTGTAAAGCGTGCCATGACGGTTAACATGCGCCTGACAGAAGCCACGTTGGCCATGTGCCAGTTTGCAGCGCCACAGACACAGGTCACACTGGGTGGTGCCATTGGCGTGGCGGGTTTGCAGCCTGGTTTCGACTAGCCGGTATTGTTCGTGGTGGCGAATTTTATGTGGCATGAGTCCGTATTTTCGTTGCGGGAAGGATATTTGGCGATTATAGAGTGTTTTGTGGGCTTTGGTTACCAGATTGGCGTGCTTCGGGCTTGACTCGGCGAAGGTCAGCCGCTTTAATACGCACCCCAAGTTGGCCGGATAGCTCAGTCGGTAGAGCAGTGGATTGAAAATCCTCGTGTCGGTGGTTCGATTCCACCTCCGGCCACCATTCAAATCAAGTAAGTTACCTCCATTCCCGCATTCCCCGCGAGAGCCGTTGATTTTAGTGGTAGACTGCGCCGATGTCCTTATTATTTAACCGAACCTCGAAATGACCGGCCCAATCATTGCGGCTTTTTTGACTTATTTGTTGATGCTGGCAGCGTTTAAATGGCGTCATTTTCGGCGTTTTCACATGTCAGTCATGGTTTTTATCATCTGTTTCGATGTGGCCATGCCTTTTTATCTGGTGGCCACGCGAGATTGGAAAACACGGCTCATCGACAACGGCGATATCCTTTCATTTGGTGTGTGGATGCACTTCGGGCTGATTATCACCCTGTATGTGCTGTATGTGATTCAGGTGCAGACGGTATTGAAGATGTTACGTGCGTCAAAACAGGCTGTGGACCCAGAGGAACTGGCGGCGGCGCGGCGCGATCATCGCTCGCAGGGTATCGGTATTTTACTGGCGCGAGGGTTGGTGATCGTCACGGGTGCGATATTGGCAGACCCGAATGTGTCCGCTGAATGACCGGCACTCCGATGCCGCTAAGTTAAGCACCTTTGGTCAAAAAACAGGGCGGCCTGGAAGCCTGTCGCTCTGTCAAATCGAGACTGTCATCCTTTCTGTGTAATTGCCTATTGTTATACCCCCCCCTTCCTCCTCATGGGGAAAAGATAGACACAACGAAAAAAGAAACCCCCAGGCCATGGCACAGGCCGCCGCAAAAAACATCAAAGCGAAAGAAGATCTGAACGAATTCCGGCAGATGCTCACCAGAATCACCGTTGAAGCCGCATTAAATGCTGAGCTTGATGAGCATTATGTCAAAGTTCAATTATCAGAGGGAAGACTGAATAAGGAGTTACTCGCGGTTAAAAGGCAATTGAACTTTATGAAATACGGTTGACCCCTTTAACTTTTTATTCTGAGAATATATCCACATAATTTTTGTTATGTGTTAGATAGGTTGTCTTTTATCTGGTTATCATATATGATAACCAGACATGAAATGGAAAATCATATTCTTTAGCGATAAAGTCGAAGCTCAAACCCTGAAATTACCAGCTAGTATATTGGCTAACTTCCTGCATATTGCTGAAATGATTGAAAATATGGGGCCTAATC
>Ga0256839_1002853_pt1 | contig 18692 bp, 17 predicted proteins | sample 354166metaG_FD_185968 | JGI IMG/M metagenome (GOLD analysis project Ga0256839, IMG submission 185968) | Hydrothermal vent microbial communities from Mid Atlantic Ridge, Atlantic Ocean - 354-166 | ecosystem: Environmental > Aquatic > Marine > Hydrothermal vents | place: Atlantic Ocean: Mid... | reverse complement strand
ACTACCCCAGCCCATAGTTTTTTCGCAACATCGCTAGCGCCCAAATGACGCTTTAATAGCGCTTCGCCTTCGTCCATAAAATTGGGATAACGCAGCAATAAATCTTGTAACTCAATTTTAGCTTTTTTTGATTCACCTAAGTAGAGATACGCGACACATCGAGATAAGGGCTTATGGTAGATTTGAGGGGTTTTAATTTTAAGCGCGAATGACAAGGCAGTTTCATAGTCATCATTAAGGTAATGATAAAGAAACGGTGAAAAATTACACCAACTGGGAAAGTTTTTAGAGGTAGCCATTACCTTATTAACAATTTTCAAACCTTCATCCCATTTATCCATTAAACAAAAATGGAAACCAACCCCATAGTCAATTGAGGCATTATATTGGTAGAGTTCTCGGGTATGTTTCAATGTTTGATAGCATTGTTCATATTCATTCAAACAAAACAAAATCTGTCCTAAAGCGTAGTTAGTTTCATGACTAGAAGGATTTAGCTTTGCAGCTTTTTCTGCAACCTTAAGACCGACAGCTAAAGCTTCATCAATCACTTTATAGCCATACACATAATCGCGTCGACAGTAATCAGCATAGAGCAATAAGCTAATCACATCGTTGGGATTACTATCTAAAAACTGTTTACAAATTTCAGAACTTTTAACAAAGGCATCGCGGCTTAAGTCATCCAAGTAATAACGATAATAGGCTTGAGATTGGTTACTACGCGGAATCATCGCTTCATTTTCTAATAACTTTCTTCCCCAATGGTGGTGTAATACACCTTGCTGGATGTCCGTTACAATGGCAGTAATATTGCCGATGATGTCGTGCTGATCACTAAAGTGCTGCTCAATGATTTCATAGCTATCAGACCAAAGTACTTGCTCATCTTCAACATCCATTAAACGCACCACCAAGGTGTGTTTATTATCAGGCAGCTGCTGAATATAAAAAATCAACATATAATCAGCTTGAAAGCGCTCTTTAATTTCAATGGAGGCAAAACGTGACTCACGCTTATCGGCATGTGGAATAGAGACCACCAAACGCGAAAACAAAAAATAACTTAGCTCTTTTGCCATGGTATCGGTGATTTGAAATAATAAACGATTACTTTCTTTATCCTGTGTTTCATCTGAGTAACACAAAACCGCCAATTTAGGGGGCATTGATACTCCCCTCCTAAGCTCTGGACTTTTGGCCTCTAAGTCAGCACGTGGTTTTTCAATAAAATTAGGCACATACGAACCCTTGGGAATGCGAATAAGCAGTGCATCATTTACACCATCTACCGCATAATATTTCTCTAAACGTTCTCTCACACGACCTGCAGTTATTCTTACCACGGGGTTTGTATCTGAATCAAAATCAACAGGAAAGGCAAGCGCTTCGACCGCGATGGTATATTGTTTTAACTGGTCGCCATGACCTGCCAATGTTTTACGAACAATATATTTAAGAAAGTCCTGCATTTTTTGAGCGGGCTTAAAGTAAGAACTTTCAAGAATTACGGACAGCTGGTGCTCTACCAACTCGGGGTTATTGTTAATTTTTGTATTTTCAGGCTTATCCTTTACCACGTGAGGCCTCGAAATTTATATTCAGTCCCATAGTCCCTAGATAGAAAGCACGATGATAGCACAAGCCTTTGATTCTATAGAATACCCCAAAATACCCATAAACCGACGGGGGAGGGAAACGGGGATTTTTCAAACATCTCATGAAATAAATCAAAATCTTGCACTTCATTCCCATTTCTACCTGGGGACTAGGGCATTGCGGTTATTCTATGTAGTATACACTATAAACTCTATTAATTTTTCATTTGATGCTAGTATTACGCCTAGTTTCAAACAAGCAAACTAAAAAATGAACCCTCTTAAGAAAGCCCTAACCAACCATATTTCGTTATTTATTATGGTGATGTTTATCTCTAGCTGCTCTCACTCTGAAGTGAATAAAAGTAGCTACAAATTTAAGCCGTTACCTAATGCCTGCATTGACCAGAGCAAACTTTACCAGCCAGTAAGCCACTTAAATACAATAAGCTCCTTAAATGCAAAAACTGAATCCTATCGCCCTGTAAGCACCCCTAAAGGCATTATCGCGCAGGACTTCAATACCGACCAACGCAATGACTACATTTTTATTGAATCATTGACGAAGAAAAAACCTGTCAAAGCTAGGCTAGTCGTTTGCATGAGCAACAAAAATAACTATATTCGAAAACTGCCTAAATTTCCCATTCACGTTAATACCAAACCTGACTTTCAAAACATTGTTGAGCGCATTGAATGGAAAAACAAAATGCTCATTTTATCAACCTTTAAATCAGAGCATAACTGGGGTAGCGATGCTGATATAAAGCATTACCGCTACGAAAAAAAACATCAGGATTTCATATTAGTGTCACAAGAATTAATATCTTCCAGTGGCGATGGGCTACGCAGCGACACGGCTGATTTTTATAATTTTGATCAACGTAGCTATAAAACTACCAATAACTACGGCAACTTGGAAGAAGGCTGTAAAAACACAAAAACTAACGGAAAGTTGATATTACCTAAACCACGCGCTAGCTTATTTGCACCAAACAGTATGCCCTATTTGCATAAAGTGCCACAGCGATGAACCTTCGTATTCTCAGTTACAATATGCACCGCGCTATCGGTTTTGACCGTAAGTTTGCTCCAGAGCGTATTATTGAAATTTTACAAACATACAATGCGGATATTGTATTATTACAAGAAGTTGATGAGGGCGCGCCTCGTTCACGCGAACTTAAACTTGCACAAGAACTTGCCGAAGCACTCGACTACCCTTATTACGCCATGGGCCATAATGTGACTTTGCGCAAGGGTAAGTACGGTAATGCCACCTTGAGCCGTTTCCCGATCATCCAAGAACGTAATATTGACCTCACTATTGGCAAACACAAACGCCGTGGCTGTCAACACACCACGCTCGATTTAAGCAAATATACAACATCAGCTAGATTTTTGGATGTGTTTAATTTACACCTTGGTCTGATGGCTAATGAGCGCCAAAAACAAGCGGGTTTATTATCACGCGCTAAAGAGTTTAGAGAGCTAAGCCCTGATACGCCTTGCATTATAGCCGGTGATTTTAATGATTGGCGCTCGCTATTACGTGCTTTTTATGTGGAAGGTTTAGGCTTTAAATGCGCAACAGATAAGAAAAACGATTCGGGGAATTGCAAGGCGATAAAGACATTCCCCTCATTTTCCCCACAAGGCGGTTTGGATCGGCTTTATTACCGCGGAGATGCGTTACAGTTTGAAGCAGCTAAACGTTGCCGCCTAAAGGTCTCTAAAATTGCCAGCGACCATTTGCCGATTATTATTGATTTTGAAATTGAGTAAGTAATTTATACTTACTGACTCAATAAATCTTTCAGCATGAAAGTTTCTAACATCGACGTAGCCTGATCTGGCAACGCCGTAAAAGAAACTTGCTTATTGGCAGCTTGACACTGTCGCTTCCATTCTAAAAAAAGCGACAAGCCCGCGCTATCAAGGCGCTTTACCGCTGAGCAATCAATAACAATTTGGTTTAATGATAGATCGAGCAAGCTATCTCCTTCCTTTACAAAGTCAGGCACGGTGGAGTAAACTAAATCACCACTTAATAGGTACACTCCTTGTACTTTATCAGAGAGGGTTAGGCTTGGAGTGGTGCGGTTCACTTTGGCTGAAACGTCTTTGTTCTATTCGATCGCTTAGTGTGCGCAAGACGGCTAATAAGTGCTTCTAAGCCTTTCTGGTTAATCTCACGGGTAAAATTTGTACGGAAGTTTGCAATCAAATTAATGCCTGCTATTTCAACATTATAGGCCTTCCAAGCCCCCCCCTTTTTACGCATATCGTAGTTTGCAGTCAGCGACGAACCACCCTTTGGGTACACTTTGGTACGTACCGTTACATAACCAGGTCTACCTTTAGGTGCAGAGTTACCGGGCTTAATAACCGCGCCAATATAACGCAACATAGTTTTAGTGTAGCTTTTAACCAACATTTCACGGTAAGCATTTTTAAAACGGTTACGCTGATCTGGGGTAGCACGTTTCCAAAACTTACCCAAGGTCAATTTCGACATAGCATCAAAATCAATAAAAGGTAACATTCTACGTCTCACTAACGCCTCTAAGGCCGCTGGGTCAGATTTTATTTTAGCTTTATTAGTTTCAAGCTCTTGCGAAACACTGTTAGTAATTTTGATAACGCTGTCTTCCGCCGCTTGTACTTCCTCGCCTTTTGCAAAAGCTTGTGAAAATAGCGCTAAGCTCAATAAAAAAGGTAATATTAGTTTAATTGTTTTCATGTTAATCCTGTTTTGCAGATAATAGTAGATGCATCTTAGTGCATTAGTATTGCTGTAAGTTCCCAATGTGCCTGGTTATGATTTCTTAGTTTCAATATTTTTTATTCTTTTTTCGACATAAAACTCGACATGAATTTACCAATAAGTTCTTCAAGCACCAGTGCTGACTGGGTTATATCAAGTTGACTTGAATCTTTTAAAACATCATCTTCGGCACCCGGTTCGAGTGAAATATACTGCTCACCCAACAAGCCAGAGGTATAAATACTGGCCTGCGTATCTGTAGGCAAATAATTCACATCCGAGTTAATACGCATCGTAACCTTGGCACGAAAAGTCTCTTTATCGTAACTAATATCAATAACACGCCCCACCGCTACGCCAGAAAGGGTTACTTTTGCGCGTTTACTCAAGCCACCGATATTGTCAAAGCTTGCACTGACTTGGTAACCTTTATCAGATGAAAAGCCCGTTAAATTACTCACATTTAATGCCAAATAAACAAATGCCAATAAAGCCATTAGCACAAATGCACCGACGGTAATTTCTGTTTTTCTTGAAGAACCCATAATTTTTTCTCTTACTTGAACCTAAATCCGTGACTTCACTACGGCACAGTACACAAGCCATTGATTCATCACGGGTTCAGGTTAAACACTTTTTACATAAACATCAAAGCAGTTAATAGAAAATCTAAACCAAGCACAGCTAGTGCGGAATACACCACTGAATTTGTTGTCGCACGACTAACCCCCTCAGAGGTAGGATAGGCATTATAGCCTTGATACAAAGCAATCCAAGTCACCACAAAACCAAAAACGACGCTCTTAATCAAGCCGTTGACCACATCACCTCGAAAATCCACTTTAGACTGCATTTGCGACCAGAACGAACCTTCATCAACACCTAGCCAAACACTACCAACCATATAACCGGAGTAAATTCCTATTCCCATAAATAGCAGAGTTAGTAGCGGTAAGGATATTAATCCGGCAAAAAAACGCGGTGAAATAATCCGCCTTATCGGGTCAACTGCCATCATTTCCATACTAGCAAGTTGCTCGGTGGCTTTCATTAAACCAATCTCGGCCGTTAGCGCAGAACCTGCCCGACCTGAAAATAATAAAGCACTTAAAACAGGGCCTAATTCACGAATTAATGACAATGCCACTAAAACACCTAAAGATGATTCTGCGCCAAAGTCAACCAAGGTGACATAGCCCAATAAACTCAACACCATGCCGACAAAGGTTGCCGAAAATACGATGATTAAAAGTGATAAAACACCAACCGAGTACAACTCTTTTATCAGTAAGCTAGAGCGTAAAATAACATCTTTAAAGCCCAAAATAATCTGAAAGAGAAAAATACTGGCGCGACCGAAACTTGCAACGGTGTTAATGGCAAAGGCGCCAATCATTTGTAATAAATTAGTGAAAAAAGTCACGAAAGATGCTGTCCTTTTTCAAGCTTAGAACCCAGCAAATCGTTAGACAAAGAACCTGCCGGAAAATGAAACGGCATCGGACCATCAGGCTTACCTTGCACAAACTGTTGCACAAACTCAGACTTTGATTCCATTAGCTCCTGCGGTGCCCCTGCTGCCATGACTTTTCCTTCGGATAAAATACACACATAATCAGCAATTGAAAAAGTCTCATGAATATCATGAGAAACCAACACACTGGTGATACCTAATGATTGATTTAACTCTTTAATTAGGGTCACGATTGTCCCTAAAGTAACTGGGTCTAAACCCGTAAAGGGCTCGTCATACATCATCAGCACAGGATCTAATATGATCGCGCGCGCCAAAGAAACACGCCGTTGCATGCCCCCAGAAAGCTCCGCCGGCATTAACGCATGCGCACCACGCAAGCCAACCAATTCAAGCTTTAGCAAGACTAAATCACGAACCATAGATTCACGAAAGTTATAATGCTCGCGAATTGGAAATGCAATATTTTCAAAGACACTCAAATCAGTCAATAATGCTCCCGATTGAAATAACATACCCATACGACGACGGGCTTTATAAAGATCCTTGCGATTTAATGAAGCAATATCTAAACCTTCCACCTCGACAGTGCCTTGACTCGGCTGTAATTGTCCACCCAGCATACGTAATAAGGTTGTTTTTCCCGTGCCACTCGGCCCCATAATAGCGGTTATTTTACCCGTAGGAATATCCAGTGAAACCCCTGAAAATATCTCGCGATCTCCTCTTGAGAAATGTAAATCGCGTATTTTTATAAATGTATCTGACAAAATATTGTCACAGCCCATTACTTTTATTAGCTGAGGATAATACGTTTATTTATCGCTTTATTCTAGTCATCTTAACCTTATTTCCAAATATCAATATCCTTACCCGATTCTAGGATTTTCTTTGAGTATTCATCACCATATTCTATAAAATCTTTATAGTCATGGTATTTTTTCTGCCCCATATAACTTAATAGTTGTTGAAAATGAAACGACTTAATCAAACCGGTTAAACGCGCTCTCTCCTCACCTTCTGCAAAAAATAGTACTGCGGGGCGATAACTGATACCGGCTTTTTTTAACCACTCCCCTGCGGTCGTTTTATTACCGTTTGTATCAATAATTTCTTTATTTGACAAAGCATCTAAGCGCACCACATTCAGAGGTTTTAACAAGTCTTTGGTCTCTGGCAAATCTAAAATTTCCTTATGAAAGTTATTACATTCGTCACAGGTTTTATCTTCAAACAACACCATTAATGGCTTATCTGATTTAAAGGCTTTCTGTAAATTTGTTATTTCTGCAAATGCCTCATGGTCAAGTAGTGTGTAAACCGAATCTTTTAAATGCGCTAAGCGATAACTAGGAAAGTCCGTTTTCTCGTAAGCTTTTTCTTTAACGTAATTCAATACTTGTCGAAACTCACGCGGGGACCTATAACCATTAACTCTTGCAACCACTTTATTATTTGCGTTCATAAACAAAAGTGTCGGTGTAAACGAGACTTGTAAAACTTTAGCCAGCTCTGCTTCAGTCACTTCTATTTTTTCATTAAATGCAACATCTCTGCTGCCTTTAATATTAATATGAATACTATCAAAATTAGTCTTAATGAACTCTTTATTACCCCCCTCTTTCTCTGATTTTATAAAGTTATCTTTAAGCATTTGAGCGCAATAGGGGCAACCCTTCAAATCTGCAAAAACCAGCATGTGTTTACCGGCATCCACAGCCTCGGCCGACTCTTCTCGAAAATCCAAAAAACTATCTTTAAAATAATTAGGGATTACCGCATCCGCTATACCGAGGACTTTTCCTTCTTTGGGCTTAGGTGACTCTGCCATAACAGAGGAAAAAGAAAGAAAAAAGCTACTAATTGCCAGCAATGAAACATTTAGCCAGTTTTTGAATTTAACAGTCATACCTACTCACCTTTTATATATAAGTAATCAGAGTATAGGACAACTAAAACCCTATAACTTCGATGGTTTTCATGTTTTTATCAAATAAACAACCTAAGCTTAAGCCAACAACATATTTTATGTACGGATAATTAATAGCAATAATAGGAGGCTATCATGTTAAATGTTCAACAATCCGAGGCATTTCCTCGCAAACAACCCAGAAATCATCAGTCACGTAGTATTAACCGCAGTGAGCGCTATCAAGGTATTGAGCAACGTGCAAAATCAATGGGGCTAGAATTAACAGAAGAACGACTAGAAGCAATAGATTTTGTTCTAGATTTTTACGCGCACTGTGAAGACTGCCGTAATGCTCGGCAACTAATGAAAGTCATGGATCAAGAATTTACCGATAAAGGTGGTAAAAAATATCTATATCGGTTATTTCCAGCCGGACCACTCAGCCAAATTCATGAATTAACAAATTTACCGGACTTGGGACATCAAACAGATCAAGGATTTGGAACGAGTTATTAAAGCTAATTTAATAAAGAACCTTAACTGATGTAGAGCCCAGATATTATCTGCATACTACAGATGGTTGGATCGTCTCACCTCATGAAATAAATGGATTAAGCGATAGCGATGAAGAAGTCACGCGATAACCGAAAAAGCTAAAATTTAATGGAGCATAAATAAAGCGAGGCTTGGAGCCTCGCTAGTTTTTACTTGTCTTCTTCTGGCAACGTAATATTTAACTCTAACACATCAAAATCATCACCTTTTTCAACATTTACATTCACATCATCTTCATCTACGTGAACATACTTCCTGATAACTTCTAAAATCTCTTCTTGTAACTTTGGCAAGTAATCAGGAGACTTTTTATTTTTATCTGAATGCTCATGCGCAATCAGTATCTGTAAGCGCTCTTTAGCCAGCGATGCAGTATCTTTTTTCTTTTCTGTTTTAAAGAAACTAAATAAACCCATTGTTATCCCCTAACCGAACAATTTCTTAAAGAAGCCTTTTTTCTCAACCTCGGCGTCAATAAAACGTAATGCTACTTCTTCCCCTAAGAAACGATCGACTACATCACTATACGCCTGACCTGCGGTACTTTCTGTATCTAATATCACAGGGTTACCACTATTTGAGGCTTGTAATACTGCACCTGATTCTGGGATAACACCAATTAAAGGAATTGAAAGTATTTCTACAATGTCATCCATACTGAGCATATCACCGCCTTCAACACGATTCGGCGAATAACGTGTAATCAATAAGTGCTCTTTTATCGTGCCACCTTCTTCGGCTTTTTTAGAGCGGCTTTGCAAGATGCCTAAAATACGATCAGAATCTCGTACTGACGACACTTCAGGGTTTGTCACAATTATCGCTTCATCGGCAAAATACAGTGCCATAAACGCACCACGTTCGATACCGGCAGGTGAATCACAAACGATATAATCAAAGCCATCTTCTTTAAGCTCATTAATAACGCTTTCAACACCTTCTTTGTTTAACGCATCTTTATCGCGGGTTTGCGAGGCAGGTAAGATATACAGGTTATCCACACGCTTATCTTTGATTAAAGCCTGCTTTAATGTTGCTTCACCATTGATAACATTAACGAAATCATACACGACACGGCGCTCAACACCCATTATCAAATCAAGATTACGTAAACCCACATCAAAGTCGATAACCGCAGTCTTGTGACCCTTTGCTGCTAAACCTGCAGCAAATGCCGCGCTTGATGTTGTTTTACCTACGCCACCCTTACCTGATGTGACAACAATTACTTTACTCAAGGTATATTCCTCTTAAAACGCTAATATTAGAAGTCATAGCTTTGTAGCAATGACTTTGATTTTGTTCAAACTATCAGCCCATTTTTAGGCTTTGTTATTTACTTGGTACTTGGTTAAATATTATTGTAACTACTCAGCTTGCACCTGAAACCCGCTATTTCTGCGTTAAAAAATGATCATTTACGCGTGTAACTCACATTTTTGCCTTGAACTAACAAATTTCAAGGACAATTGGGCCGTTACTGTTCACTTTTACCACTTGCTGAGTAGTTGTTACATATTATTTAGCTAAAGGTTTCTATTTTGCTAAAGGCTCTATAACCAGTTTCTCACCATCAAGATAGACCATTGCTGGCTTACCTTTTAATTCTGTTTTACTTTCATCCAATAACTGGTATCGCCCCGCAACTGCAATTAACTCTGCTTCCAATGATTGGCAAAAAATTCTTGCCGATGTATTTCCCCGTGCACCTGCTAATACACGTCCTCGAATGGCACCATAAACATGAATTGAGCCATCCGCCATAATTTCAGAACCCGCACTAGTGGGGGCTAAAACTGTCATGTCAGCAGATGCTGCGTAAATTTGTTGACCCGAACGTACAGGACGATCTACCGTTACAGAATCAATAGTTGGCTCTACTTGAGTGACTTCCACCGCCGCATTAGGATCAGGCGTTTTTTTACTCTGCCCTTTTGAACTTACACCTGCCTTCTTTTTATCCCCCTTCTCCTGCGTAGCTCGCATAATGGCCCAGCCATTATCACTAAGGTCTTTAGTGATACTCTTTGGCACATTTCTCACCCCGACAGGTATAAAGTCCAATTCCAGCAATGCCTTTTTTAGTGCATTAAAGTCTAAATCATTAGCCTTTTCCCCTAACTCATTACAATCAACTATAAGTGGACTTTGCATAAAAAACTGCGGTGCTTCATCCCTTTTTTTTGTCAATTCCGTAGTAAGATTTTTTATATCAAGATCACTCACATACAAGGCATTGAGCATCGACATCTCACCTTTTAGAACCATCTACTTACTCCATCGCAACATAAAGAAACGTATTATTATGGGTGAATGATATACGAGAAAGCAGTGCTTATGAATCCCTCTTTACTTACCTAAACACAATCAAATTATCACCTTAATGGCGCATGATGCTGATTTAAAAAGGAAAGAGAACACATAATCAATATTTATTATTTTGAAGTTTTTTCGAGAAGTTCTACCTGTGCTTTAAAGCTCAGCTACTGTACAATTCGGCCACACTTTTCATCAGAGATTTCACTCAACAATCAGCATGTCAAAGAGCCAGTTACACCCACTATTCCCTGCAAAAACAACCACTAAATATTGCTGGGGACAGCTACATGGTTGCGCGCAAGATTTACTCATCGCTAATACTACAAATGAATACAAAGGCCTGGTTGTCTTGGTTACCCCTGATAGTCATCAAGCGTATACAGCAGAAGCAAATATTAAATTTTTCTCAGCTCAATCTCCAGCAGAAGATCAAAACATTCACATTTTTCCTGACTGGGAAACTTTGCCTTATGATGTTTTCTCACCACATGAAGATTTAATTTCAGAGCGTCTCAAGGCGTTATATACGCTAGGCAACCTAGAGCACGGCGTTTTAATCGTCCCAGTTTCTACGCTAATGCAGCAATTACCGCCAGTTGATTACATTCGTTCCAATACCTTAATCGTAAAGGTGGGCGATACACTGAATATTGAAAACACCCGCATCCAATTTGATGAAGCAGGTTATCGCCACGTTACACAAGTCATGGAGCATGGTGAATACAGCACCCGAGGTTCTTTAATTGATTTATTTCCGATGGGATCAAATATACCCTACCGGATTGACTTATTTGATGATGAAGTCGAAACGATTCGCAGCTTTAATCCTGAAGACCAGCGCACCATAGAAAAAATCGAGCAAATTGAACTACTCCCTGCACATGAGTTTCCGCTAACACCTGAAGGCATTGATCGCTTCCGTGAAAACTACAGCACCCATTTAGGAGGCGATCTCGCCGCCAGTCAAATTTATGACAATGTAAGTAAAGGCACGCCACCTGCGGGCATTGAGTACTACCTGCCATTATTTTTTGAATCTACCGCCACCCTGTTTGACTATTTACCTGAAAAAACATTACTCATAAAAACCGACGGCGTAGAACCGGCGGCACAAGCATTTTATAACAACGTTTTAGAACGATATGAACAACGTAACCATGACGTTGAACGCCCTATTCTCGCACCAGAAAAACTCTATTTAAGCCCACAACAGCTCACAGAAAAAATAACTGCTCTTAAACATATTGATAGCCATAGTTTTAAACAAGAAGTAACAAAAGAATCATCACAAGAATTTAACTGTCATAACTATCCTACTGCAGTATTACCTTCACTACTGATTCAAGGACGCTCAGAAACACCGCTAATTTTGCTTAAGCAGTTTATGGCGCAATTTTCACAACAAAATGGTCAAATTTTATTTACCGCAGAATCAGCAGGACGTCGTGAAAACTTACTCGGGTTAATGCGTGATAGCGGCTACAGCCTAAAAACTCTAGACAATTGGCAAGACTTTACGCAATCCAATGAACCACTCAGCTTAATCATCGCCCCGATAGAAGAAGGCTTGTGGATTAAGCAGGATAGTGATAAAAACAAAGCTCCCTTAGCAATCATTCCAGAGTCATTATTATTCGGCCAGCAAGTTCAGCAAAAACGACGTCGCCAAAAACCCACCCGTGATGCTGACACCATTGTTCGCAACCTAACCGACCTCAGTGAAGGCGACCCTGTAGTACATGAAGAACATGGCGTCGGTCGTTACAAGGGCATGCAAAAGCTCACCACAGGCGGTATCGAACAAGAATTTATCACCCTCGAATATTCACGTAAAGACAAACTGTATGTACCCGTAGCCTCATTGCATTTGATTAGCCGATACACCGGTGCAAGTGCAGAAAATGCACCCTTGCACACCCTAGGCACAGAACATTGGGATAAAGTACGCAAAAAAGCAGCCCAAAAAGCACATGATGTCGCAGCAGAATTATTGGAAATACACGCGCGTCGGGCGGCGCAAAAAGGTCATGCCTTTCCTTTTAATGAGCTGGAATATCATGCCTTTGCAGATACCTTCCCGTTCGAGGAAACACCCGACCAAGCCGCCGCTATTGGCACCGTCATCAAAGACATGCTATCAGAACAACCGATGGATCGCGTAACCTGTGGTGATGTTGGCTTTGGTAAAACCGAAGTTGCAATGCGGGCAACCTTTGTAGCCGCAGATTCGGGCAAACAAGTGGCGATCATTGCACCAACAACGCTACTGGTTCAACAACACGCCAAAAACTTTGAAGATCGTTTTGCTGACTGGCCCTTTAAAGTCGCCTCGTTGTCACGTTTTAAAACGCCTAAAGAAACAAAACAAACACTTGCTGATATGGCATCAGGCAAAGTCGACATTGTCGTTGGTACGCACAAGCTTTTACAAAAAGATATTGTTTTTAAAGACCTTGGACTCGTTATTATTGACGAGGAGCATCGTTTTGGAGTTCGCCATAAAGAGCAACTCAAGAAAATGCGCTCCAATGTTGATATGCTCACCCTAACCGCCACTCCGATTCCACGCACACTAAATATGTCACTGGCAGGCTTACGTGACTTATCCATAATCGCTACACCCCCAAGCAACCGTCATGCCATTAAAACCTTTGTTAACGAATGGGACAAAGCACTGATTCAAGAGGCCTGTGCTCGCGAACTCGCCCGTGGAGGACAGGTTTATTTTTTGCACAATGAAGTAAAAACCATTCAAAAAATGGCAGAAGATTTAGCAAGCATTTTACCCGACACCAAGGTACGCTTTGCACACGGCCAAATGCCTGAGAAAGAACTCGAAGCGATTATGAGCGACTTTTACCATCAGCGCTTTCAAGTGCTAGTCGCCACCACCATTATAGAAAGTGGCATCGACGTACCCAATGCCAACACCATTATAATTAACCGAGCCGATAAATTAGGCTTGGCGCAATTGCATCAAATTCGTGGACGCGTCGGACGCTCTCATCACAAGGCTTATGCCTACTTAATTATCCCTAATAAAAAAACCATCACCGCCGATGCTAAAAAGCGCCTAGAAGCGATTGAATCACTTGAAGATTTAGGTGTCGGCTTTACCCTTGCTTCACACGACTTAGAGATTCGTGGCGCGGGTGAGCTTTTGGGTGACGGCCAAAGTGGTCAAATTCAAGAAATTGGCTTTAGTATGTATAACGACTTACTTGAGCGCGCTGTTAAAGCTCTAAAATCAGGCAAGCTGCCGGAACTAGACAAATCAGAATCACGCACCACCGTTGATTTAGGCGTACCCGCTCTCATCCCCGATGATTACTTACCGGATGTACACAACCGCCTAATCATGTACAAACGCATCGCCAGCGCCAAAAACACAGAAGCATTACGTGATTTACGTGTAGAAATGATTGACCGTTTCGGCTTATTACCCGAAGCAGTCACCAGCCTATTTGAAGTGACCCGACTGAAGCAAATTGCTCAAAAACTCGGCATTTTAAAACTAGACATGGGCGAAGAAGGCGGACGTATTTTATTTAATGAAAAACCCAATATCGACCCAATGAAAATATTCGGGCTGGTACAACAACGTCCATGGGAACTAAGCATAAAAGGCCAAGATAAGCTTTATTTTGAATATGAAACAATGGAAACCGTTGAGCAACGAGTGCAGTGGATTAAGCGATTATTTGATGAGATTGCTTTTTAGAACGCCCTAGGCGTTAAAAAGTACATCAACACTTTCGAAGGAAGTATCGATGTCGGTCGAAGCAAGGGTCGTTCTTAATACAAGCGACTCTCAATACCAGAACAGCCTCCTCAGCAGTTACGCGTCTATCAATTTACCACTCATCTTGTTTTATTTAATCAGAATAATCTGTAACAAGCGACATTGAAGCTTACAATAAGCATAGCAAAGGCACTTCGTTAAAACACTCAATAATAAATCAAAAAACAATCACTCCCACTCCATCTCCGTAAAAACCTGTTGAGCATTACGCCCAGAAAGAGTCTTATGTTTTAATAAATAATCAAACTTTGACTGATCAACCTTACTGATCTCAGAAAGATCACCATCGTTTTCAATAAATTGAGCCACTCCAAAACGCAAGTTCACCAAATAATCATAAGTATCTTTTCTTGCCTTTTCTAACGTAGTTGGATGACCATGACCCGGTATGACATGTTTAGGCTTATAACTCGCCATCGCTTCAAATGTTTTTAGCCAACTTTTACTGTTTGAATGATCAAGCACACCCAACATTCGCTCGGTATAAACGATGTCACCCGTAAACATGATCTTGCTTTGCGGTAACCATACAAAACTATCACCCGGGGTATGCGCTTGCCCTGCATGGGTTATTTCAAACTCAACATTAGCCACTTTAAATTTAAGTTCCTTTTCAAATGTTTTATCAGCAAAAACAGGATCTGTAAGTTTAACCTCTTTATCACCAACCAGGTTGCTGAGCATTAGAAACTGGAAATCTTTTCGAGCTTTTTGATCTTTAACAGCCTTTTCGCTGGCTATGATTTCAGCACCAAGTTTTTTAAAATAGGCATTGCCTAACCAGCGATGATCTTGCCCGCCTGTATTAATAACCTTTACAATAGGCATATCAGTGATTGTTTTTATCATGGCGTGAATTTGTTTTGCGCCGTTATAGGTTCCACCGGCATCAACCAAGACCACACCTTTGTCAGTCACCACAACACCAAAAGTCATATTATTGCCTAAATTTTCAGGAGTTCGATTAGTTAGATCACCCACTATGGCATAAATATTTTTCTCAACATTCTTTAACTCTAAATACCCATCCGCCCCAGCTGCCTGAGTAAAACTTAGCATTAAAAACAAAAATAAAACTAAGTGTTTAAACTGATTTTTCATAATAGATCCAATAGTGGTTATTCGCGCGGTATGATGACATCAAACAGATGTAGAGTGCATATGATTAAAATCATACAAAAAAAAACGGCCGGATAAACCGGCCGTTTTAATACCATAATTCTAAGATTAGTTAGAGCTTAACAACTTCAAATAAGCCACAAGAACCTTAATTTCATCCCCAGAAAGACGTGCTTCCCATGATGGCATTTCGCGCTGAATACCACCAGAAATGACCGCTTTAACCGCCTTAACCTTCGCTTCAATAGTGTCTGCTTCTGGCACATGTGCTTGCGTCCAAATTTTATCAGTGAGGTTAGCAGAACCTAGTGCTTTCATACCGGTAGCTGCTGGCGTATGACAACCTGAGCAACCTTTAGTGTTGAATATTTCTTTTCCGCTTGCCGCTAATCCTGTATCAACAGCTTCTCCTGATAAACTAAGCACGTAATTAGCTGCTTCCGTAATCTGCTGATCAGATAAGGTTGCTTTGTGAGCAGGCATATTACCCTTACGCCCTTTACGAATTGTAGTTTCAATATCTGCTGGATCACCGCCCCATAACCAAGCATCATCTACAAGATTAGGGTAATGGCCTCGAACACCTTGACCACCCGCTTGATGACAGGCTGCGCAGTAATCACCAAAAATACCTTTACCGTATGCCCGTACAAAGGCGCTTGAATCAGGGTCTTTTGCAACATCAGCTAATGCCATTCCTGCAACTTTTTTAACCATTGCTTGACGTTTTAGCTCGTTCGGGTCATTTTGCATCTCATGCGCTAGAAGTGCGCGAGTATTCCAAGGCACACTCATTTCCTCACCACCACCAACAATCTTTTTACCGTCCTTGATTGAGTCAGCTTTAAAAGAAATTGATGTCGAACCTTCGATAAAACCACGTTTAGCAAAATTAGTCGGCCAACTTGGGTAAATTATCCAATAAACAATCGAAAATATAATCGTTGCATAAAATGCCCACAACCACCATGTAGGTAGCGGATTGTTAAACTCCTGAAGTGTGTCGTCCCACACGTGACCGGTTGTTTCTGCCCCTGTTAAAGGGTCTTTAGTAATTTTGTGCTTATTTGACATATTATTTATCACCTTCTTTCTGTGAAGTGGGTACCCTAGGATCTTGATCATCATCAAGAAACGGGATATTACGATATTCCTCTAAGCGCTTAGAGCGCTTCTTACTACCGTAGACATAAATAAGGATAGCGGTAAAAGTACTCATCAGAATTAACATGCTGACAATTTTGGCGTTTGACAACACCATAAACCAAGCAATTAAATCATCTATCATTTTTATATCCCTGTAGTACTAGCGATTAACGAAACTTAACAAACTCGGCTTCGTCGTGCTTACTAAAATCAATCATTGTGCCTAAGATTTGTAGATAAGCGACTAAGGCATCCATTTCTGATAGCTTATCGGGGTTACCATCAAAATCCCCTAATTTAGCTTGCGCTTCTAAGTTCTTCTCAGCCATATTAATATCGAGCTTTTTAGCGACATCTTCACCAAATTTTTCAACATTAGCATCAAATTCAATTTTAGTGTGTGAATACGGTACACCTACCATTTTCAAGGTTGACATCTTATCGGCAAGGCCAACAACATCTAACGGTGTTTCACTCAACCAAGGATAATTAGGCATAATTGACTCAGGTACAACTGACGTAGGTTGAGTCAAATGCTTCACATGCCATGCACTTGAATATTTACCACCAACTCGAGCGAGATCAGGACCACGACGCATAGAACCCCACTGAAATGGATGATCATATTGTGATTCTGCCGCTAATGAATAATGACCATAACGTAATGCTTCATCTCTAAACGGACGAATCATTTGAGAATGACAGGTATAACAACCTTCACGTTGATAAATATCACGACCAAGTTGCTCTAGAGGTGTATACGGGCGAACCGCTTGTTTACCTTTGTTAGGACCATCAACAATCCTAACATCTTCAACAGTACCTTCAATAAAGTGCAAAGGTACTATCTCAACGAGTCCACCTATACTAATTGCCGCTAAAGTCATAACAATGAGTAAAGCTGCATTTGTTTCTATACTTTCATGTTTTAACATCGTCTTCTCCTTAAGCCATTGCAGCTGTTTGTTCAGCCGTACGTAGTGATTCACGTTTAGCAACAGTCATAAAGATATTGTACGTCATAACACACATGCCAGTTACAAAGAACATACCAGCAACAGCACGTGCCACCAAAGGACCATGCATAAATACAACCGTTTCGATAAAGCTATAAGCCAAGTTTCCGTATTCATCAAATGCTCTTAACATTAAGCCTTGGCCAATACCAGATACCCAAAGCGCCGTAATGTATAATAAAATACCAATCGTAGCTAAGAAAAAGTGTACATAGATAAGACGTACGCTGTAGATAGAAGTATTCCAAAGCTTAGGAATCATATGATAAAAAGATCCAAAGGTAACCATCGCAACCCAACCTAATGCACCAGAGTGTACATGCCCTACTGTCCAATCAGTGTAGTGAGAGAGTGCATTTACACTTTTAAGTGCCATCATCGGGCCTTCAAAAGTTGACATACCGTAGAATGATAGTGAGGTGATTAAGAACATCATAATCGGATCAGAACGTAACTTATCCCATGCACCTGACAAGGTCATAATGCCGTTGATCATTCCGCCCCAAGATGGCATCAATAACATAATTGAGAATGCTGCTGCGAGTGATGATGTCCAATCAGGGATTGCTGTCCAATGTAAATGGTGAGTACCCACCCACATGTACATAAAGCTTAGCGCCCAGAAATGTACGATAGATAATCGATATGAGTAAACGGGACGGCCTGCTTGTTTTGGCACAAAATAGTACATCATTCCTAGGAAGGCAGCCGTAAGGAAGAATCCTACCGCGTTATGCCCGTACCACCATTGCGTCATCGCATCTTGTGCACCTGAGAACAGGCTGTAAGACTTAGTCCCAAAGAAGCTTACCGGAACTGCCAAGTTATTAAAGATGTGTAACAGAGCTACCGCTAATATAAAGCTAATAAAAAACCAGTTTGCTACATAGATATGTGGCTGGTTACGCTTTAATAAAGTCATGGTGTATATAAGGAAGTAAACCACCCATACCACTGCAATTAGTAGATCAACATACCACTCTG
>Ga0256839_1002852_pt1 | contig 18694 bp, 21 predicted proteins | sample 354166metaG_FD_185968 | JGI IMG/M metagenome (GOLD analysis project Ga0256839, IMG submission 185968) | Hydrothermal vent microbial communities from Mid Atlantic Ridge, Atlantic Ocean - 354-166 | ecosystem: Environmental > Aquatic > Marine > Hydrothermal vents | place: Atlantic Ocean: Mid... | reverse complement strand
AAGCCCTTGCCCGTCCCCGGTATGGCCAACCGCATCGCTTTGGCCATACCCGCTAACCAACTGACCCGAAAGCGAATTTGCTTTTTTCGCCACTATCAGCACCGGCACGATCTGCCCCAGCAAATGATCCTCCGCGGCCAAATGCACCGCTTGCAAATAAGGCGAGCGACCATTGAGTTGCCCTGCAACCCGGCCTTTGCTCTCCAGTAATACCGGTAATACTTTGCCAACACAGCCCCCGTTAAAGGCTTGCTTTTGCTCTTCCAGCAGGGCTTGCAAGGCCTGCAGACGGGCATCTTTTTCTTCTTCGGCTAGCTGTTTGGCCATCACTGCGCCGGGGGTGCCCGGGCGGCGGGAATATTTGAATGAAAAGGCGGACGCATATTGGCTCTCGCGAATAAGCGCCATGGTCTCTTCAAAATCGGCTTCCGTTTCCCCGGGAAAGCCAACAATGAAATCCCCGGACAGGGCAATATCAGGCCGCGCCGCCCGGATTTTTTCGACCAGCCGCAAATAATCCTCTGCTTTATGGCCTCTATTCATGGCTTTCAGGATTTTGTCGGACCCCGATTGCACCGGCAGATGCAGATAGGGCATCAGCTTTTCTTCTTCCCCGAAGGCGGCAATCAAATCCTCATCCATGTCGCGGGGATGCGAAGTGGTAAAGCGCAGGCGATCAAGCCCGTCAATTTTTGCCAAATGACGCAATAGCGCCCCCAAGCCAAATGTTTCGGATCCGGAACCAGCGGGACTTTGCCCGTGATATGCATTGACATTCTGGCCAAGAAGCGTGACTTCCCGCACCCCTTGCGCCACCAGCCCCCTGATCTCCCCGCTAATACTATCCACCGAGCGCGAGACCTCCGCCCCCCTCGTATAGGGCACCACACAGAATGTGCAGAACTTGTCACAGCCCTCCTGAATCGTTACGAAAGCGGAATAACCCTCTACTTTCCTGTCTTTCGCCAAGGCATCAAACTTGTCCTCGACCTCGAATTCGGTCTCCAGAATATCCCCCGATTGACGCGCCGCAAGGGCGATCATCTGCGGCAATTTGTGATAGGATTGCGGCCCGAACACCAAATCCACCTGCGGGGCACGGGCGGTGATCTCGGCCCCTTCGGCCTGCGCCACACAACCGGCAACCGCAATCCGCATTTGCCCGCCCTGTTGCTCTTTGGCGTCTTTCATCTTTTTCAGCCGCCCAAGAGCGGAATACACTTTTTCCGCTGCCTTTTCGCGAATATGGCAGGTGTTCAAAATCACCAGATCCGCCCCGTCGGGGCTATCGCTGACCTCATAGCCAAGCGGGCGCAATAGCCCCTCCATGCGCTGGCTGTCATAGACATTCATCTGACACCCCCAGGTCTGGATGTGCAGTTTTTTGCGGGTTTTCGAAGATATTTCAGTATCACGGGTCATAGGGCACGCTGTTTAACCGATAGACGAAATAAAAGCTATCCCATGAATATCAGCCCCTAATCACATAAGGCCCGCACAGCCGCCGATCGCCCTGACAGCAATCGGCCAACAGAAAATTGATCACTCCGCGCAAGCCCCCATAATCGGCCATATAGGTGATGGAGCGGCCATTTTTGATCCCCTGCACCAGACCGGCCTGTTGCAATTCTTTCAAATGAAAGGACAGGGTCGAGGGGGGGATTGCCAATTCTGCCGAAAGCACCCCCGGCGTGCGGCCATTGGTTCCGGCCATTACCAGCTGGCGCAAAATGGCCAGACGACTTGCTTGGGACAGGGCCGAAAAGGCCGAAGCGGCGGTTTTTAATTCCATATTTCCAGTATATTGAAATTATAGTTGCCCCGTCAAGCCAAAACACACCGCTCTTGCATGTTTTTCCACAGAATCAAACAAGGGTCTCCCACAAAACCCACAAAACAACCCCTTAATACCATAGAAGTAGAAATATATACGCCAAACACCAGAACCAAAAAATCGCTGCTTTAGAGCCTGTTTTCGTTTTGATGGAATCAAAACCGGGCTCTTAAGTCTTTGTTTTGACGCTCCTGAGCCAAGGCGAAGGGCCGGACGGATAACCGGTCTCATCCTGAGCTTGTCGAAGGATCCACTTATTCTGGAAAGGCTTTAGAACGATTCTCATCTAATAGGCGCAATTTTACCTATTCGCTTAAACCGGCCTTTAGAGAGACCGCCTATAAAGGAGCCAATTGCAAGGGGGTGCAATTACCGAGATGCAAGTGTTTTAACGCCAGTTTTTTGAGAGTTTGAGCCAGATGACGACCCCGCGTTTCTTTTTACTAGGCCTGTTTGCCGTATTGCTGATCAATATTGGCGCGGCCCAAACCGGCAGCGCCATGGCCGCCACCACCATTTACGCCAATGGCGGTGATTTTGGCTGGCCCAATGTGACCAATGAAAATGAAGCGCTCGGAGCAGCCAATGGCAGCTCGGCAAATTTTGCCAATGGCGGCTGGCTCGCTTTCCAGCCGGACAATCCCTTCACCAATGTCGACATCACTTTGGAATTTACCGGCCTCACCGGCACCGGCACGATCCGCTTCTATGTGGGCACAACCAATAATAATGGCTGGTTCTCGGCCCTCACCTTTATCACCTTGCAAGTCACCAATGGCACGGTGCAAATCGCCTCCAACCTGCTCAATAATTATTGCAGCAATCTTGGCGGTTGTAATGTTTTCATCGTGCAGAATATTTCCGGTCAGGCCCTCGGCCTTGATAGCGCCGATATGACCGCCAATCTCGTCGCGCCAAGCCCGGAACCGGCCACATGGTCAATGATGTTTGTCGCCTTTCTGCTCATGGCATGGCGCCTGAAATCCTTGCGGCGCGCCCGCATCCGCAGCGCCCAACAGACCGCCCGACAATCCCATTGCGACAATATGGCCATGATTGCCACCTGAAAATTTGCACGCAAGACGTACACAGTTGAGAGAGTAAAAGGGGACATGAAATGCTGGCACCAAAAGAATATATCGCTGAGCCACAACCGGCCACCCCGCGACCCAAAAAAGCCTTTGCCATAAAAACCATTATCAGCGCCAACCCGACCCATAGCCTGTGGCAGCGCCTTGAAAGCGCCTATGGAACAGGCCGCCTTAAAAGCGCTACCCCGCACACACAGCCGAGCAAAAAAATATCGCTTGCCAATATTTTCGTGTGAAATCTGTCAGGCCGCGCTATTTGGCCCGCTCAACCATCATCCGCTTAATGCCGGCAATCGCCTCGGCCGGGTTTAATCCCTTGGGGCAGGTTTGCGTGCAATTCATGATGGTATGACAGCGATAGAGCTTGAAACTATCTTCGAGAAAATCAAGCCGCTCCTTGCGCGCCTCATCGCGACTATCCAACAGCCAGCGATAGGCCTGCAATAAAGCCGCCGGTCCCAGATATTCGTTCTCGCCCTCCTCGCTGCCCTCGCCTGATTTATCCCCATTCCACCAATAGGAAGGACAGGAGGTCGAACAGGAGGCGCATAAAATACACTCATAAAGCCCGTCCAGCTTTTCGCGATCACCATGGGATTGCAAATGCTCTTTTTCCGGCGTGTTCTTGGTTTGCAAGAAAGGCGCAACACTGGCGTGCTGGCTGTAAAATTTGGTCAGATCCGTCACCAGGTCCTTGACCACCGGCTGATGGGGCAAGGGATAAATATGCAAATCCCCCGAGCCGGTTTCATCCATCCCCTTGGTGCAGGCCAGCGTATTGCTGCCATTGATATTCATGGCGCAGGAGCCGCAAACCCCCTCGCGACAAGAACGCCTGAAGGTCAAGGTCGGATCAATCTCGTTCTTGATTTTGATCAGCACATCCAGAACCATGGACACCCCGGCCATATCCACCTCATAGACATCAATGCGCGGATTATCCGGATCTTCCGGATTATAGCGGTAAATCTTTACCTTGCGCGTCTCTTTGGTTTTCTTCTCAGCCTTGAAGGTCTTGCCTTTGCCGGTGATTTTCGAGTTACGCGGGAGGGTCAATTCTGCCATGGTCGAAGGGTCCAAAATCGGGTTTGATATAATCAAGAGCGCCCTTTTTAGCACCGCTCGCAGGCTTGTCCATGGCCCCCCTTCAACTTAAAAGCTGACAATTGCCGAGAATTAACAAGGCTTTGGACGCTATTTGTGCTGAATTGGCCGGGGGTCTACCGAATTTAAGAACAAAACAGGTGCAGGCATCCGCCAGTTCTGCTTAGCTGCAGATTCTATTTGAATAATTGAGGGAAGATCATGAAATTATCAATGACCAAAATAACGTCGGCACTTTTCGCCATGGCATTCGGGCTTACAGTGCAATCCGCTTTAGCCCAGGATTCGCAAGAGCCCCTGTCCAGAGAGCTGCTCGAAGACACGGTTTTGTGCATGAAAAATACGAGTGATGAGCCGATTGTAGCGATAATCTGGGAAGGCTACATCACCGCGGCTGGCACTACCCGAAAAGTCGCGCTGGAAGCGGATAAAACCGCATGCCTGCGCTATCGTGACGCATACAGAATCAAAGCTGACTTTTATTTCGTCTCCGATGGAAAATTCAAACCACTTTATTTTCGCGGGGTCTGCTCGCGTCTGAAAAACGGCATGGCAAGGTTTTATCTACTTTCTCGATCCGAGAATGGTCATAAGAAATGCGTTGAAGACAAAACGCGCAACAAAGACAGCATTCGCAGACTGGTTGCTGACGCCAATCCATTTCGGCCATAAGGGTCATCTCAAAAAAAACCCGTCCTCAGCCATGTTGAGGGTGGGCTTTTTCGTTTTAATAAACCCGCGCTTTGGGTTCAATATAGCTGATATCATTGCTCATGGTCCAGGTATGGACCGGGCGATAGTCAATGCGCGTCTTGCCATCCTCGCACCATGCCAAAGTATGCTTCATCCAGTCTTCGTCATTGCGATCGGGATAGTCTTCCCGGGCATGGGCACCGCGACTTTCAAGACGATTGGCCGCACCATCAATCGTCACCATCGCCTGGGCAATGAGATTATCAAATTCCAATGTCTCAACGAGGTCTGTATTCCAGACCATGGTCCGGTCGGTCACCGACACATCGGACAACCTGCTATAAACATCCTGAATAAGCGCTTGGCCTTCGGTCAAGACATCACCGGTGCGAAATACCGCGCAATTGCTTTGCATGGCCCGCTGCATATCAAGGCGCAGGGTCGCCGTTGGCGTATCCCCGGAAGCATTGCGGAACCGGTCAAGGCGCGCCAAAGCCTTGTCGCCCGCATCTTTTGGCAGATCCGGCATGGCCGATTGCGCTTTGACCATTTCGGCACAGCGCAAGCCTGCCGCCCGTCCAAAGACCACAAGATCAATCAGGGAGTTTGACCCGAGACGATTGGCCCCATGCACCGACACACAGGCGGCCTCGCCAATCGCCATCAGGCCCGGTACCACCGCCTCTTCGCCCTTGGCATCTTTGGTCAAAACTTCTCCGTGATAATTACACGGTATGCCCCCCATATTATAATGGGCCGTTGGGATAACCGGTATCGGCTCTTTGGTCACATCAACCCCGGCAAAGATTTTCGCCGTTTCCGAAATCCCCGGCAGGCGCTCAGCCAAAGTCTCCGCGGGAATATGATTGAGATTCAAATGAATATGATCTTTGAGCGGCCCGACCCCGCGCCCTTCGCGAATTTCAATGGTCATGGCCCGCGACACCACATCACGAGAGGCAAGGTCTTTGGCCGATGGCGCATAGCGCTCCATAAAGCGCTCGCCTTCCGAATTGGTGAGATAGCCCCCTTCGCCGCGCGCCCCTTCGGTAATCAGACAGCCCGCCCCATAAATGCCCGTGGGGTGAAACTGGACAAATTCCATATCCTGCAAGGGCAATCCGGCGCGCAACACCATGGCATTGCCATCGCCGGTGCAGGTATGGGCCGAGGTCGCGGAAAAATAGGTGCGCCCATAGCCACCGGTCGCCAGAATTACCATTTTGGCGCGAAAGCGATGAATGGTGCCATCATCCAGCTTCCATGCCATCACCCCTTTGCACTCGCCATTATCCATAATCAGATCAAGGGCAAAATATTCCACGAAAAACTCGGCCTGCTGGCGCACGGCCTGCCCGTAAAGCGTATGCAAAATTGCGTGCCCGGTGCGATCGGCCGCAGCACAAGTGCGCTGCACCGGCCCCTCACCAAAATTTTTGGTCATGCCGCCAAAGGCACGCTGATATATTTTGCCTTCTTCGGTGCGCGAAAAAGGCACGCCCCAATGCTCCAGCTCATATACCGCCTGCGGCGCTTCGCGGCATAAATATTCAATCGCATCCTGATCGCCCAGCCAATCAGACCCTTTGACCGTGTCATACATATGCCAGCGCCAATCATCCTCGCCCATATTGCCGAGGGATGCCGAAATCCCCCCTTGCGCCGCCACCGTATGCGAGCGGGTCGGAAACACTTTGGTGACACAGGCGGTTTTCAGCCCCGCTTGCGCCGCCCCCAAACTTGCCCGCAATCCGGCACCACCGGCACCAACCACCACCACATCATAAGCATGATCGGTAATTTCGTAAGAAGCACTCATCGGTAAAATCGTCCTTGCAACCCCGCGTCAAACTCAGGCGGTCAATGTGATGGAAAGAATGGACCAAAAGGCGATGCCGCCAATGACCAAGGCAAAAAATGTATTCAGGAAACTCAACATGGAGCGGGTATCGGGATTGGCGATATAATCATCGATCACTTCCTGCATCCCCAGACGCATATGAAAGAAAAGCGCCAAAAGAAAAACCGCCAACACCATCGCCGTAGTGCGATTAGCAAGCCACGCATAAATCTCCGCGCGATCACTGCCAAAATGGCCGACCATGGAAATTAAAAACCAGATAATCGTCGGAATGAGCAATAAAGCGGTAATGCGTTGCGCAATAAAATGCGGCGTGCCTTTGGTCGACATTTTCAATCAAACTCCTGTTTGGGTAAGGCCATAGGTCCAGATAAGCGCCGTCAATAGCGCCGCCCCGAGAAAGGCCAGCCATGCACTTGCCCGGGCCGTTTTCAATGCGAAGCCCTGCCCCGCATCCCAAAACAAATGGCGAATACCATTGATGAGATGGAACAGCAGCGCATAGGTAAAGCCGATGAGAATGACCCGCCCCGGCAGGGAATGCATCACCCCGGCCACCATGCCATAGGCCTCTTCACTATAGGCCGCCGCCGCCAGCCAAGCCGCCAACAAAATACTGCCCCCATAAAGGGCAATGCCGGTTATCCGGTGCGCAATGGAAGCGGCCATGGTCACGGTCCAGCCCCATATCTGCAAATGCGGCGATAATGGCCGGCCGGATATTGGTGATTTTTCTGTCATACCCATAAAAATCGAGCCTTTCAAAGCGTCTCCAGACAGAATGGATACCGGTTACCCATCCGGAAACGCGTCAAAACAAATATTTTAGAGCCCGGCTTTGATTGGTATCAAAACCGAAAAGACTCCAGGGGGTGATTCGGTCATTTCAAAACTGTGGCGACAATAGAATTGCCGTCCGCCAAGTCAATTCCCCCGCCACCCGCTTTCCGGCAAGTTTCCACCCAAACCGCTCTTCCCGGGGGCTATTTTTCCCTTCAGGGTGACAAAGCCCGATTTTTATCGCACAATTTGCCGGAATTGGGAGCCGAAATCGTTTGGGGTTAAATTAGCGGAGGGGAATATGCGCCAACCATCCTTGAAATCATCAGTGAAATTATTATGGCTGCTGCCGGTAGCAGTCTTATTCTGGCTACCGGGCCTCGCTCAGGCTCAACCCAGGGATATGGCCAGGGATATGGCCAGTAATATGGCCGACAGCCTGACCGCCGCGCAGATTGGCGCCGCGCTGGAAGAGGCCGGGTTCGAAGTCACCATGTCGGAAGATCGCGATAGCGGCCATCCGGTGGCACGGGGCAATATCGGCAATCTCGTCTTTATCGTCCGGGCCATGGATTGCGAAGGCTCGCCCCTCGCCTGCCGCCAGCTTTTGCTGTTTGCCAATTTCGATTTGGGCCGGGAAATTACCGACAGGGATTTTCGCATCGTCAACGGATTTAACGATTCAGCCATGGATGGCCGCGCCTATGTTCTGGAGCGCACCAACCAGATCGGCATTGATTTTATCATCGATTTGAGCGGCGGCGTTTCCAATAATCACATCGCCCACCGCCTGTCCCGCTGGGAAGGCGTTATCGCGAACTTTATCGACCAGTTCACCAAAGCCCAGACGGGGTCCTGACCCTTAGAGTCTTTGCAATAGACATTATCGGTCAAAAATGATGATATATGGCGGCTGGGAAAATTCAAATCGGGGGTTAATCCATGCGCTGGCGCAATAGACGACAAAGCACAAATGTAGTGAAAAAATCCGGCGGCGGCCGTCAGGCTCTTGGCGGCGCGGGCGGTGGCGGCATCATCTTCATGCTGATCCGTTTCCTGTTTGCAAAATTCGGCATTGGCGCCATTGTCCTCTTGGTCGGCGGCTTTTTTGCCTTGCGCGCTATCGGTGTTGACCCCATTGGCCTTGTCATGGGTGGCAATATGGGCGGCCCTTCCGCCAGCACCCAAAGCGAGGCGCCCCTCGACCAAAATGCCAGCGAAATCGAACAATTTGTCGCTTTCGTTCTTGGCTCCACCGAAGATGTCTGGGATCAGGAATTTAAAAAGCGCGGCCAAAATTATAAAAAACCAACCCTCAATCTTTTCACTGGCGGGGTCACCTCCGGTTGCGGCTATGCCTCTTCCGCCGTTGGCCCTTTTTATTGCCCGGCCGATCAGGAAATTTATCTTGATTTGCAATTCTTTGATGAAATGGCCCGCCGCTTCGGCGCCCCCGGCGATTTTGCCCAGGCCTATGTCATTGCCCATGAGGTTGGCCATCATATTCAAACCATCACCGGCATTTCCGCACAGGTACAAAGGGCCAAACAAAGCGCCTCAAAAACCCAGCAAAACGCCCTGCAAGTGCGCATGGAATTACAGGCCGATTGCCTCTCCGGCGTCTGGGCCTATCATGAGCAAAAACTGTTTGGCAGTCTCGAACAGGGCGATATCGACGAAGCGCTGACCGCTGCCAATGCTATTGGTGACGATACTTTGCAGCGTCAGGCCGGCCGCCGCCCGATGCCGGACAGCTTCACCCATGGCACGTCAGAGCAAAGAAAACGCTGGTTTACCAAAGGCTGGCGCAGCGGCGATATGGATATTTGCGACACATTCAGCGCCAGCAGCCTATAGCCGCCCATCTTCCTATCGCCAATGCTCGGCAACCCATGTCGCGGGCTTGGTATGCTTATACCATGCCTTATACCAGGGGCAGGGCCAGCGTCCGGCCACCGCCTCGTCCGGATCCGGCTTGCCGGTAAAGGCAACAATGCGCGCTTCTTTTGGCAATTCTGGCGCCCGCAACCAGTTCATGGGAAATTTCGGCACCAGATCATGTTTGAAGCTGATACACCATTCAGAAGGCCAGAATTTCTGCCCGGTAATATAGCGCGAAATATATTGCTGCTCGATACGATTATCCCGCAATACCGCTTCCGGATCGGCTTCAAAGCGATCAAAAATCTCCTTGAACTTGCCAACCGGAAATTTGAACGCCGATGTATTGCCAATGCCCTGCCCTTTTTGCGTCCAGTTTTCAATCACACAATATTCCCCGGGCGCAAATTCAAACATCGCGTCAAGCGAGCCGGTAATTACCAAATCAAGATCCAGAAAAATGGCATCCCCCTCCATACCGGCCAGAGGATATTGCCAGATGGAAAGCTTGCGCCAAGGGGTCCATGCAAATTCTTCCGGCAGGGTGATGGGCGGTAGCGCTTGTGCATCAACGCCATTATCAAGACCGGACGCATCATCGGTAAAGCAGATAAACCGCAACTCCCCGCTCACATTGCGCCGCACCGCCCGATATAGCCGATTGACAAATTCCGGCCCATAGCGGGTTCCCCATTTCATGCAGATAATTGTCTTGGCCACCATCATCATTCCCTTTCATGGGTGAAAAGGCCTCGTCCGGCGCCAATTGTCCAGCCCGAATTGCGCCATTTCCGTCCATTCCACTCTTTTTCTATATCGGGAAAGCCATTGACCGAACGGTTGGACGGATTTTTCTCCGCATGGGCAATGATCCTGTCGAGAAAAAAATCCCGCCTGACAATGATCGACTGATTGGTCCATGGCAGATGTCTGGTGGATATTTTCCACCATCCTTGCGGCTGGCGCTCAATTTCCGCAAATTTCTCCTCCGGCGCCTGCTCTGCATAAAGTGCCGTGCCAATCAGCCGCCTGGCTTTACCGGGGCGCAAAAGCCGCCGCAAAGCCGCCATGGTGCCCTTTGCGTGATAGCGCCGATATTTATCCAGCGTGGTAAATTTCTGCCCCGGCCTGTGGCGATGGCGCATACGAAAAACCTGCACCTCGCCAGCGCGCACCGCATCCACTGCTTGCCTGATTTGCCGTCTTGCTTCACGCCCCGGCTCGATGAGCGGCAGATCATTTTCCAGCAATAACAAAACCTCCGAACTCATGGCTTCGGCCAGCCCTTTAAACCCGCCCAATATGCCAAAATTTTCAGCACTGCCCGCAAAGGGAATGGCAAATTCCTTGGCCAAAGCCCGCGCCCCTTCATCAAGACCGTTAAAATAAATTAACCGCTCCGCCGCCAGATCAAACAAATGCGCCTGCTCGTAAGTTTTCAAAGCCTGCCGAAACCCGTCATAGCCCTGCCAGCATAAAAACCCGATGCCGAAATCTTCAATCTGGGAAAAACCTTGCGTCAAAACCTGCCCTCACAAACTCAAAGCAAAGTCTAAACAAAAGTGAACACAGGGTAAACGCGTAATTGCATCCCATGCAATAATAGCCCCGCCCCCAAGCCTTCCGCCCCCGAACCCTGTGACGGTGGTCACAGATTCCATACAAAAATAAAAGCGCCACAATCATTTGCCCACAGCTTGAAACCCGATGTTAACCCTGTTCTGCCATTCTGCTTGTTCGCAAATGGAGTTCTCCTCATGACATCCATCTTTGATTTTGGTGCCACCGGTCTTTTTATCGCCGCTGTCGGTCTGTTTTTATACCGCCTAAAGCATGAAGACCCGCGCCTTGCGCCCTATCTGGCCATTATCGGCACTTGTGCCCTTGGTAATTGGGCCGGTAATTCCGGAGCCGCTCTGGCCGGTATCGCTTTATTGTCCGCCGCCGGTTTTCTGCTCGTTCATCTGGCAAGCGAACCTTTTCGCGAAGAAGAACCCGCAGAATAATCTTGTTGAATTTCGGGGGGAAATGGTGACGGGAACCAAACCCTTCAAACTGTGAAAACGGTTTGAGGGGTTTCTTCATGGCGCTGGCCCATTTCCGTTTCCTGAGTCTTTAGATAATAGAAACCATAATCCGTCATGATTTGCCCTGCGCTACGAAGCCGAAGGGCCAATAAATTTTATGACACTCCATTCCTTTCAAAGGGCTGGCATGGATGCGCCATCCGCTGATGGTAGCCATGCAGGTAAAAGCCAAGCATGGGCAAAATCCACGCCGCCCCATGCGGTGATTATAGTCGAAAACATGACCCTGCCTGCAGACAGACGCGTCTGGCAGGAAGCCACCAGTCTTGCCGAGGCAGGATGGCGCATATCCGTCATCTGCCCCAAAATGGGCCAATGGACAAAACCGTTCGAACATCTCGACGGGGTTGATATTTATCGCCACCCTTTGCCTTTCGAGGCCAATGGTATTGCCGGCTATCTATTGGAATATGGCCCGGCACTGATATTGGAGGCTTGGCATTTATTGCGTCTCGGGCTTGGCAAAATAGATGTGGTGCAAATCTGCAACCCGCCGGATTTTTTGTTTCTGCCCGCAGCCATGGCCAAGTTTTTTGGCAACGCGAAAATTATTTTCGACCATCATGACCTGACCCCGGAACTGCTGACCGAAAAAACCGGCAAAACTTCCGGCCTGCTCTATAATTTTGGTCTATGGGCAGAGCGGCAAACCTTTGCTCTCGCCGATCGCGTCATCTCTACCAATGCCGGTTTTCGCGATATTGCCATCACCCGTGGCAATAAAAATCCAAACCATGTGGATATCGTCTATTCCGCTCCGGACCTTGAAAAGCTAAACCCGCAAAATCCCGACCCCGACTTGAAAAAGGGAGCAAAATATCTCGCTCTATGGGTTGGCATGATTGGCTCGCAGGATGGTGTTGATATTCTCGTCGAGGCCATGGATTGCCTGCGCGAACAGGATTTGCATTTGCTGATTGTCGGCGAAGGCCCCGAGCGCAAAACCTTGCAGAAACTGGCGCGCAGCAAAGGGCTAGAAGATAAAATTTCCTTTAGCGGTTTTCTAAGCGGTGATGATCTCGCCCGGGCCTTTGCCAGCGCCGATATCGGTATCGGCTCGGATCCCAAAAATGACTTTAATGACCGCCTCGCCATGAACAAGGTGATGGAATATATGGCCTATGGCCTGCCCATCGCCATGTTTGACCTGACCGAATGTCAAAATATTGCAGGCGATGCTGCCATTTGCGCCCGCAATAACAGCCCGCAAGACCTCGCCGACAAAATCTCATGGCTGCTCGCCAATCCTGCCAAACGCCAGCAAATGGCAAAGATTGGCAAGGAGCGCATCGCGGCCACCTATAATTGGGCTGCCCAGAAGCAGACCTATCTTCGGGTCTTTGATGATTTGCTGCGGGAGAAGCGCCCATGAACAAAATGCCAAAAATCGCGGTCATCATTCCCCATTACAACCAGCCGGAACGCTTGCGCCAATGTCTCGCCACCCTGCACGCCCAGACATTCCCGGCCGGTCAAACGCAAATCATTGTCGGCGACAATAATTCACCAGACCAATCCGCCCTGCAAAGGCTGCAGCAGGAATTTCCAGCCGTCATCTTCACCAATGCCCGGGAACAGGGCGCGGGTCCGGCCCGCAATGCCGCGCTGGCTTTGGTCAAAGAGGATATTGATCTCATCGCCTTTACCGATGCCGATTGTTGCCCGGAACCCGATTGGCTCATCCGGGGTATAGAGGCTTTGCAAAAAACCGGCGCCGATATGGTCGGCGGTGGTGTTCAGGTTTTCTGCCAGGACCCTGACAATCCAACCGCGATTGAATGTTTTGAAAAACTATTTGCCTTCCGCCAGCGCCTTTACATCGAGAAAAAAGGCTTCTCGGTCACCGCTAACCTTTTGGTAACAAAATCCGTCGCCGACAAAACGGGGCTTTTTCGCAATGGTTTATCGGAAGACATGGATTATTGCCACCGCGCGCGGGCACTAGGGTTTTGTTTAGTATTTTCCTCTAGCTTTATGGTTAACCACCCGGCGCGTGCGCAATGGGCCGAGCTAAAAGGCAAATGGCAAAGGCTGATAGAAGAGCGTTGGGCGGGCATGCACGAGCAGACCGGTAATAATGTTATCCGGGGGGCAAAATGGTCTGCCAGTGCCGTTGCAACAGGGTTTTCCTGCTTGCCGCATATGGTGATTGTTTTCACCTCGTCGCGGCTGGCTACGAGCAGGGAAAGACTGAAAGCGGCTTTTGTTTTGACCCGGATAAGGCTGTGGCGCTGCCAAGCCATGTTCCGTGTCATGATGAAAAAAACAGGCTGGCCGGGAAGAGGTTTTGTAAAACCGACCAGCTAAAATGATAGGGCAATATTATGGCACTTGGTGGTGGCATTAAAATCAGGCTGACAAAAAGCTGCGCGAAAATTATTATTGTCGCAGCGCTGGCAGGCTTTGCCTTTTTTACCCTGCACTTTGAAACCGCACTGGCCGGAAAGCCGGTTGCCTCCGGCCAAACGCAGGTTATTGCCAAAATAGGCAAGCGTGAAATCACCATTAGCGAAGTGCGTCAGGAAATCATCCGCCTTGGTCTTGATCCGACCGATCTGGACGCCGAGCGCCAGGCCCTGAATGTCATTATTGACCGCGCCTTGTTTGTGGCCGATGCCAAACGCAATAAGGTGGACAAGCGCCCGGAAGCCATGTGGCGTATGCAAGCCGCCCGCGATCAGGCGCTGGCAGAAGTCTATGCCAGCATCGTCTCGCAACCCCCCGAGCCCAATCCCGCGGAAATCGAAGCCTTCATGGCTGAAAATCCAAGCCTGTTTGGCGAGGCCCGCCGCTACAGCTTTCAAGTGATAGAACTTGAAATGGCCAGAATTGATCTCGATGAAGCCACCCCACTTTTTGACGACACAAAAGATTTCAGCACATTTATAAAATGGCTGAACGACCATAATATCGGCTATAGCCTCGCCCCCGCCTTGCGCGACGGGGCCAGCTTCCCGGATCCCATCCGCCTGCAATTGGCCCAATATGGCCCCGGCGATAATGTCGTCCTTGCGGGCGACAAGCTCGTTACCATCATGAAAATCATGGCTGTGGAAGACACCCCTCTTTCCTATAAAGAAGGCGCGCCCTTGGCCCGTGTCATCCTGCGGCGCAAAAAATCGCAACAAAGACTGCAAGACAAAGCCGAGAAATTGCGGGCACAGGTCAATATCATCTATTACCGCAAGGATTTGCAGAGCGATACATCACAACAACAAAGCGGGGGGGCACAATAATGGGCCTCTTGCCTTTCTTTGCCATATTGCGCGCCCGCTTTTTCCTGATCTTGTGGGTCTTTCTCATCTGCGCTGCGATTGCCGGCTTTATTGGCTCGGTCATCCCGCCGCGTTTTCAGGCCGAAGCCATTTTGCAAGTTGACGCCACAACCGAAAATCTCGTCACCGGCATGCAGGAGCCGCGCCAAAGGGTGCATGAATTTCTGGGCCAACAGGCCGCCATTGCCGGCTCTCGGGCAACCGCCCTGCTGGCAGTGGATCAACTCATCGCGACGGGCGATTTGTCCCTGGCTTCTTATGAAAATCTTTGGCAGCAAAAAACCGGCGGCGAGCTATCCCCCGGCAATGAGTTGAAAACATGGATTGCTGACGAATTATTGCGCCGGACCAGCATTTCAACCGATGCCCTGCAAAGCACGCTTGTCATTTCCTATAGCGGACAATCCCCCATAGAAGCAGCGCGCTATGCCAGTGCTTTTGCCGATGCCTATATGCAATTGGTCACCACCTATCGCAAAAGCGATTCCGTGCGCAATGCCGCCAAATTTGACGGGGAGACCGAAGTTTTCAAAGCGCGCCTCGATGAGACCCGTGCCAATTTGCGCAAATTTCAGCTCGAAACAGGCTATGTGACGATCGGTTCACAACAATTACAAGCCGCCGAAGTCGAGCTTGGCTCGCTCACCTCCCGCCTTGCCGAGGCCCGCGCCGATGACGCCGAAGCGCAATCCTTATGGGATTTGACCCGCAAGACCTCCCGCCATGGTCTTGCAACCTTGCCCATGCCCAATTCCCTCGCCCCCGGTCGCACCGCCCAAGCGCGCCTTGGCACATTGATCGCCCAAATGGAACGCATCAATGAGCGCTATGGCCCCATGCATCCGGATTATATCGAAGCGGAAAATGAAATCCGCCGCCTGCAAGATGTCATCTATAATGCCGTCAAGGAACGCGCCGCCTATACCGCCAGCCGCGTCTCCTATCTGTCCCGCGAGGTTTCCTTGCGTCGCAAAATGGTACTCGACCTGCAAGGCAAGAAACAACAATTTGATATTCTCGAGCAGGAAATTGAATCCGCCCGCAATTCCTATGAACTGATCGCAGCCCGCGGCGAGCAGGAAGGCTTGCAAGCCCGGGTCGAAACCGTGTCAGTATTTTTGCTGGCCCAACCGGTACCGCCGATAAACCAATCCATGCCAAATTTCTGGATCATTCTCGCCGTCGGTATTGTGCTGGGCCTCGGTATGGGGGTCAGCGCCGCGATTTTTGTGGAATTGCTCGAAGGGCGCATCCGCCATGGCCAATCCATAGAATTTGCCACCAGACGCCCGGTCCTCGCCGAGCTCAAAATAAGCCTGCCACAAAAGCGGAGACTGCTCGCATGACCGCACAACCCTTAAATATCACAGCGGCAGTCAAAACAACCCCGCCCCAAAACCGCCAGAGCAGCGCTTCTTCCGTCATGGCACGGCGCAATCGCCTGCCGGAAATCCTGTCGCGCCTGAAATCCTTATCCCCGGCGCAAATCGAAAAAATCTATGCCCGCGCCATCCGGCATCAAGAGCCTTTTGGCAAAGCGGCAATCCATCTCGGCCTTGCCACAACCAAGGATGTGAAAGCCGCGCTGGCCATTCAATTCGGCTATCATTTTGACAAAAGCGAAAATGTCAAAGTGCCGCCGGCCTTGATCGCGGTCGCGCAGCCTTTTTCCGACATGGCCGAAGCCTTCCGCCTTTTGCGCACGGAATTGCTGACCACGAATAATGGCGATGGCGCACGGCTTGTCTCCATTGCCGGCGCTGGCCCCGGCACAGGCTCCAGCCTTGTGGCCGCCAATCTCGCCATTTCTTTTGCCCAATTGGGCCGCCGCACCCTGCTGGTCGATGCCCGCCTGCGCAATCCGCAACAGGCAAAACTGTTTGCCACAAGCGCCCAATATGGCCTTGAAGATTTAATCGACGGCACCGCCGAGCTGGCAGACGCCCTTGCCCCATGCTGCATCCGCAATCTCTCGCTTTTGGCGGCCCCGACAAAAAGCCATGACCCGCAGGCCGTTTTATCCAGCCAGGCCTTTGCCCATTTCATCGGCGAGGCCAGCCATCAATTTGACAGTGTTGTGATTGATACCACCACCGGCACCAAGGTCGCCGATGGCCGCTATGTCTGGGCGCTGACAAAATCCGTGCTGCTGGTTGCCCGCAAAAATAACAGCCGGGTCGATGATTTGCGCAAGATCACCCGCCACATTCAGGCTTGCGGCGCCCATGCTGTCGGCACAGTGATGATGGGCTAGGCATGACCAGCCCGCGCCCCCTCACCCCTCTTTTTCCTTTCTTGCCAATAGCGCTTGGTTTCCTTGCGCTTTATATCCCTGTCTATGCAGAACTTTCGCAAAATGCTTGGACCCGCAGCGAAAACAGCCACGCCCCTTTCATATTGGCCATAGTGCTGGCCGCTTTCATCATCCGTCTGCAACGCCTGTGGCAAGAAGATTGGTTCACGGAACAATCAGAGCTGCCAATAAAGGACTATCTCATTGGCGCCCTGCTATTGACATCGGGGTTCGGGCTTTACGGGCTTGGTCGTATTGGCGAGGTGGAATTATTCACAACCAGTGCCCAGCTTCCCATTCTCGCTGGCTGCCTTACCCTCATTGGCGGCGCCCCCCTGATCCGCCAATTATGGTTCCCGCTTGCCATGATGACCTATCTTGTCATCTGGCCGGGCTGGCTGCTGGATCTTCTGACCGGTCCCTTAAAGCTGTGGATTTCCCAATCGGCAACCGATTTATTATCCGCCTTTGACCTGCCGGTTGCCCATTCCGGTGTGGTCATTGCCGCCGGTCCCTATCAGCTTTTCATTGCCGACGCTTGCGCCGGATTAAACTCGCTATTTGCCATGACCGCCATTGGCGCGGTCTATCTTTATATTGTCAAACGCCAGGGTTTTGCCCGCAACGCATTTTTATTTCTGGCTTTGATCCCCATCGCCATTGTGGCAAATTTTCTGCGGGTGACCTTGCTGATCTGGATTACTTTACAATTCGGCTATGATGCCGGCCAGATTTTTCTCCATGACGCCGCCGGATTATTGATGTTCGCCATCGCCCTTGGCATCCTGTTTGCCTTGGACAGTTTTGGACAATGGCGCGTCCGTGCAAAATTTCTGTCCGCTGGCAACAATCATCCATTGGTGTTGCCATGATCCGTAATATGACCAGCAAAAACTCTCTTCCCTTACCAAGGTTAAAACGCCCCTATGGGGTCACAATTTCCTTTGTCTTGCTGGCGATAATGCTGGTAATGGCTTTTTATTTTTCACAAGGCAATAAACCGAATCCCGCCAGTGAATTGCCGGATCTGGCCGCCATCATTCCCGACCAATTTGCCCAATGGCAGGCCGAGCCGGAAAGCCGGTTCATCCTGCCCGCCGAATTACCGGTAGAAGAAGGTGTCACCACCCTCTATCGCGCCTATCGCAATGAGAGCGGCGACCGGGTGATGATGGTCATTGTCTATGGGGCAGAGCGCGGGGATACGATGCGCTTGCACCTGCCGGAAGTGTGCTATGTGGCCCAAGGCTATGACATATCCAATCGCGCAACCACCCGCTTTGCGCTTGGATCCGTTCCCATTGATACGGTTTCCATCATTGCCGATAACGGCCTGCGCGAAGAAAGCGTCATCTATTGGATGCGGGTTTCCAACCATTACGCCCGCAGCCAAATCGGCCAACAGCTTTTCTTTTTGCGCACTGACAAACGGCAAAGACAGGACAGCGCTCTGGTCCGGATCTCGGTCGCCAGCCGCGACCAGCTTTATGCCAGCCGGGTCAACCATAATTTCATTCGCGATTTTGTCACCGCCCTGCCGCCGCAAGCACGCCAGCTCCTGCTCGCAGAAAAGGAGGCAGGATAATGCAAGGCCCTGCCAGTTTCGGTGTTGTCATTGTCAATTATAACAGCGCAGCCCTTGCTCTGCAGGCGGCGCGCTCCGCCCTCGGGGCGCAATCCCCCAATGGGGCCACCAAAATTGTCATTGTCGATAATGGCTCGCCGGATAATTCCCGCAGCATTTTTCGCAAGGCTCTGGAAGAAAAAAAATGGCCTCCCATTAAGGGGCCGGACC
>Ga0256839_1002851_pt1 | contig 18699 bp, 18 predicted proteins | sample 354166metaG_FD_185968 | JGI IMG/M metagenome (GOLD analysis project Ga0256839, IMG submission 185968) | Hydrothermal vent microbial communities from Mid Atlantic Ridge, Atlantic Ocean - 354-166 | ecosystem: Environmental > Aquatic > Marine > Hydrothermal vents | place: Atlantic Ocean: Mid... | reverse complement strand
CCTGATACATGTTGAAGGCCATGTTGGCCGACACGAATATCTCACCGACGCCGGTGCCCAGAATATAGGGCATGCCCTGGCCGCCGTATTCCGGATCGCAGTCAAGGCCCATCCAGCCGCCTTCGCGCAGCTTTTCATAAGCGTCCTTGAAGCCCGCAGGCGTGCGCACGACGCCGTTTTCCAGCCTGCAGCCCTCGCGGTCGCCCACCGGGTTGAGCGGTGCCAGCACGTCAGAGGCCAGTTTGCCGGCTTCTTCCAGAACGGCGGCGGTGAAATCGGGCTCCAGCTCGTCATAACCGGGCACGTCGGACCTGGTGATCTCAAGAACCTCGTGCAGCAGGAATTGCATGTCCTTGACGGGGGCGGAGTAGCTAGGCATCGGTCTCTCCCTTGTGTGTTCGCACGCTTACTCGGCGGCGTTCTTCTGGTCTTGCGAGGCGATCATCTGTTCGCCCCACTTCAGTTGTTCGGCAAGTTCGGTGATGGCGACATTCAGCTCATCGCGCTGGCGCTGCATTTCGGCCAGGCGCTGTTGCGCCAGCTCGTAGGTGCGCAGCATCTGGGTGCGTTGCTGGTCGCCGATGTAATAGAGGTCCAGCAACTGGCGGATATCTTCCAGCGAGAACCCGAAACGCTTGCCGCGCAGGATCAGCTTCAGCCGGGCGCGGTCGCGCCGGGTGAACAGGCGCCTCTGGCCTTCGCGGACCGGGGCCAGCAGTTCCTTGGCTTCGTAAAAGCGCAAGGTGCGGGCGGTGACGTCAAATGTTTCGCACATCTGGCGAATGGTCATGAGGTCGTCGGACATGAAATGTCTCCCGTGGCTCGTTTCCCGGATCAATTGGGCAGGAACCCTTGCTCGTGCAAGTGTAGTTGACGTTTACGTCAATGTAACGTCGCGTCACTTGAATTGCACGCAATAATCTGGCGTTCAGTCTGGCTTTCGAGTCATGTTCACAAGGGGCGATTGGCCGGCGTTCGGTAAGGAATTCCTGACCCCGTCAGTCCAGGTTCTTGACGGTTTCATCGCGCAGGGACTGGAGTTCCTCGATGGTTCGCCCGAGTTCATCGCGTTGTTTTCTGAGGGCGTCCAGTTGCCGGTCGGCCATTTCCAGCCAGACTTTCATCTGGTGTTCGGTGCCCTTCTGGTCATACATTTCCAGCCACTGGCGGATCTCTTCCAGCGAAAACCCAAAGCGGCGCCCGCGCATGATCAGTTTCATGCGCCCGATTTCGCGCGGGGTATAGAACCGGCTGCGGCCTTCCTTTTCGGGGCTGAGCAGCTCAATATACTCGTAGTAGCGCAGAGTGCGTGGCGTGACATCGAAAGCCGCGCACATTTCCTTGAAGCTCAGGCGTTCATTGCTGGCCAATTGCAGTCTCCTTGCCTTGAAGACTAGCCTTTCCCCCTTGCTGTATCAATTGGATTTGTGGCCGGCACGGCCGGTCAGGCGGCAGTTGCGAAGGCCCCGCCTGGTTCACGGTGCCGTCGCCAACTGTCAGAACCGTGCGTGACGGTCAGGCATGTCTGTTCTTTCGGCCAAACACACCCAGCCCGGCAAGGCCGCCGATCAGAAGCAGGCCCGCAGGCGGCAAAGGAATTGCCGATACGCGATCCCTGGAAACGAATTGGACTTTTGCCAGGCGGCCTTGCCGGTTCTGCACCGCCACAGAAGTTGAACGTGGCCGCCTGCGCGCCCGTTGTTCCAAGCGCCGCCACCGGCACTGCCACCATGGCCAGGAATTTCATCATTCAAAGCCCCTCCCTGTTGTTCAAATTCGGATATTCTGTCCCGACGAGTGCCTTCAATGGTTGAGACCATGGCGGCACCGGGCGAAGTCAGGTCGTGGGAAACACCCGACAGGCCTGTGCATCCTGTTGATGTCATGGGGGTTTTGGCATTTCCTGATGAAAGAACTGGACGGCGCTGGCCGGTCTTTTGGAAATCATGCCGCCGGAGGCATCATGGCTTCTGGTCCTGCGGGTCTTGTATCCTGCGGCCCGAGTGACCTATCACGAACACGGGAAGCCACGCGACACCGGTGAAATGCGCCGAACCGCACGAAATATCCAGAAAGGCCACATATGCCACATCAGCGCGAAAAACTTGGTCGGATGATCATCGAAGCGCTGCCCCATGCGCGCGCCTTGGGGATGGAACTGGTGGCCTTTGGCGAAGGGCTGGTCGAGATGCGCCTGCCCTACGACGAGAAACTGATCGGCGACCCGGAAACCGGCGTGATACACGGTGGCGCGGTGTCCGCGCTGATGGACACCTGCGCCGGGGCGTCGGTCATGGGGCATCCGCAGGGTTCGACAACGACCGCCACGCTGGACCTGCGGATCGACTATATGCGCCCGGCCACGCCGGGGCAGGCCATTCTGGCGCGCGCCGAGTGTTACCATGTGACGAAGTCGGTCGCTTTTGTGCGGGCAACCGCGATGGACGATGACCGCGAGCGCCCGGTGGCCACCGCGACGGGCGCCTTTACGGTGGAGCGCAAATGATGGCCCGCAAACGCCCGGAGCCGGTTCAGGTCGTCAAGCAACGCCGCGACAAGGCGCTGATTGCGCTGGTCGAGGGTGTGCCCTACATCGGGTTCCTCGGGATCAGCTTTACCCGGCGTGGCGACGAGCTGACCGCGACCATGCCATTTGACGAAAAGCTGATCGGCAATCCGATCCTGCCGGCGCTGCATGGCGGGGCCACGGCGGCCTTTCTCGAGGTGACAGCCATCATCGAACTGAGCTGGACGATGCTGTGGGAAGACCTGGAAGCGGGAAGGATCGACCCGGCGACAATTGACCGGTCTCACTTGCCCAGATTGCCGAAGACCATTGACTTCACGGTGGACTATCTGCGCACCGGCCTGCCGCGTGACGCCTATGCGCGGGCGCGGGTCAACCGCTCGGGGCGCCGCTATGCGTCGGTTCATGTCGAAGGCTGGCAAGACAATCGAGCCCGTCCCTTTGCCCAGGCCACGGCTCATTTCCTGATGCCGCCGCGAAATGGCTGACGCCGGCGAAATCACCCACAGGCGCGTTCTGAATATCGCCCTGCCGATCTTGCTGTCCAACGCGACGGTGCCCATTCTCGGGGCGGTCGACACCGGGGTTGTCGGCCAGCTTGGTCTGGCGGCACCCATTGGCGCGGTCGGAATTGGCGCGGTCGTCCTGTCGGCGATCTACTGGATTTTCGGGTTCTTGCGGATGGGCACGACTGGTCTTGTGGCGCAGGCGCGTGGGGCCGGCGAAATTGCCGAAACCGGTGCCATCCTGATGCGCGCCCTGATGATTGCGGCGACAGCGGGGTTCGGGTTCGTGCTGCTGCAGGCCGGCCTGTTCTGGGCGGCGTTCAAGCTGGCACCGGCATCGGCCGAGGTCGAGGCTCTGGCCCGCGACTATCTGCGCATCCGCATCTGGGGCGCGCCGGCGGCGATTGCAATCTACGCGGTGACCGGCTGGCTGATCGCCACAGAGCGCACCCGCGGCGTGTTCATGCTGCAGTTCTGGATGAACGGGCTGAACGTGGCGCTGGATCTCTGGTTCGTGCTGGGTCTTGGTTGGGGGGTCGAAGGGGTTGCCGTTGCGACATTGATTGCCGAGTGGACGGGGCTCGCGTTTGGCATCTGGCTGTGTCGTCCGGCGTTTTCGGGCGATCAGTGGCGCGACTGGGCGCGGATATTTGACCGCTCGCGGCTGAAACGCATGATGACCGTGAATACGGGGATCATGGTGCGTTCGGTCATCCTTCAGGTCGCGTTCATGAGCTTTCTGTTCATCGGGGCGCGCTTCGGAGATGTGACGCTGGCGGCCAATCAGGTCATCCTGCAGTTCCTGTTCATCATGTCCTATGCGCTGGACGGGTTCGCAATCGCGGCCGAGCCGCTGGTTGGCGCGGCACTTGGGGCGCGCGACCGGGCAGCCCTGCGTCGCGCGGCGCTGCTGAGCAGCCAATGGGGGATGGCGATTGCCCTGCCGGTCGCGGCGTTTTTCTGGCAGGCGGGGCCATGGTTGATTGACGTGATGACAACCTCGCCCGAAGTGCGCACCGAAGCGCGCACCTACCTGCTTTGGGTGGTGCTGGCCCCACTGGTCGGGTTTCCGTCGTGGATGCTCGACGGGATATTCATCGGCGCGACGCGCGTGCGCGACATGCGCAATGCGATGGTGGTCTCGGGGCTGGTCTATCTGGCGGCGGTGATCATGCTGGTTCCGACATGGCAGAACCACGGGTTGTGGCTGGCCCTGACGATTTTCTTTCTGGCGCGCGCGGTGACGCTTGGTCTGCGGTATCCGGCTCTGGAGGCGTCGGCTGACGGGGCCTGAGTCCGTCGGGCTTTGCGCGCGCAGTCGTCAGAGGATATCCAGCACGGCTTCGGGCGGCCGGCCGATTGCCGCCTTGCCATTGGCAAATACGATCGGGCGTTCGATCAGGCGGGGGTTTGACGCCAGCGCAGCGAGCAGTGTTTCGTCGTCGCTGTCCCTGCTCAGGCCAAGTTCGCGAAACAATGGCTCCTTGGTGCGGGTCAGGGCGATGACCGGCTTGCCAAGCGCCTGTGCAGCGGCCCGGATTTCGGCCTTTCCGGGCGGGTCATCCAGGTAGCGCCGGACGACGGGTTTGATGCCGCGCTCTTCAAGCAGCGCCAGCGTTTCGCGCGACTTCGAGCAGCGCGGGTTGTGCCAGATCGTGATGGTCATAGCCATTTCTCCTTGTCGGTTCCGACGGCTTCGGCGACGGATGAAAAGCCTTCGCGTTGCAACAATCGGTCAAGCTCTCGGGCGATGGTGGCGGCAAGTGAAATGCCCCCGTAGACCATCGCCGTATAAAGCTGCACCGCACTGGCTCCGGCCTTGATCTTGGTCAGGGCCTGTTCGGCGCTGCCGATGCCGCCGACCCCGATCAGGGGCATGCGACCGGCGGTCAGTTCGGAGAGCCGCGCAAGCACCCGGGTCGAGCGCTCAAACAGCGGCGCCCCGGACAGGCCGCCCGTCTCGGACGCCTGTGGGTCTTGCAGCCCGCCACGCGCAAGTGTCGTGTTGGTGGCGACGATTGCATCAATACCGGCTTCAATTGCGATGCGGGCAATGTCGGCAAGTTCGCCTTCGTCAAGATCCGGGGCGATCTTGAGAAATACCGGGATGGGGCGGGGCAGGCCGTCGCGGGCTTCCAGCACGCCGGCAAGCAGAGTGGCCAGCGCGTCTCGCCCCTGCAGGTCGCGCAGCTTTTCGGTGTTTGGCGATGAGACGTTCACCGTTGCAAATTCAAGAAACGGGCCGCAGGTTTCCAGCACGCGCGCAAAATCCGAGGCGCGGTCCGGGCTGGTCTTGTTGGCACCGATGTTCAGCCCGACCGGAATGCCGTCGGCGCGGGCCGCCAGCCGGTCTGCGATCAGGTCGGCGCCGTCGTTGTTGAAGCCGAACCGGTTGATGACGGCCCGGTCGCGGGTCAGGCGAAAAAGGCGTGGGCGCGGATTGCCGGGCTGCGGCAACGGAGTGGCCGCGCCGATCTCGACAAAGCCGAAACCGGCGCGCATCAACCGGTTCACCGCCGTCGCGTTCTTGTCAAACCCGGCCGCCAGCCCGACCGGATTGGGCAGGTCAAGACCTGCCAGCCGGGTCTGCAAGCGGTCACTGGTGATCGGGCCGGGCAGGGGGGCAAGCCCGCTGCGCAATGCACGCAGGGCCAGGCCATGCGCGGTTTCAGGGTCAAGGCGGCGCAAAAGGGACAGACCGAGACGTTCGGTCAGGCTCATCGCAAAACGCCGTCGGGGAACAGGTGTTTGCCGTCCTTGTCAAGCGGCAGTTTCTTGTGCCACATGATGTCGCAAAGGCGCAGCTTGCGGTAAAGATGCGGAAACAGGTCGCCTTCGCGCGCCGGCTCCCATTGCATCGCATCGCCGAAATCTTCGGCATCCACCGCCGCAATCACAAGGTTTTCTTCGCCGGCAAAGTACTTTTCGGCGGTTGCAGCCACCTGTTGTGCAGTCGAAAAGTGGATGTAGCCGTCGGCCAGGTCAACCGGCGTGCCGAAGGTCATGCCCTTGTCGACAAGCGTGTCCCATTCATCGGCCCGGAATATCTTGTAGATGATCATGTCAAGTTTGATGCCTGCTTGTGCAGCGTTGGTCAATGGCGTGATGCTGTGGTTTTTCGCCTCGGGATGGCTTCGGGTTTTGACTCTGCACCCAAATGGGGCAAACATGGTCCGATCAATCAACAGAGAGGAAAATCCATGCAACGATATGGACGCCGCACATTTGCGTTTCTACTGGGCACCAGCCTGCTGGCCGCCGGGGGAATTGCGCCCGCCAGCGCTGAGACCGTGAACCTGACAATTCTGGGAATCGGCGACATCTACAATTTCGCCGACAAGAAGGGACGGGGCGGTTTCGCGCGCCTCAACGCAATCGCCAAGGCAGAGCGCGCGGCCAACCCGAACACGCTCTATGTCTTCGATGGCGACATGCTTTCGCCATCCATCCTGTCGGGCTTCGACAAGGGCCAGAACACCATTGATCTGACCAATATCGTGCCCTTTGACATTGCCGTTCCGGGCAACCATGAGTTTGACTTCGGGGTCGAGAACTTCATGGAAAAGATGGCGGGCTCGAACTACCCGTGGGCTGCGATCAACATCACCAATGCCGATGGCTCGCCCGTTGAAGGACTGGGCGGCGTGATGATGAAGGACATCGAAGGCCTGAAGGTTGCCTTGATTCCGGTGGCGCAGGATACATCGCCCGAAGTGTCCAGCACCGGAGATCTGAAGTTCCTGCCGACGGTCGAGACCGCAATTGCAGCCGCCGACCAGGCGCGCGCCGATGGGGCGGAATTCGTGATTGCCGTTGTCCAGACAGACAATTCCAACGACCAGAAACTGATTTCAAGCGGCGCCTTCGATGTAATCATGTCCGGCGACGATCATTCCTACGGCACCTACTATGACGGGCGCACGGCCTATGTGGAAACCTCGATCGACGGCTATTATGTGTCGCCGCTCGACGTTGAGGTGACGATCACCGAAAAGGACGGCAAGCGAAAGGTTCGCTGGGTGCCGAACTTCCGGTTCATCGACACGGCCACGGTGACGCCCGATGCGGAAACCCAGGCGCTTGTCGACAAGTTCCAGGCGCAGCTGGACGAAAGCCTGAACGTGCCGCTTGGCCCGACCGAAGGGCCGCTGGATTCGCGCCGCAATGTCGTTCGGGGCGAAGAATCGGCCATGGGCAACCTGATTGCCGACGCCATGCGCTGGGCCACCGGGGCCGATGCCGCGATTGCCAATGGCGGTGGCATCCGTGCCGACCGTGTGTATGAGCCGGGCACCGTCCTGACCCGCAAGGACATTCTGACCGAACTGCCGTTCGGCAACGCCACCGTCCTTACCGAAATCCCTGGCAGCCAGTTGCTTGCCGCCATCGAAAACGGTGTGAGCCAGGTTGAAAAGGGCTCGGGACGGTTCCCGCAGGTTTCGGGGATCGAGTTTGTCTATGACCCAAGCGCGCCGGCCGGATCGCGGGTGGTATCGCTGAAGGTCAATGGCGAAGAGGTTGACCCCGACAAGCTCTACAAGGTTGCGGTCAATGACTATATCCTTGGCGGAGGTGACGGCTATTCCGCGCTTGGTGGCGGCAAGGTTCTGATCGATGCCGGCAACGGAAATCTGCTGGCAAACGATGTGATGAACTACATCGAAAGCAAGGGGAAGGTCGACGCCAAGGTCGAAGGTCGGATCAAGACCGTCGGCCAGTAGACCGGCAGGCACTGACGCCAGAAAGGAAGGGCCGCCCCAACCCGGGCGGCCTTTCGTGTTGTGGGGCGGGGATTTGGCGCTAAGGTCGCACCATGTGCGGACGATTTGCAGTCACCCTTCCACCGGATGCAATGGCCAGGCTGTTTTCAGCGACGCCGGCCAATGATTTGCCGCCAACCCCCAACTACAATGTCTGCCCGACAAACCGCATTCATTCCGTGCGCAGGTCTGACACCGGCCGTCGGCTTGTGGGAATGCGCTGGGGGTTCATCCCGCATTGGTACAATGCGCCAAATGACGGCCCGCTGCTGATCAATGCCCGCGCTGAAACCATTGCCGAGAAGCCGGCCTTCAAGGAAGCAAGCCGGCATCGGCGCTGCCTGATCCCGGCGAGCGGGTTCTATGAATGGACCAGGGATGAGGCCGGCAACCGCTTGCCCTGGTATATCTATCGCCGCGACCGCAAGCCGATAGCGTTTGCCGGCATTTGGCAAGACTGGCGTCAGGGCGATAACGTGATGTCGACCTGCGCCATTGTCACGACAAGGGCGAACCCGGTGATTTCGGCGATCCATCACCGCATGCCGGTCATCATCGACCGGTCTGATTTCGGGCTTTGGCTGGGCGAAGAAGGCAAGGGCGCGGCCAGGCTGATGCGCGCGCCGGACGATGATCTGTTGGCATTTCACCGGGTGTCGACGCGGGTGAATTCAAACCGGGCACAGGGCGAAGAACTGATCGAGCCGATTGCGCAGCAAACCGACCCGCAGACAGATTGACCGCAACTTTCGGCGCCGGTGGTGGGTTCGCGGGGCCGCTGCGCCGCAAAAAGAGAAGGCGAGCGCTCGATGCCCGGCCAAGGTTCGGGTTCGGCGCGGGTTTTCGCATGTTTTTGCTTGTGTCAGGCATCATGGCGCTGTTTTCTGTGGTGCATCAGATTTGCCGACCTGCGCTGTGCGCATCGGCCAGGTTTCAAGTTCGAGGAGAAGCGATATGAAAACACGAGCCGCAGTTGCACTGGAGGCAGGCAGGCCGCTTGAGGTGATGGAGGTCAACCTGGAAGGCCCGAAGGCGGGTGAGGTCCTGGTGGAAATCAAGGCCACCGGCATTTGCCATACCGATGAGTTTACCCGCTCCGGCGCAGACCCCGAGGGGCTGTTTCCGACGATCCTCGGTCATGAGGGCGCTGGAATCGTGCTTGAAGTGGGCGAGGGGGTGACGAGCCTGAAACCCGGTGACCATGTGATCCCGCTCTACACGCCCGAGTGTCGCGAGTGCGAGTATTGCCTGAACCCGAAGACCAACCTGTGTCAGGCAATTCGCTCAACCCAGGGCCAGGGGCTCATGCCCGACGGCACGACGCGGTTCTCGATGCTCGACGGAACGCCGATCTTTCATTACATGGGCTGCTCGACATTCGCCAACCACACGGTTCTGCCCGAAATTGCCCTGGCCAAGATCCGCAGCGACGCACCGTTTGACAAGGTCTGCTATGTGGGCTGCGGGGTGACAACCGGTATCGGCGCGGCAAATTTCACCGCCAAGGTAGAGCTTGGCAGCCGTTGCGTCGTGTTTGGCCTGGGCGGTATTGGGCTGAATGTGATCCAGGGGCTGCGGCTTGCGGGCGCCGATCAGATCGTGGGTGTTGATATCAACCACTCCAAGGAAGAAATGGCGCGACATTTCGGCATGACCGATTTCGTGAATCCGCTGGAGGTGAAGGGTGATCTGGTTCAGCATCTGGTCGAGCTGACCGGCGGCGGGGCCGACTATACCTTCGATGCGACGGGCAATGTGGAGGTGATGCGCACCGCGCTGGAATGCGCTCACAAGGGCTGGGGCGAGAGCATCATCATCGGGGTTGCACCTGCAGGCGCCGAGATTTCCACCCGACCGTTCCAGCTGGTGACCGGTCGGGTCTGGAAAGGCACGGCCTTTGGCGGCGCGCGCGGGCGCACGGACGTGCCCAAGATCGTCGATTGGTACATGGACGGAAAGATCGAGATCGACCCGATGATCACGCATATCCTGTCACTTGACGACATCAACAAGGGCTTTGAGTTGATGCACAATGGCGAAAGCATCCGCGCCGTCGTAGTGTATTGAAACGCGACTGATGGAGGTCGTCTCGAAGAGCGCCTGTTTCGCTGGCGAGCCATGGGTCTGCCGCGTTTGGTCCGAAACCTTCAGTTGCGACAGCAGATTTTCGGCCCATCCCCCGCGGCAGGCATGATCCTGCGCAAATGGCGCGTCCTGACGACGGGGCGCGCCGGTGGCATTACGGGCCTTGGCGGTCTGAAGCAGGAATTTCCGGACATGACCGGCCAAAGATCAAGACTGCTGAAGAAGCGACACGCCCACCCTCTTTTCCATTGGCTGACGCGGCAGGCGCGCGATTGGTTGATGTTTGATGCCAAACCGGCACTCATGAAAACCGCATTGCGAGGGTCTTGTTCGCGGTTTCCAGGAAACGCGCGGCTGCGACGGGCAGGGTGCGGCCTTTCAGGTGCCCGCCGACCAGCAATCCGGCGGGCACCCCGCGGGTCTTGAGGGGGATGGCCAGCAGCCCGGCCCTGTCCAGATCGGGGTGTCGGTTGATCGGCAGGCAAAAACTGACCGCGCGCCGGTTTTGCGACATCAGGCGCAGCAGTTCCAGCGAATTGGACTCTACCGTCGGGGCCAGCGTCAGGCCGACCTTTGCCGCAATTTCATCCAGCACCTGCCGGATGCCCTCGGGGCGCTTGGGCAAAACCAGCGGAAAATCGATGCAATCGTAGATGTAAAGGGCCTCTTGCCCGGCCAGCGGATGATCCTGCGAGATCACCACGAATATGTCCTGATGACCGGCATAGACGGTCTGCAAGTTCTGCAGGTGCATTGGCTGAAACACAAAGGCGATATCGTTGCTGTTGTCGAGCAGGGAATTTTCGGCCTCGCCGCGTTCATGCAGGTTGACGCTGAAGGTGACGGCCGGAAAGTCGACAAGATGGGTCTTGATCAGATCGGGCAGGAAATAGGGCGCCATTTCCCTTGTGGTCGCAATGTTGATGTGACCCGCCCGCATCCCCGAAAGATCGGCGATACGGGATTTCACCCGCTCCATGTCAGCCATCTGGTCGCGGATGTGCTTGAGCAGGATCTCACCCGCAATGTTCGGGCGAAGCCCCGACGGGTGGCGTTCGAAAATCTCGACCCCCAGCTCCTCTTCCACCCCCAGAATGCGGCGGTTCAACGCAGAAGGGGTGATGCCCAGCTCTTCTGCTGCAGACCGCAAAGAGCCGGTTCTGGAGATTTTCTCAATATATTTAAGAACTTGCATGTGGCGCATGATCTGGCCTTCAAGGGTGTTGCGTTTTTTGCAACGGTTACCTGATTTCTTAGCAACAGACAGCAACGCCCTCAAGAAATATTACCACAGCCAGTGATTCCATTGGGACGTCAGGACAAAGCATGACCCAAAGACTTGTTATCATCGGCGCCGGCATGGCCTCGGGCCGCCTGTTGGAGGAACTGGACACATCCGCCTTCGATATCACCCTTTTCGGGGCTGAACCGCGCGGCAACTATAACCGGATATTGCTGTCGCCCGTGCTGGCCGGTGAGCAGGAATTTGACGACATCATTACCCACGATGCGGCGTGGTATGCCTGCCGGAAGATCACCACGCGATTTGGCGAAACCGTCGTCAAGATCGACAGGCAGAAGAAACTGGTGGTCACATCGCAAGGCGTCACGCCCTATGACAAGCTGGTCATCGCGACCGGCTCGGCGTCGTTCCTTGTTCCGGTTCAGGGCAACGACCTGCTTGGCGTGGTGGGTTTTCGCGATCTGGACGATGTCGAAGCGATGCTGGCCGCTGCGCGCAAACCGGGCGCCAAGGCCGTCGTGATCGGCGGCGGGCTGCTTGGGCTCGAGGCTGCGGCGGCCCTGCACAAGCAGGGCATGGACGTTACCGTTCTGCATCTGATGGATCACCTGATGGAGCGTCAGCTTGATCCGGCGGCCGGATACCTTCTGCAAAAGGAACTGGAAGGGCGCGGCATCAAGATCGTCTGCAAGGCGCACACCGCCGCCATTCTGGGCAAGGATCATGTCGAGGCGGTTCTGCTGGAGGCGGGCGATCTGTTCCCGGCCGATCTGGTGGTGATGGCCGCCGGCATCCGCCCCGAGACACGCCTGGCCACCGAAGCGGGCATTCGGGTAGAGCGCGGCATCTGGGTGGATGACACGATGCGCACCAGCGCCGACGACATCTATGCGCTTGGCGAATGTGTCGAGCATGACGCGGTTGTCTACGGCCTTGTCGCTCCGCTGTTTGACATGGCCAGGGTGCTGGCCAGGACCCTGCACGGGGAAGCCGCCGCCTTTGTGGCCCCGACAGTGTCCACCAAGCTCAAGGTGACGGGCGTTGATCTGTTCTCCGTGGGTGATTTTTCTGACGGCGAAGGGTGTGAGGAAATCGTGTTCCGCGATCCGGCGCGTGGCATCTACAAGCGGCTGATCCTGCGTGACAACAAGATCATGGGGGTGGTCATGTATGGCGACACCGCCGACAGCGGCTGGTTCTTTGACAAGCTGAAATCGGGCGAGGATATTTCCGACATCCGCGAGACCCTGATCTTCGGCCCCGCCTTTCAGGGCGGCGAACTGATGGACCCGTTGGCGTTGGTGGCGTCGATGCCTGACAGCGCCGAAATCTGCGGTTGCAACGGTGTGTGCAAGGGCACGATCGTGCAGGCGATCCGCGATGGCGCGACCGACCTGCAGGCGGTCAAGTCCGCGACCAAGGCGTCGGCGTCCTGCGGATCCTGCTCGGGGCTGGTGGAACAGGTGCTGGCCGCCATACTGGGCGATGAATTCAAGTCCCCGGCCCCGGCCGGCATTTGCGCCTGCACCGATCACAGCCATCAGGACATTCGCCGGATCATCAGATCGCAGCAGCTCAAATCCATTCCCGCCGTGATGCAGGAAATGGGTTGGAAAACCTCTTGCGGCTGCCACGTCTGCCGCCCGGCGCTTAACTATTACCTGCTGTGCGAATGGCCGCTGGACTATGCCGACGACGCCCAGAGCCGTTTCGTGAACGAGCGCAACCATGCCAACATCCAGAAAGACGGCACCTATTCGGTGGTGCCGCGCATGTGGGGTGGCATCACCACGCCGCAGGAACTGCGCGCCATTGCCGATGCAGCCGAGAAATTCAACGTGCCCACCATCCATGTCACCGGCGGCCAGCGCATTGACTTGCTGGGGGTGCAGCGCGAAGACCTGCCGGCGATCTGGGCCGATCTGAACGGGGCTGGGCTGGTCTCGGGGCACGCCTATTCCAAGGGGCTGCGCACGGTAAAAACCTGTGTCGGCTCCGACCACTGCCGCTTTGGCACGCAGGACAGCACCGGGCTGGGCATCAAGCTGGAAAAGATCCTCTGGGGGTCATGGACCCCGCACAAGGTCAAGCTGGCGGTGTCGGGTTGCCCGCGCAACTGCGCCGAGGCCACCTGCAAGGATCTTGGGGTCATCTGCGTCGAGAGCGGCTATCAGGTTTCGGTCGCCGGGGCAGCGGGGATGGAATTGAAACAGACAGAACCGCTGGCCAGTGTTGAAACCGAGGACGAGGTGATCGAGCTCGCCGTTGCCTTTATCCAGCTTTACCGTGAAAGCGCCGACTACCTGGATCGCCCTTACAAATGGGTCGCCAAGGTGGGGCTTGACTGGGTGATCAGCCGGGTGGTCGATGACCGCGAAAGCCGGGCCGCGCTGGTCGAGCGTTTCGAGATTTCCCAATCGGTTTACCGCAAGGATCCCTGGGCCGAGCAGGCCAGGCCCGAATACCGGCCGCGCAAGTGGGCAGCCCTCGCCGACCTGACACTGGAGGCCGCAGAATGAGCACCTGGATCGACATTGCCGCACTTGATGACATCGCGCCGCGCGGCGCGCGGGTGGTCAAGACCGCTCTTGGCTGTGTCGCCATCTTCCGCACGGGCGATGACAAGGTGTTCGCGCTTGATGACGCCTGTCCGCACAAGAAGGGCCCGCTGTCCGAGGGGATCGTGCATGGCACATCCGTGACTTGCCCGTTGCACAACTGGGTGATCTCGCTGGAAACCGGCCAGGCGCAAGGTGCCGACGAGGGCGCGGTGAATACCTATGAAATCAAGGTCGAAAACGGCCGTATCTTGCTGGATGGCACGCGCTTGCGCGCCCGTTCGGCCGCCTAAACCAAAGGGGTTATCATGGCATATCTGCAACCAACCGAATTCGTAACCAAGCTTGTCGATGCGGGCGCCGCCAAGGTGTTCATGTCCACCCGCGACACGCTCATTCGTGCTTACATGGCCGGGGCCATTCTGGCGTTGGCGGCCGCCTTCGCCATCACGATCAACGTGCAGACCGGCCAGCCGCTGGCCGGGGCGGTGCTGTTTCCGGTCGGCTTCGTGCTGCTTTACCTGCTGGGCTTCGACCTGCTCACCGGCGTGTTCACGCTGGTCCCGCTGGCGTTGATGGACAAGCGCCCGGGCGTGACCGTGGGCGGGATGCTGCGCAACTGGGGGCTGGTATTCACCGGAAATTTCGCGGGCGCCTTCTCGGTCGCGGTTTTCATGGCCATCATCTTTACCTATGGGTTTTCCACCGAACCCAATATCGTCGGCCACAAGATCGGCGTGATCGGTGAGGGCCGCACCGTCGGCTATGCCGACCATGGCGCAGGTGGCATGCTGACGCTTTTCGTCCGCGGGATGCTGTGCAACTGGATGGTGTCCACAGGTGTGGTCGCGGCCTTCATGTCGACCCAGGTGACGGGCAAGATCCTGGCGATGTGGATGCCGATCATGCTGTTCTTCTACATGGGTTTTGAACACTCTGTCGTGAACATGTTTCTGTTCCCTTCGGGCCTGCTGCTGGGCGGTGAGTTCACCATTTCAGACTATCTGATCTGGAACGAGATCCCCACCGTTCTGGGCAACCTCGTCGGCGGGGTCACCTTTGTCGGCCTGACCCTCTATTCCACCCATGTGCGCACCGGTGCCCGGCGCGGCGCGGCGGCAGTGCCGGCGCAATAGCGGACAGCCCTTTCCCTGAAGGATGCTCCGGCCCCGGCCGGCGCATCCGGCCATGAAAGGCACCCTGTATGGCGGCCACCGAACTTTCCATATCCCTCGGGCAGTGTTCCCAAACCGGGCGCAAGGAGATCAACCAGGATTTTCACGGCGCCCTTGTTCCGTCCGGTCCTGGCCTGGTGCTCAAGGGCATTTCGGTGCTGATAGCCGATGGCATCAGCTCGTCGAAGGTCAGTCAGGTGGCGGCTGAATCCGTGGTGAAGAGCTTTCTGACCGATTTTTATTCCACCTCGGAAACCTGGAGCGTCAAGACCTCGGCCATGCGGGTGATCCGCGCCGCGAATTCGTGGCTGTTTGCTGAAACCCGGCGCTCGATCCACGCAAACGACATGGATCGCGGCTATGTCTGCACCTTGTCGGCGCTGGTGCTGAAATCGCGCATGGCGCATGTGTTTCACGTCGGCGACAGCCGTATCTGGCGGCTGGACGGCGACGGGTTGGAGCCATTGACAACCGATCATCGGACCGTGGTTTCCAGTGTGCAAAACTATCTGGCCCGCGCGATCGGCATGGCCGAAACTGTCGATATCGACTATCGCATGCTGCCGCTGCAGGCGGGGGACATTTTCGTTCTGACCACCGATGGGGTGCACGAACATGTCACGCCGCGCGCGATGGCGGCGCTGATGCGCAAACACCCGGACGACCTTGACGCCGCGGCCCGGGCGATTGTGCAGGAGGCCCTGGATAACGGTAGCGGGGACAACCTGACCATCCAGATCGTCCGTGTGGACAGCCTGCCCACAGCCGAGGCCGCCGAGGCTGTGAGCGATGCAGAATTTCTGCCCGTGCCGCCGCTGCTGGACGCCGGTGAGGTCTTTGACGGATACAAGGTGCTGCGCCCGTTGCACAGCAACCACCGCAGCCACATCTATCTGGTCGAAGATGTCCAAAGCGGCCAGACAGCGGCTCTGAAAATCCCCTCGATCGACATACGGGATGACGCGGAACACCTGAGCCGTTTCATGATGGAAGACTGGATCGCCCGGCGCATCAGCAGCGCCCATGTGATGAAGGCCGCCCCGCGAGAACGCGCGGGCAGTTTTCTTTATACCGTCTTTGAATATATCGAAGGCCAGACCCTGGCCCAGTGGATGATCGACAACCCCCGATGCGACCTGGAGACCATGCGCGGGATCGTCGAGCAGATCGCAAAAGGTCTTCGGGCCTTTCACCGCCGCGAAATGCTGCATCAGGACCTGCGGCCGGAAAACGTCATGATCGACAACGCGGGCACCGTGAAGATCATCGATTTCGGGTCGGTGCGGGTGGCCGGCGTTCAGGAAACGGCGCCTGATCACCTGCGCGCCGAAATGCTTGGAACACTGCAATACAGTGCCCCGGAACTGTTTGTCGGTGAACCGGCGACCCGGCGGTCGGACTATTTTTCTCTGGGGGTCATCGCGTATCAGATGCTGGCGGGCAAGCTACCCTTTGGCCCTCAGGCAGCCAGGGTGCGCACAGTGGCGCAGCTGCGGAAACTGAAATACAAGCCGGTTGCGGACCATCGCCCGGATGTGCCCGAATGGGTTGACTTCGCGCTGCGCAAGTCGACATCCGCGGACCCTGACAAGCGCCATGATGCGCTTTCGGAGTTTACCGCAGACTTGCGCGCGCCCAACAAGGCATTCACACCCCAGGCAAGCATGCCGATCGCGCAACGAAATCCGGTGGCCTTTTGGCAAGCGCTCTGTGCCATCCTCGCCGCAACCGTCATATTGCTTTTCGTCATGCTCGGGCAGCAATAGCCCGGATTGTTTTTTCCGGGCGGCCGAAATTCGCTCGGGCAGGCCTGGAAAGACACCCGTCCAATTGCCGTGAACTTTCGGATCACCCCGGTGGACAGCCGACAAGGCAGCGCCATTTAAATGGGCCGGGGACACAGCCCTGACCCAAGTCGGCCCACATTGCCCTGCGGGTTTCCTGTGCTGAACGCGAGGATCTTGCGACGCTGCACCGTCCGAAAGCGAGAAATGGGAGCAGAAGAGCATTGCGCGGCCGGCTGCATTCTTTCGTGTTCGGCGGCCCGATCCGACCTGCTTTGGAACAGACGGAAAATCATCCCCGCATGGCAGCAGCTCCATGTTTCAATGACGGCAAGTGTCGGACCGGACCGTGGCCACAGTTCTCCGAGACGCGCCGTGACTGCGCTGCACCTCGCCTTTCACATCGGCAAATCGCGCGTTCACGGTTTTCCGAATCCGCCCTTTCACGGTGCGAAACGCGCGGTCGGGCGCGCCCGCTCATGCCGGTGCGTAGGCGCCGATCTTCGCGGTTTTCGCGCCCATGCGCACCAGGCCCTCGGCCAGCGCGACGCCAGCGGTCACCCCGTCGATCACCGGCACCCCGAACTCTTCGGCGAACATCGCCATCAGGTCGGCCATGCCGGCGCAGCCAAGCACGATCGCCTCGGCGCCGTCCTCGTCGATGGCGGCGCGAATCTCGGCGCGGATCAGCTCGGTGCAGGCGGGATCGCCGTTTTCAAGCGCCAGCACCGGCACCTCGCTTGCCCGGACCCGCCGGCAGCGGGCGGCAAGGCCGTAGCGGCGCAGGTTGTCCTCGATCCCCGGCACCGAGCGTGCCAGCGTCGTCACCACCGAAAACCGGGTCGCGATCATGGCCGCCACGTGAAAGGCCGCCTCGCCGATGCCGATCACCGGCACATCGGTCGCGCAACGCAGCGCATCGACGCCGGTATCGTCGAAACAGGCCACCACCACCGCATCGGCATCCGGATGGCGGCGCATGGCGGCGTGCAGGCCGGTGAAACTGTTGGCAATGTCCAGATAGCCCTGGATGCTTGCCGGCCCGTCGCGCGAGGTGTCGGTGACGATCGTCGTGTCCGGCCCCGCCACCGCCCCCGCCGCGGCGGCGATCTTGTCGGTCATCGAGGCGGTCGTGTTGGGATTGACCAGCAGGATCCGTCTTGCCATGGCTCAGACCTCGCCCCCCAGATAGGCCGCCTTGACGCGGTCATCGTCCAGCAGTTCGCGCGACCTGCCCTCCAGCACCACCTTGCCGGTGGCCATGGCATAGGCCCGGTTCGAGATCGACAGCGCCATGCGCGAGTTCTGTTCGACCAGCAGCACCGAAACCCCCTCGTCGCGGTTGATGGCCACGATCGAGCGGGCGATTTCCTGTACCAGCTTCGGCGCGATGCCCAGCGACGGCTCGTCCATCAGCAGAAGCTTCGGCGCGGCCATCAGCGCGCGCCCGATCACCATCATCTGCTGCTCTCCGCCCGAAAGCGTGCCGGCGGCCTGCCCGTAGCGTTCGCGCAGGCGCGGGAAACGCTCCAGCACGCTGTCGAGCGTGCGCGCGATCCCGGCCTTGTCCGAGCGCGAGAACGCCCCCATCATCAGGTTGTCCTTGACCGTCATGTAGGGGAAGACGCGGCGCCCCTCGGGCACCATGGTGATGCCAAGGCGCACGATATCGGCGGCCTTGCGGGCGTCGATGCGCTCGCCCATGAAGCGCACCGTGCCCGAGGCCGGGCGCGCCAGCCCGGTGATCGCCCGCAGGATCGAGCTTTTGCCGGCGCCGTTGGCCCCGATCAGGGCCACGGTCTCGCCCTCGTCCAGATGCAGGCTGACCCCGCGCAGGGCATAGACATGGTCGTAGTAAAGCTCGACATTCTCGAATTCCAGCATTGCGCTCATGGCCTACATCCCGATCTCGTCATCGGGGCTGCCCAGATAGGCTTCGATGACACGTTCGTTTTCCTGGATCTCGTCGGGGGTGCCCTCGGCGATCTTCTCGCCGAAGTTCAGCACCACGATCCGGTCGGAAATCGACATCACCGCCGGCATGTCGTGTTCCACCAGCAG
>Ga0256839_1002850_pt1 | contig 18700 bp, 16 predicted proteins | sample 354166metaG_FD_185968 | JGI IMG/M metagenome (GOLD analysis project Ga0256839, IMG submission 185968) | Hydrothermal vent microbial communities from Mid Atlantic Ridge, Atlantic Ocean - 354-166 | ecosystem: Environmental > Aquatic > Marine > Hydrothermal vents | place: Atlantic Ocean: Mid... | reverse complement strand
TATGTTCATCGTTTTTGACCCACATGGCTCAAATTATTACCATGTGATACATTACATGAATAAGCCTTAAGTATGGGAAATATGGAGTAGCACACAGATGAAGGCGACGCTCGTGCTTGAGGACGGCACTGTGGTGGAAGGCAGAGGCTTTGGTGCCGAGGCTGAGGTTTACGGTGAGGTGGTGTTCTGCACCAGCATGACGGGCTACCAGGAGGCTCTCACAGACCCCAGCTATGCAGGGCAGATACTCCTGCTCACCTACCCGCTTGTTGGAAACTACGGCATCAACAGCGAGGACTACGAGAGCTCCAGAATACAGGTTGAAGGCTTTGTGGTGCGCGAGGCATGCGATAAGCCCAGCCACCGCAGTGCAGAAGCCACGGTGCACGAGTTTCTGAAGCGGGAGGGGATACCCGGCATTTCAGAGGTTGACACCAGGGCGCTGACCAGGAAGATAAGGAGCTACGGAGTGATGAAGGGCGCCCTCAGGACCTCGCGAGAAGCAATAGATGCGCAGAGCCTGCTGGAGCGCTGCAGGTCCTCGCCGGACATAAGCGAGCTTGACTTAGTCAGCAGGGTGACCTGCGAGCGGGTGCAGCACTTCCCTGGCAGAGGTCCCAGGATAGCGATTCTTGACCTGGGGATGAAGCTCTCCATAAGGGACAGCTTCCTCAGGCGGGGGTGCGAGGTGTACGTGCTTCCCGCAAGGACGCCGGCGAAGGAGATTCTCGCCTTAGAGCCGCAGGGCGTGGTTGTTTCCCCTGGCCCGGGAGACCCTAAGGCTGTGCCCTATGCCATTGAAACAGTAAAAAAGCTAATGGGCGAGGTTCCGCTATTCGGGATTTGCCTCGGACACCAGCTCCTCGCCCTCGCGAGTGGTGGCGAAACCTACAAGCTGAAGTTCGGGCACCGCGGTGCCAACCAGCCCGTGAAGGACCTGAGCACCGGCAGGGTGTACATAACCTCCCAGAATCATGGTTATGCCGTGGATGCAGGCTCACTGCCTGAGGACGAGTTCCGGGTGGACAAGCTCAACCTCAACGACTCCACCGTTGAGGGGATGCGCCACCGCAGCCTGCGGATAATGAGCGTGCAGTACCACCCCGAGGCGAATCCGGGTCCAAAAGACAGCGAGTACCTCTTTGACGAGTTCTTGGAGATGGTAGGGGCGCCTTCCCCGCCCCTATGACCCCATCCGAGCCATGTAGGGGCGCCTTCCCCGCCCCTATAACTCCAACAGGTGAGCAGGGAGAGTGAAAGATGCCGAAGCGTGATGACATAAAGAAGATAATGGTCGTGGGCTCTGGACCCATAGTCATAGGGCAGGCGGCGGAGTTTGACTATTCTGGCTCGCAGGCGTGCAAGGCTCTGCGCGAGGAAGGCTACCAGGTGGTGCTGGTGAACTCCAACCCGGCAACGATTCAGACCGACAGCGAGATAGCTGACATAATCTATCTGGAACCCCTTGAGCCGGAGATAGTCGCCAAGATCATAGCCAGGGAGAAGCCAGACGGCTTCATAGGCACCATGGGCGGGCAGACAGGCTTGAATCTAACCGCCCAGCTCGCGGACATGGGAGTTTTTGAGGAGCACGGCGTTGAAGTGCTCGGCACGGGTGTTGAGACGATAAAGCGAGCAGAGGACAGAGAGCTCTTCGCAGAACTCATGAAGGAGATTCACGAGCCGATTCCCGAGAGCTGCGCCGTGAACAGCGTTGACGAAGCCATAGAGGCGGCTGAGAGGATAGGCTACCCGGTGATTATCCGCCCCGCCTACACCTTAGGCGGAACAGGCGGAGGCGTGGCTCACTCTGAGGAGGAGCTCAGGAGCATAGCACAGCGGGGGCTCAGCGCCAGCATGGTGGGGCAAGTGCTCATAGAGAAGTCCCTGCTGGGCTGGTATGAGTACGAGTATGAGGTTATGCGGGACTCGGCGGACAACTGCATAACCGTGTGCAACATGGAGAACATTGACCCCATGGGAATCCACACGGGGGAGAGCATCGTCGTCGCTCCCGCACAGACGCTCAGCGACGAGGACCACCAGCGCCTGCGCAGCGCAGCGCTTAAAATTATCCGCGCCCTTCGCATTGAGGGCGGGTGCAACATTCAGTTTGCCGTAAACCCCGAAACCTGGGAGTACTACGTCATAGAGGTTAACCCGAGAGTTTCAAGGAGCTCCGCTCTGGCGAGCAAGGCTACCGGCTACCCCATAGCCAAGATAGCAGCCAAGATTGCGGTGGGCTTAACCTTAGACGAGATTCCAAATGACGTGACAAAAGAGACGCCAGCCAGCTTTGAGCCGGCGCTGGACTATGTTGTGGTTAAAATACCCCGCTGGCCCTTTGACAAGTTTCCAGAGGCTGACAAGCGCATAGGCACGCAGATGAAGAGCACAGGCGAAGTCATGGCGATAGGCAGAAGCTTTGAGGAGGCGCTTCAGAAGGCCATACGCAGCCTGGACATAAAGCGCTATGGAATATGCTGCGACGGCAGGGAGTACGAGACTAAGCGGGAGGTTATTGAGGAGGAGCTGCGCAACCCCACGGACAGGCGCATCTTCTACATCTACGACGCTCTCCGCATTGGAATGAGCGTGCAGGAGATTAACCGCCTAACCCGCATCTCTCCCTTCTTCATTGAGAAGCTCAGGAACATCCTGGAGGTGGAGCGCTCCTTAGCGGGGAGGAGCATAGAGGAGGTTAGCCAGGAGGAGCTCACCAGGGCAAAGCGCCTCGGCTTCAGCGACGCCCAGCTTGCGAGAATGCTGGGCTGTGAGGAGCTTGAGGTGAGGAAAGCCAGGAGGGCTCCCGTGTACAAGATGGTGGACACCTGTGCAGCGGAGTTTGAGGCGAAGACGCCCTACTACTACTCAGCCTACGATGCTGTGGATGAAGTCAAGACCAGCGAGAGGCGGAAGGTGCTCGTCATAGGCGGCGGGCCCATACGCATTGCCCAGGGCATAGAGTTTGACTACTGCTGCGTGCATGCCGTGGTAGCGCTGCGCGAGGCAGGAATAGAGGCGATACTGGTGAACAACAACCCTGAGACCGTCTCCACGGACTACGACACCAGCGACAGGCTGTACTTTGAGCCAATTACGCTTGAGGACGTGCTGAACATCATAGAGAAGGAGCGCCCTTACGGAGTTATAGTGCAGTTCGGCGGTCAGACGCCCTTAAACCTGGCGGTGCCCTTAGCGAAGCTTGGGGTTAAGCTTCTGGGCACCAGGAGCGAGGACATTGACAGGGCAGAGGACAGGGAGCTCTTCACGCAGGTGCTGAGGAGGCTGGGCATACCTCAGGCACCCTACGGCACCGCAACAAGCGTTGAGGAAGCTAAGCAAATCGCCAGGCGAATAGGCTACCCGGTGCTCGTGCGCCCCAGCTATGTGCTGGGCGGCAGGGCGATGGAGATAGTCTATGATGAGGCGCAGTTAGAGCGCTACATGAGGCTTGCGATTGAGGTTAGTGAGGCTCATCCAGTGCTGGTGGACAAGTTTCTTGAGGATGCAATAGAGGTGGATGTGGACGCTGTGAGCGACGGCGAGGATGTGTTCATAGGCGGAATCATGGAGCACATTGAGCAGGCTGGAGTGCACAGCGGCGACTCTGCCTGCGTGCTGCCCCCGCAGAGCCTCCCCCGCGATGTTCTCGGCAGGATAAAGGAGTACACCGTAAGGATTGCGCAGGAGCTGAACGTGGTGGGGCTGCTGAACATTCAGTACGCGGTGAAGGACGGCAAGGTTTACGTGCTTGAAGCCAACCCCAGAGCCTCACGCACAGTGCCCTACGTGAGCAAAGCCATAGGCGTGCCCTTAGCCAAGCTCGCCACTAAGGTGATGCTGGGCGAGAAGCTTCGCGATCTTGGTTACGTGGGAGAGCGCAAGATTCGCCACGTTGCGGTGAAGGAGGCGGTTTTCCCCTTCCTGAAGCTGCCGGGGGTTGACCCGGTGCTTGGTCCTGAGATGAAGAGCACGGGGGAGGTCATGGGAATAGACTACGACTTCGGCAAAGCCTACTACAAGGCACAGCTCGCCGCCGGCAACCGCCTGCCCACGGGAGGCAGGATATTCATAAGCGTGGCAAGGCGGGATAGAGAGGCGATTCTGCCAGTGGCAGGAAAGCTTCATGAGCTGGGGTTTGAGCTGCTCGCCACCGACGGCACTAAAGCTTGCCTGGAGAGCGCCGGCATTCCAGCCAAACTCGTGCGCAAGGTGAGCGAGCCCAGGCCCAACATTCTTGATGTGATGCTGCGCAGGGAGGTGGACTTAATAATAAACACGCCCACAGCCGGCAAGGTGCCCTTCACAGACGGCTTCTACATCCGCAGGCATGCGGTTGACTTAGGGATACCCTACATCACCACCGCAGCAGCCGCAAGAGCAGCATGCATGGCAATAGAGAGCGTGCTGAAGGGTGAGATAAGCATCAGGAGCGTAAGCGAGTACCACCGCGGGCACGTGCACGAGCTGCGCTTGGAGGACTTCAGTGGTAGATGAGGTCGCGCAGGGGGATGTAGCGGGCGTTCTCAGCGTAGCTCACCCCCGAATGCCAGTAGCCGAGCAGCTCCGCAAGGAGCACTGGAATGAACAGGAGAAGCATGAGGAGAGCAGCAAAGGTTGCAGGTGCAAGGGTTCTGCCCGCCAGGCTCATGCGGAGTGCACCAACGCGGCAGGTGGTGATACACTTCATGCAGCCCATGCATTCGGGAGTGCGAACCCTGCTCTTGGTGTGCACCTCTATGCCGGCGCTGCATGCATGCGTGCACCTTCCGCAGCCTGTGCAGGTACGCTCCTCCCTCCTGACCTCCGCCAAACCGAGCATCGCCAGGATGCCCAGCAGAGCACCGTAAGGACAGAGGTACCTGCACCAGAAGTTTCTGATCAGCAGGGTGAGCACCAGCAGAACAACCAGAAACGCAAGGGTGGTCCTGCCAGGCTCAAGCCAGAAGTCCAGAAGCTTGGCGTCAACCACCTTGTAGTAGGGGGATTGAAGAAAGGCTGCCGCAGCTTCTGCAGGCATGTCAATCAGCACGAGTTTCAGGAAGAATAGCAGAATCAGGTACTTGAGCAGCCTCAGGGTGCTGTCAAGAAAGGATGGCAGGGACAGGGTTCTGCCGAGCAGCCGCTCTCCTGCCATGCTCACCGCCTCTGAAAGCGTGCCAGCAGGACACACCCAGCCGCAGATGCCCCTGCGGAGCAGGAAGGATGTGCCCAGAAACGCTAAGAGGAGCACCAGCGCCGCAGGATGGGTGGTGTCCATGACGCCGTTGAGAGCCAGGTTCTTGAGCGCCACCAGCGCACCTATGGGCAGGAAGGCGTCCACGCTCTCGGGGCGTGGCACATAGGGTGTGCCCCGCTCAAAGTGGCTTACAAAGAGATACAGGCGGTACCAGGCATACAGGGTGAGCAGCAGGAAAAACAGGCGCACCCCATGCCTCAGCATGCATAAACTTACACAGGTGTGCACTTCAGCATTTCTGCGAACATGTTCGGAAGCAAGGTTTATGCTGCGCACCGGAGGTTTTGTATTGATGCCCGGAGATGCGGTTTATGAGGGGCTGTGCGGCGCGTGCGGTGGCGACCTGAGCCTTGCCGAGGCTAGCTCGCAGAGGTGCAGGCACACGGGCAGGGGGCTGTGCTGCATGGCTGAGGACGCGGAGGTTGAGGAGTTTCTGGCGTTTTTTGAGCGGGTGGTGGGGAAAGCAAGGGCACTGCAGCGCCAGTGGGCATGGAGGGTGCTCAGGGGAGAGAGCTTCGCTGCAGTTGCACCCACGGGCATCGGCAAGACCTGCTTCGGAAGCGCTATGGCACTGTTTCTCGCAGTTAATGGAAGGAAGAGCTACATGCTCATGCCCACATCGCTGCTTGTGACACAGACCGTGGAAAATCTGCGCAAGTATGCTACAAAAGCGGGGGCAGAGCTTGGCTTCAACACCGGTGATGAGCCGGCTGTGCTTTACTACACCTCCAACCTTTCCAGGGCGGAGAGGGGGAGGTTCATGGAGCTGCTTGAGGGTGGTGCGGGAAGCATACTCGTCACCACCACCAGCTTCCTTGCAAGGAGGTTTGAGCTCCTACGCGGAAGGGTGTTTGACTTCATCTTTGTGGACGATGTGGATGCGGTGCTGAAAGCTTCAAGGAACGTGGAGCGGCTGCTGAATCTGCTGGGGTTTGTGCAGGAGGGAGGACGGTGGAGCGGAAGGGCTAAGGGATGCATGATGGTCTCCACCGCCACCGCCAGGAGGGGCAGAAACACCGGCCTTTTCAGGGAGCTGCTGGGGTTTGATGTGGGTACACAGAGCGGTGTGCTGAGAAACGTGGAGGACTACTGCACCACGGCTGAGGAGCCGGAGACCGTAGCCGGGATTCTATCACGCATGGGCGGGGGCGCGCTGCTGTTTGCCAGGGGCATGGAGGAGGCTGAGGAGCTTCACTCCCTGCTGACAGAGCGCTTCAGAGCGGGACTGGTTACCGCCTCGCAGAAGCGGGATTTCGCCAGGTTCCGGGAGGGCGAGCTTGACTATCTCATAGGCACGTCCCACTACTACGGGGCACTGGTCAGGGGGATTGACCTGCCTGAGAGGGTGAGGTACGTGGTGTTCGTGGGTGCACCCGCACTGAGGCTCAAGGTGGAGGACGTGGAGAGCCTGAGCCCCAGAATGCTCAGGGTGCTGGCAATGGTCTTCAGAGGGGTGCCTGAGGTGGGCAGGTTTGCCGGAGAGCTCCACAGGGTTGAGAAGAACCGCAAGCTTCAGAGCAGGCTGAGACAGGCGGTGGCAGAGGCGATGGCTCAGGGCAGCAGCAGCCAGCGGGACGTGGTCGTGCGCAGGGGTGAGGTGGTGTTTCCGGATGTGAGAACCTACATTCAGGGCTCTGGCAGAGCCTCAAGGATGCTTGCAGGAGGGCTGACCAAGGGGGCATCCTTCCTGCTGGAAAAGGACAGGGAGCTGCTTGAGGCGTTTGTGAGGAGGGCGGGCTACCGGGATATAAGCTTCAGAAGGCTTGAGGAGGCGGAGTTTGGAAGGCTTGCAGCAGAGATTGATGAGAGCAGGGAGAGGTGCAGGAGAGGCAATGCGGGGGGCGAGACGGCGCTGCTTATCGTGGAGAGCCCCACCAAAGCCAGAATGATTTCCAGGTTTTTCGGAAAGCCGAGCATGCGGGTGGTGAGAGCCGGGAGGGGCAGCATAATCGCCTACGAGGTTCTGACACCGGAGATGGTGCTGCTGGTTACAGCCTGCTTAGGGCATGTCACAGACCTGGTGGCTTACACTGGCTTCCACGGGGTGCTGGTTGAGCAGGGATTTGTGCCGGTTTACTCCACGGTGAGGAGGTGCAGGAAGTGCGGCTACCAGTTCTCCTGGGAGGCTGAGGGATGCCCCAGATGCGGAGAGGAGGAGGTTGATGATGCCTATGAGAGGATTGAGGCGCTCAGGAGGCTTGCAAAAGAGGCTGGCAGGGTGATAATCGGAACCGATCCGGATTCCGAAGGTGAAAAAATCGCCTGGGACCTGGCGAACCTGCTCGCGGGCTGCGGCGAGGTGAGCAGAGCAGAGTTCCATGAGGTTACCAGAAGGGCGGTGGAAAAGGCACTGCAAAACCCCAGAGCGCTGGATGAGAGGCTGGTGAGCGCCCAGATGGTGCGCAGGATTGAGGACAGGTGGATAGGCTTCTGCCTGAGCCAGAGGCTGTGGGAGGTGTTCGGAAAGCGCAACCTCTCTGCCGGCAGGGCACAGACGCCGCTGCTGGGCTGGATTATCCAGAGGGCTGAGCAGAGCAGGGAAAGGGTGACGGTGGGGGTGGTGAGGGAGCTGGGACTCAGACTGGAGGGGCTGGAGCAGCAGGAGGCTGAGCTCTTTATAGTGCTGGTGTCCGAGAGGAGGGAGGAGCGCACGCCTCTGCCCCCCTACACCACAGACACGCTGCTGAGGGATGCAAATGCGCTGCTCAGGCTGGATGCGGGTGAGGCTATGAGGCTGGCTCAGGAGCTGTTTGAGAGCGGGCTGATAACCTACCACAGAACCGACTCCACCAGGGTCAGCGATGCCGGAATGAGGGTGGCTGAGGAGTTCCTGGGAGAGGACTTCCAGCGCAGAAGATGGCAGGCTGAGGGGGCACATGAGTGCATACGCCCCACAAGAGCTGTGCCGGCTGAGGAGCTGCAGAGGCTGATAGAGGAGGGGGTGGTGCACGCGGAGGCACGCTCCGGAAGGCACATGAGGCTGTATGAGATGATTTTCAGGCGCTTCATGGCGAGCATGTGCAGGGATTTTAAGGTGAGGGAGGCTGCGTACAGAATAAGCTGGAAGGGTGGCTCGGCTGAGGAGGTCAGAGTGCTGGAGGCTGAGGGCAGAGCACACGAGCTCTACCCCTGGGCTGCCCAGGTTAAGCCGCCCCTGCCCACGGGAAGGGTCAGGGTGAGCGCAGAACTCAGGAGGGTGCCGAGGGTGCTGCCCCTGAGCCAGGCGGAGGCGGTGCAGCTGATGAAGGAGAAGGGCATAGGAAGACCTTCAACCTACGCGGTGCTGCTGGAGCGGCTGCTCATGCGTGGCTACGTGGCTGTAAAGGGTGGCAGGCTGGTGCCCACGAGGCTGGGAAGAAGCGTCTACGAGTACCTCGCCAGCAACTACCGCAGCCTTATATCAGAGGAGAGGACGAGAATGCTGATGAGGGTGATGGACGAGATTGAGAGGGGGGAGGCAGAGTACGGAAGGGTGGTTGAAGAGATGTACAGGGAAATTGAGAGGTGGGGGCTGGGTGACTCTAAGGGATAAAATCGCCAGGGAGCTGGAGATGCGTGAGATGAGCATCAGGGAGCTTGCGGCACTGTTTGAGTGCTCGGAGAGGGAGGTGGTGCAGCACCTGAGGCATGTGATGAGGAGTGCACGTGCCCGGGGGAGGAGGATGTACGTCCTGCCTGCACTGTGCCTGAAGTGCGGCGCCGAGATAAGGTGCAGGAGAATCAGGAGCGTAAGGAAGTGCCCGGAGTGCAGGTCCACACACGTTATGCCGCCGAGGTTCAGAATAATGTGAGAGAGCAAAGTTTAAGTTGCAGGTGCGCAAGGGGTTAGTTGATGGCTGAAGGTGATGTGCACAGCATGCCTGTGAAGGAGCTCATGACCAAGTACGTGCTCATGGTTGAGCCGGAGATGCGGGTGGCTGACGTCATGGCGAGGATGCTTGAACACAACTTCAGGTGTGTCATAGTGGGCGACAGATACCGCGAGCTGGGACTGGTGACCAGGTTTGACATCCTGGAGAAGGTCGTGGGTGCAGGCAGGGACCCGCTTAAGGTGAGGGTGGTGGAGATTATGGAGAAGCCCTTAGTGTACATAGACGCAGAAGCCACCGTTGGTGAGGCGGCAAAGCTCATGGGGGCAAATCAGATATGCAATCTGCCTGTGAGGAAGAACGGAGAGACCGTGGGAATAATCGGAAGCTCGGACATATTTAATGAGTACCTGAAGAGGTACTGATGGGCCGGTGGTCTAGGGGTTATGACGTCACGCTTACAACGTGAAGGTCGGCGGTTCAAATCCGCCCCGGCCCATGCTTCCAGAGAGAAGTGGAGGCGGCTTTATGCCCGTCAGAAAGGTGGTGCACGAGGAGGGTGCCCCCTTAGGAAGAGGCGTGAAAGCGCTGCTGCTTATACTTGCAGGCGGAGCCGTTGTGGCTGCCACACTGCTGCCGTCTGCAGATGCCCGGATTCTGGCTCCTCTTGGAGCTGCTCTTCTACTGGCGGCTGGCGCTTTCGCTACCATGCGATTCAGACTTACAGAGGAGGGGCTGGAGGCGAGAATGCTGCCGGTGATATACAGGGTGGGCTACGGGGAGATAGAGGGTGTGGAGCTAACCGAGGTGCCCTGGTATGCGGGATGGGGACTGAGACTGATGCCGGGCAGGAAGCTCGCCTTCGTGAGCAGATACGGAAGGGCTGTGAGGGTGAGGAAGAGCAGGGGCATGTTCAGAGAGGTTCTCATGACACCGGAGGAGCCTGAGAGGTTTGCGGAGAGGCTGAGGATGATGGCGAAAAAGGCATAAAGCTCGGCAACGCATGACTGGGGCATGAGAATTGAAGCGCTCTCCTGGAGGGAGGTGGAGGCGTATCTCAAGCGCAGGCGGGAGGTGCTCCTTCCCGCAGGCTCGCTGGAGGAGCACGGATACCACCTGCCCCTGGGCACAGACACCATGATAGCGGTGGCGGTGTGCAGGGAGGCGGGGAAGCGCACAGGCACTGCCTGCGCACCCCCGCTGTGGTACAGCTTTTCCAGGTCAACCCGCGGCTATCCCGGCACGGTGATGACCGGCAGGGAGGAGTTGAGAGCTTACCTTCGTGGCGTGCTCAGCGGGCTGGCTGAGAGCGGGTTCAGAAGGATACTGGTGGTGCCGGGGCACTTCAGCAGGGCAGCTATTGAAGCGCTTGAGGAGGCGTGCACGGAGGCTGAAGCAGAGGCTGAGGTGTTTGACTTCTCCACCTTGGACTTCTCCGACATCTTGGAGACCATGCCCATGCACGCCTGCGAGGCTGAAACCTCGCTGATGCTCTACCTGCACCCTGAAGCTGTGAGGATGGAGCTCGCGGTGGATGAGGTGATTGAGTTTGAAGGGGATATGCTGCGCAGAACTGCCAGCGGGGTTTTCGGCACACCCAGCAGAGCCTCCGCAGAAAAGGGACGGGTAATGTTTGAACGCATCGTCGGGGAGCTGTGCAGGAGACTGAAGCAGAAGCATTAATAATGAAGAATGCAAGAGAAATACTGGATGCCTGGCAAGATTATCAGAGACCCCGTGCACGGGGATGTGTTTATTACCGGAGACGAGCTTGAGCTCATAGATACACCAGAATTCCAGAGGCTCCGCAGAATCAAGCAGCTCGGAATGTCCTCGCTGGTGTATCCGAGCGCCAACCACACCAGATTTGAGCATTCCTTAGGTGCCCTCCACCTCGCCGGCAGGCTGGCAGAGAGGCTTGGGCTTGAGGCTGAGGATGCACGCCTGCTCAGGATTGCGGCGCTGCTCCACGACCTGGGGCATGGGCCGCTTTCCCACACCAGCGAGGAGCTCCTCGCCAGGTACTCAGGAGCCTCCCACGAGAAGCTGACCGCAGAAACCATAATGCATTCGGAGGTGGCTGATGTGCTCGGCAAGCTGGGGCTCTCGCCCGCTGAGGTGGTCAGGGTGCTGGAGGGCGGCTGCGGCTACCTGAGCAGGATGATAAGCGGCGAGTTTGACATTGACAGAATGGATTACTTGGTCAGGGATGCGCACCACACCGGCGTGGCTTACGGCGTGATAGACCTGGACAGGCTGATAAATACCCTCCAGCTCAGAGATGGACTGCTGGTGGTGGAGGAGCGGGGGCTGAGGGCTGTGGAGGGGCTGCTGGTGGCTAGGTTTCTGATGATACCCACGGTTTACCTGCACCACACCTCAAGAATTGCCGACGCCATGTTCCTCAAAGCCATGGAGATGGCAGTGGAGCTGGGGCTGCTGAGCTTCAGGGAGCTCATGAGAATGGACGACTTCCAGGTGACGTGCTTCCTCAGGGATGCAGGCGGCTACATCGGCGAAATCGGGCAGAGGCTTGATAACAGAAGACTGTTCAAGAAGGTGGTGCTGCTCACCTGGAGCTCGCTGGGTGAAGAAGACGCCGCAAGGCTGATTGAGCTCAGAAGCAGGGTGGACAGGGTGGCAAAAATTGAGAGAGAGATTGCCGAGGATGCGGGGCTTGAGTACGGCTACGTGCTGCTTGACATCCCGCCAGAGCCGACCTATCAGGAGCAGGAGGCACCCGTGCTGGTAAATGGCGAGATTAAACGGATTGATGAGGTGTCACCGCTGGTGCGGGTGCTCAGGATGGCGCAGAAGACACACTGGAGCGTGGGCGTTTATGCACCCGAGGAACACGTGGCGAGGGTTGCCAGGGTGACGGAGGCGCTGGAGAGCTATGTGAAATAAAGTGCTTCCCAAAAGTATTTAATCCTGTGCTCCGCTACTTAATACAGATGCTTATGAAGCTGGTGAGAGTTGCAGCGGTTCTCTCAATAATCGTAGTTGTGCTGGGCATAGTGGGAATAAACGTGGTGCTTTCTGTTAAGGAAGATGCCTCGGCGATGCGTGAGGAGAACCTGGGAATTTTTCTGGTGAACCCGGAAAGCAGACAGGTTGAGCTTGCAGCGGTGCTTGTGCAGAGCACTGGCGAAACGCTGCCGCTCAGGAGTTCGCAGAGCGTGGGTGGAACCAGCCTGAAAATGGTGTTCGCAGAGTCTGAGAAGGAGGGTGCCTACTCAATAGCCGGGACAGAGCTTGCAGCTTACTCGTTCCCCGCTGATGGCGGGATTGAGACGAAACGGGTGAGGATAGACAGGGTGGTGGTCGTGGAGGATGAGATTCTCGCAGAGCTGCTACGCCCTGCCGGTGTGCAGAGGATTCAGCAGAGCTTTGGCGATATACAGGCGGTGGCTGAGGTGAATGCCAGCACGCTGCTGGAGATGCTGCGGGGAAATATGGATGCAGTGGTGTGGGAGGTGAGCTTTCCTACACCGCTGATGACTCTCAGCAGGAGAGCCACCACGTCAGAGCTTCTGAAAATGGCAGAAGCCGCCGGAATCAGCCTGGATGAGGAGCTGGTGAAGGCGTACATTCTCGCAGAGTTCGGGAAGAGTGCGTCCCCATCTCTGCAGAAGCAGAGAGAGCAGACCCTCGCCACGCTGCTCACCGCTTACAGAGAGGGCAGAATCAGGATATACCCGGAGAATACGCTGACAAGAGCCCTGAAGTACCTGCCAGAAAGTCTGCTGATGAAGATGGTGGGTGCTGCATGAAGTACCTGAGGCTGAGCTGGGAGGATGTTGAGAGGCAGTGCGCTGAGCTTGCCAAGATGATCAAGAGCTCCAATGTGGGGGCGGAGATGATCATAGGCATCTCAAGAGGAGGGCTGGTGCCGGCGAGGCTGCTGAGCGATATGCTCGGCAATGACGAGCTGCACACCATGCGGGTGAGGTTCTACACAGGAATAGGTAAGGTGGCTGAGAAGCCTGTTATACTCCACCCGACCCAGGTGGACGTGAGCGGCAGAAGCGTGCTGCTGGTTGATGACATCGCAGACAGCGGCAGAAGCCTGAGCACCGCCAAAAGCCACTTGGAGAAGAGGGGTGCTGGAGAGATTTTCGTGGCAACGCTGATAAAGAAGCCGGGCTCCATCCTTACTCCAGACTTCTATGTGGAGGAGACGGACGCCTGGGTGATATTCCCCTGGGAGGTGCGGGAAACCGCAAGGCTGATTATGTCAGGGGCTGAAAGCAGGGAGGAGGCTGCAAGAGAGCTTGAGCTTGCGGGCATTCTGGATGCTGCAGGAGAGATTGAGGAGGACTGCTGATGAAGCTGCCGGTGGATGTGAGCAGGATTTATGAGGGTGAGAGAATCCGGGAGGATGAGGCTTTCGTGTGCCTGGGGGAGCCGGGGGTGGAGCTGCTCAGGGTGAGCGAGAGCCTCAGGGAGGGCGTGGTGGTCAGCGGCAGAGAGCTGGAGGAGATGAAGCAGGGGGAGCACCTGCCTTTCGGACTGAGGGTGCTGGTGAAGGGGAGCCTGAGCAGGGATGCGGAGGGCGTGCTGGAGCGCAGGCTGCACGAGTTCATCAACTACATCCAAGGCGTGAGCCACGAGGGCTCAAGAGATAACGTGAGGATGAGGATAAGCAGGGAGGCGGTGGAGAAGGGGCTGAAGCTGGAGCATGTGGGCATGGTAGTAGCGGAGCTGCTCAGGAAGGAGTACCCGGCTATCTCGCAGGTTAGCGTGGAGATCATAACCGATGAGGCTGCGGTGAGGGAGCTTGAGGAGCAGGCGCTGGAGGTTTACAGGCAGAGAGACGAGAGGGCGGCTGAGCTGCGGGATGAGGACGTGGATGTCTTCTATGCCTGCGAAATCTGCGAGAACCACGCCCCAAAGCACGAGTGCATCATCTCACCCTCAAGACCCTCCGGCTGCGGCTCAATCTCATGGCTGGAGGCGAAGGCTGCGGTGGAGATGGGGGAGCAGGCGATTAAGCCAGTGAGGAAGGGCAGGGTGATTGACGAGGCTAAGGGCGAGTTTGAGGGCGTGAATGAGCACTCCAGGGCAAAGGGGAGAGAGAGGGTGTTCCTGCACAGCGTGTTTGAACACCCGCACCCGCAGTGCTCCTGCGCCCAGGCGGTGGTGTTCTATATCCCTGAGGTGGATGGCTTCGGAATAGTGGAGTCCACCTTCAAAGGCAAAACACCCTTCGGAATAGATTTTGCCACCCTGATAAAGCAGATCGGCGATGGCAGGCAGCACACCGGCTTTACAGGCGTCTCCATCGCCTACCTGCGCTCTCCCAGCTTCCTGAAGGGTGATGGCGGCTGGAGCAGGGTGGTGTGGATAACCTCGGGACTTAGGGAGATGCTCAGAGGCACCATACCTGAAGAGCATCTGGAGGGAATACTGACGGAGCGGGAGGCTGCAACCGTTGAGGAGCTGCAGAGACTGATGGAAGGCAGAAAAGAGGAGCCGGAAAGCAGGCACGCTCAGATGGTGCAGGTCCCGGGCAGGTGGAGGCTGAGGGTGAATTTCCAGAACACCGAGTTCAGGGTGAAGGAGATAGTGATAGAGTAGTCTCAGCGCTCATAGGGCTCATCACGGCTCAGATCGCCCATCACTCATCATCGACACCTTCTGCATGTAACCCTGACCTCGCCCAACAATCTTGTATCTCGGTAGCTCAGGCTACCTGCATGAAGGGCCCGTAGTCTAGCTGGTTATGACGTCGCCTTGACACGGCGGAGGTCCGGAGTTCAAATCTCCGCGGGCCCATGCGCAGCATTTTTTTATGTTGTTACTTGCATGAGCTCCGCAAAAGGAGGTAGCTGATGGCAGGAAGGGATTATCTTCTATGTGATTGAGAGGGTGCGGGAGAAGGCGAGCCTGCCTCAGCGCGTGCGGATTTTTGACACCACCCTCAGGGATGGTGAGCAGACGCCGGGTGTTTCCCTGACCGTGGAGCAGAAGCTCACCATAGCCCACCAGCTTGACCGCTTAGGGGTGCACGTGATTGAGGCTGGCTTTCCCATCTCCTCAAAGGGCGAGAGGCAGGCGGTGCGCAGGATAGCCAGGGCAGGGCTGGACGCAGAGGTGTGCGGACTTGCAAGGGTGCTCAAGCAGGACATTGAGGCGTGCATTGACTGCGGCGTGGACATGGTGCACACCTTCGTGTCCACCAGCGATATTCAGAGGGAGCACACCATAAAGAAGAGCAGGGAGGAGGTGCTGGAGCTCGTGGCAGAGGCGGTTAGCTACGTGCGCGAGCACGGCATCACCTGCCTGTTCTCGGCAATGGACGCCACCAGAACCGAGCTGGACTACCTGCTGCAGGTTTTCAGAACCGCAGAGGAGGCGGGTGCAGGGATAATGAACATCCCGGATACCGTCGGGGTGATGGTGCCGCCGGCGATGAGGCTCATAACCTCAGAGGTGAAGAGGGCAATCAGAGCAGTGGTGGACGTGCACTGCCACAACGACTTTGGCTTAGCGACGGCGAACACACTGGCAGCGGTGGAGGCGGGTGCCGAGCAGGTGCAGGTGACGGTGAACGGCATCGGCGAGCGCGCGGGCAATGCGAGCCTTGAGCAGGTGGTGATGAGCCTCACCACAATTTACGGCGTTGAGACCGGCATAAGAACGGAGCACCTCTATGAGACTTCAAAGCTCGTTGAGAGGCTCACGGGCATCAGGATGCCTCCCAACTACCCCGTGGTGGGGGAGAATGCCTTTTCCCACGAGTCTGGCATACACACCCACGGCGTCCTTGAAAAAGCCGAGACCTTTGAGCCGGGGGTTATGACACCCGAGATGGTGGGGCACAGGCGCAGGATAGTGAGCGGCAAGCACGCGGGTGTGCACGGCGTGAGGGCGATGCTGGCGGAGATGGGCGTGCACGCCACCGAGGAGCAGGTGAGGGAGATTACAGCAAGGGTGAAGGAGCTTGGAGATAAGGGAAAGCGTGTAACCGACGCCGACCTGCTCGCGATTGCTGAGGCTGTGGTGGGGGAGGTGGCAAAGCAGGAGAAGGTGGTGGAGCTGGAGGAGTTTGCGGTGATGACGGGCAACCGCGTGCTTCCCACAGCAAGCGTGAGGCTGCGCTTCAGGGGCAGGGAGCTCAGGGGAGCCGAGACGGGCGTGGGTCCCGTGGATGCAGCCCTCAGGGCGGTGCGCAGCGTGCTCTCCGAGGTTGAGGACATACGCCTCACAGAGTACCACTTGGAGGCTATAACCGGCGGGAGCGACGCCCTTGCGGAGGTGCTGGTGAAGCTGGAGGACAGCAGGGGCAACGTGGCTGCTGGCAAGGCTGCCAGAGAGGACATAGTGAATGCCAGCGTTGAAGCCATGATTTCGGCGATAAACAGAATTTTTCTTATGAGGGGTATTGAGAAGGGGTGACGTGTAAGATAATGCCTGAGGGCAGAAACCTTCCAGGGTCTCATGCATCTACAGCCGTTCTGCACAGGTCCCCCAGGCTGTCCATCAGCACATGAAGCTGGTGCGGTATCGCTATGCCTGCCACGTAGGCGCCCAGCATTCTGGCATCCGGTGGATATCCCAGCAGGGTCAGCACCCCCGCGGGGGGCAGGGTCGCCAGCACCACATACACCATCATACCCACCGGCGAGTGGCTCATCCCCCGGTGCCCCACATGCCTCCACCATGCCCGCCAGAAGCTGCTCAGCCTCCCCCACCGCTTGAGGCATGCACTCTTTTTCGCATCCAGGTCCGGGCACAGGAAAAGGGTGCTGAACAGGTAGGCGGGAACGAACACGGCAGCCAGAAGGGGGTCTCCTCTAACCGCCCCCGGCAGCAGGTATGCAAGCAGCACAGCCGCACCTGCGAGATGCACCTTCTCACCCGGCATCCTCATACACCCTGTCAAGCACCTCTGCAATCCTCTCAGCCTTCAGCCTGCCGATGCCCTGCACCTTCATGAGCTCCCTTTTTGAGGCTGCGAAGACCCTCCTCGGCTTTCCGAACCTGCGCAGCAGCCTCACGGCGAGCTCTTCACCCACGCCGGGGAGCCCGCACACCAGGAACACCTGCCGCTCCCTCAGGCTCATCAGCCTCGGCTTGTGCCTCACCGCAGGCCTGACATTGCGCTCCCTCTGCTCCCTCTTAGCCAGCGTAACAATCGCCCTCGCGCAGTCTTCCCTGTCCGCAGCCTGCAGCACCACCACACCCCGCTCCACAGCAAGCGAGAACAGGCTGCCCCACACTGCACTCGCATGCTCACCTGCAGCCTCTGTAAGGCTGCCCTCAACCAGCAGCACCGCATTCTCGTAGGCATCTCTCAGCCTGTCCGCCTGCTCAAACAGCCTGCCTGAAAAAAGCGAGCTCACAAAGTCACGGGCGCTCTTGCGCTCCACTGCGGTGTGCTCGCTGAGCACGTAGTCTGCAACGCTCAGCCTCTCATACCTCACCTCAGCTCCGAGAAGCATCAGCAGCTCTGGCATTCCCGAGCTCTTCTCATGCACATCCACAACTACCTCAACCACCTCGCACATCCTCCCTCAGGTAGGCTGCCGGGGATATGAGGCTAAGGTAGGTGTATATAACCGCCTGCACCCCTCTGCCTGCCATGTAGAGGAGGGCGCTCATCAGGAATGCCTCCCCCCTGAATCCCGTAAGCATGCCCACCACCAGGCTCGCCACAGCAAGCACCAGCATGAGCACGTTCAGCAGGAGCACCTCACCCCTGTGTCTCTGGCTGAGCTGCACGCTCCTGCGCATAACCTGCATAAATCCGCCCCTCTCCATCACCGCCACAGGCACCGTGTAGAAGAATAGGTAGCCCAGAGCCACCATCCCCGTGAGCATGAGCAGCGCCGCTGCAGGAAGCATCAGCTGAATTCGCAGTAGCACGTAGCCGGCGAGCAGCATAGCCACACTGAGGGAGAGCAGGAACACCATCCCCAGGAAGCTTGCCCCTATAATCACCAGACACCTCCACTGTAGGAGTGCCTCCCTCAGAGCCCGCCTCAGAGACACCTCCCCGCTCCTCTGCACCTGCGCCGCAAGCGATGCGTACATCCCGTAGGTCAGCACATCCATGAGCAGCAGCAGTGGCAGGAACGCCAGCAGGGGCAGCAGATTTGTGGTGCCTGTGCTAACGAGCTCGTAGGTCTTGCCTGCGGTGAGCAGCAGAAAGGCAGAGTACGCGGAGGTGGTCACTATGCGGGGTACAAAGAGCTTCGGCTTTGAAGCGAGCATCCGGAAAGCTCTCTCCAGAACTTCCAGCATTCTTGAAATGCCCAATGTGGAGTTGGAGTTATGTTTATATGGCATAAATAGATTACCCTGGTATCCACCGCAATATAAATCTACCCTATCTTACCCTGCACAATGAAGTAAAATAATATGTCGTGTTAAGTATTTCGTTTTTTAATTTGAGTAGATTATCTGACCACATTATATGTTTAAACACCGTAAATTAACTTTTTAATACAGCCACGTACGTCATATCTCGTTTTATGATTCTGCTTAATGCGATTGAAATGATATTATCCGATGGCTCCTGTGCTGTTCTGCGAACCAAAGATAAGAAAATGCTGAACTGCCATATCCCGGGCATATCAAGCAGATTGCAAGAAGAACTAATCATAAATAGGACAAGAACCGCCACATATCGTGGATACTCTGA
>Ga0256839_1002849_pt1 | contig 18701 bp, 16 predicted proteins | sample 354166metaG_FD_185968 | JGI IMG/M metagenome (GOLD analysis project Ga0256839, IMG submission 185968) | Hydrothermal vent microbial communities from Mid Atlantic Ridge, Atlantic Ocean - 354-166 | ecosystem: Environmental > Aquatic > Marine > Hydrothermal vents | place: Atlantic Ocean: Mid... | reverse complement strand
CCCCGGGGAGATGGTGCTGGGGTACAAGCTGGCCGAGCGCCTCGACGTGCGGCTGGGCGAGCGGCTGGTGGTCAGCACCGCGGCCCTGGCCGGACCGCAGTCGCTGGGGCTCGTGGTCGTGGGGCTGGTCCGCGCCCGGGTCTCGAGTGTGGACCGCTCCGGCGTCTACCTGCACCTGGCGGACGCCCGCCATCTGACCGGTCTACCCGGAGCCACCCACCTGGCCGTGGACGCCCCGCTGGGCCAGGAGGAGGAGGTGGCCCGGCGGGTGGCCGCGCGGCTGCCGCAGGGGCTGGTGGCCCACCCGGTCTGGGACCTGGTCGGCCCAATCAAGACCGACGTCGAGGCGGGCAAGAAGCTGTCGCTGCCCATCGGCCTGCTGCTCGCACTCTTCGCCGCCCTGGCGGTGACGAGCACGCTGATCGTGAGCGTGCTCGAACGCACCCGCGAGTTCGGCGTGGTGCTGGCGCTGGGCATGGACAACCCCAAGCTGGGATGGATGATCGTGCTCGAAGCGGCCTTCGCCACCGCCGTCGGCTGGGCGCTGGGGTTGCTGCTGGGCTACGCCCTCATCTACTACACCAGCACCCACAACGTCCTCGGCCCCTTCTTCCAGCTCTCGGGCGAGGTCTGGAGCGAGGCGGGTCTGACCGAGGAGTTCTACACCCACCTCTCGCCCGTCTACGCCCTTTACTCCCTCATCACCGTGGCGGTTTCGGCTTTGAGCGCCTTCCTCTTCCCCGCCCTGCGCGCGCGCAGACTGCACACTTCGGAGGCCCTGCGATGGGACTGAACCGCAAGACGAACCGGCTCGCCACGTTCGGGGTGCTGCTGCTCACGGCCCTGGTCCTGGCCCAATCCCAAGCCCCAGAGGTTCTGCTGCATGAAGCGGTGAACCAGCTTCGCGGCCCCGCGATGGTGGCCACCTACACCCTGACCGTGGAGCGGCCCGGCCGCAGCAAGCGCTACGTGCTGCGCATCTACACCGACGGTGACCGTCGGGCGCTGATCCAGGTGATCGAGCCCAGGCGCGAAGCCGGCCAAGCCTTCCTGATGCTCGGTGAGGACATCTGGATCTACAACCCGCGGCTGGGGCGGGTGCTGCGCCTGCCTCCCAGCGGCAAGAGCGACCGCTTCCTGGGCTCCGACGTCAGTTACGCCGACCTGGCAGGGCGCGACCTCGAGGACGACTACGAGGTGCGCCTCGAACCCGCAGGGGAGCCGGGCCGGCTGACTCTGGTGCTCACGCCCAAACCGCGGGCCCCGACGCCCTGGGGGCGGGTCGTCCTCCAGATCGAAGCCGCCAGCAAGCTTCCGCGCCGGATCGTCTACTACGACCAGCGGGGCCAGCCGGTGAAGGAGATCGAGATGCGCAAGGTCGCACGCATCGCCGAAGACCGCTACCTGGTGACCGAGACCCTCGTGGTTGACCGGGTGCGGGAGGGGTACCGCACCGTCTTCGAGGTCTCGAACTGGCGTATCGGGGCGGTGCCCGACCGCTGCTTCACGCCCACGGCGCTCGAGCGGGGGTGCGAACGCTGATGTGGACCCTGGCCTGGAAGAACGTCGGGCGGGGCCGCGGACGCAGCCTGGTGACCGCGGGCGCGGTGGCCGCGGTCGTGGCCCTGATGCTCGTCATGTACGGCTTCAGCGGGGCCGTCTTGAACGGCATGTTCCAAAACCTCACCCGCACCACCGGGCACCTGGTGCTGCGCGTGAAGAACGCCGAGTCGGTGCGCGAGTTCGACCTGAGCCTGGTGCGGGGGGTGCCCGAGCTCAAGGCCGCCATAGCGCGCGCGCTGCCCGAGGCGGACGTGGAGGCGGTGCTCGAGGTGCCCGCGCTGCTGGCCGGGGAGACCCGGTCGCGCGGGGTGGTGCTCCTGGGGCTGGAACCGGACGGCCACCTGATGAAGGAGCTGGTGGACAAGTACCGGGTTCGGGGCGCGCCTCCGGCGGACGGCGACGGCTGGAGCGCCGCCTTGGGGCTGGCGCTCGCCCAGGCGCTCCAGGTCGACGTGGGGAACCCCGTCTACGCCTTCGCGCCGGGTACCGACGGCCTTGGGGCCGCAGCCTTCACCGTCTCCGCCGTTCTTGACCTGCCTGAAAGCACCCTGGAGGCCCGCACCGCGGCCCTCACGCTGCAGGCCGCCCAGGAGCTCGCCGCCCCCGACGCCGCCAGCCGCATCGTCGTCTTCCTTCCTTGGCTGAAGACCCTAAGGCAAGCCGATCGGCTGGAGGAGGCCCGCACCGAGCTGGCCGCCGTCGTACCCGAGGACTACGAGGTGCTGACCTGGCGCGAAGCGCAGCCCGCGCTGGCGGCCATCCTCGACATGATGGGGCCGATGCTGCTCATCTACGCGGTCATCTTCTTCGTGCTCGCGGGGCTGCTCGTGGTCAACACCGTCTACCTGGGCCTGGTCGAACGCATCCGCGAGTTCGGCGTGATCATCGCGCTGGGCGCGGACCGCTGGCGGATCATGCGCCTCGTCGTCCTCGAGAGCCTGTTGCTGGTGACGAGCGGCGCCGCCGTGGGCGGCGTCCTGGGGGGGCTTGCGGTCTGGCGGCTCGCCCAGGGGTTCAGCCTCCCGGGGACGCTCGCCCAGCAGTACGCCGAGTTCGGTCTGCCGGTGGTCATGTACGCCAGCATCACCCCGGGTCAGGTGCTGCAGGTCTTCGCGTTCGCCGTCCTCACGGCGATCGCCAGCGCCCTGTGGCCGGCCTGGCTGGCAGGACGGCTCGAGCCCGTGGAGGCGATGCGCCATGTCGCATAGGGAGGACTCAGGATGCCCGCACTCGTAGAAGCCAGGAACCTGCACAAGGTCTACCGGGCTGACGGAGTAGAAACCCCCGCCCTGCGCGGCGTGAATTTTTCAGCACGTCGCGGCGAGTTCACCGCCATCGCCGGGCCGTCCGGTTCGGGAAAGAGCACCCTGCTGCACCTGCTGGGCGGCCTCGACCTGCCGACCGAAGGCGAGGTCTGGCTGGACGGGGAGCGCCTGGACGACAAGGGCGCGGTGGCCCGCGCACGGCTGCGGCTGTGGAAGGTGGGGTTCGTCTTCCAGGCCTACAACCTCATCCCCGTGCTCACGGCGCTCGAGAACGCCGCCTTCGTGCTCGAGCTGCGGGGCCTGCCCGCGCGCGAACGCTCCGAACGGGCGCGTGCGGCGCTGGCCGAGCTGGAGATGGAGGGCTATGCGAGCCGCAAACCCAACCAGCTCTCCGGCGGGCAGCAGCAGCGGGTCGCGGTCGCGCGGGCGCTGGCCGCGGAACCCGCCGTCATCTTCGCCGACGAGCCGACGGCCAACCTCGACTCCAAGACGGGCCGGGCGTTGATCGAGTACATGAAGCGGCTCAACCGCGAGAAGGGCGTGACCTTCATCTTCTCGACCCACGATCCGCGCCTGCTCGAGCACGTGCGGCGGGTCGTGCACCTGGAAGACGGCCGCATCGTCGGCGAGGAGGAACGCGGCTAGTGCGCACGACGGCGCTGCTCCCCTGGTTGCTGGCCCTGGCGCTGGCGACAGGGACGAGCGGCTCCCTCGAACTGCGCCTCGAAGGGCGGTACGCCCGCGGCGTCTTCGCCCTCGAGCCCGTTTACGCCGGCTCGCTGCTGGCCTCGGAAGCCTGGGGCGGCCTGCTCGCGGAGGCGGCGCTCTACCCGCGCTGGAACCTTGCGACCCAAACCTTCGACGCCGGGGTCTCGAAGCTCGAGCTCAGCTTCGCAGGGCCGGGCCACGCCCTGGGGGCCGGGGCCAGCCCTGAGCCCACGGCCGTCCTGCGGCTGCTTTCCTTAAATCCGCTCGCCCCGCCCCGCCCGGACCACGCCCCCGGCCTCTGGGGCGGCTGGCTGGAGCTCTACCCCGACCCCTTCACGCGGCTGCGGCTGGCCTTGCGCCGCGTTCGGGACCGCCCCCTCGGCCTCTTCCGCGCGGACGGCAGGCTGGCCGGCATGGACTACCAGCTGGCCGCCCTCTACGGCCCCGCGCCCGCGCCGGCCGCGCTGGGCGCGGGGGCAACGGCGCGGCTGGGCCCCTGGGTGGTCTACGCCGAGGGCTGGCGCGACCTGCGCGCGTCCGACCCCTGGCGCGGCGGCGTGGGGGCGAGCCGCTACCTGGCGGACGGCCTCCTCACCGCCGAGGCGGCCTACACCGGAAGCTGGCAGCTCGCGATCGCCTACGGCCGGCAGGCCTCAGACGACTGGGCCGTGGACGCGCTGGCACGGCTGAACGCGGACGCGACGGGCGTACGTGCGGCGGGTGCGGCCCTGCGCTTGAGCCGCTTCGGCGACGAAGGCGACGTCCTGCTCGGCCTCGGCCTCGGCTACGACGCCGCCGCGGGCGTGATCTGGCTGCCCAGCCTGAGCACGCGGGTTTACTTCTGACGCTTTCCATGCCGGCCGGCTCAGGGCACGTGGTTGTAGGCCACCGCGCGCAGAAAAACGTCGCCGGCGGAGGTCTTCTCGGTCCAGGCCAGCACCGGCCAACCGCCGGGGAGCACGGTGATGCGGGGCGAGTGGTAGACTTCCGCGCGGTACGTCCCGCCCACGGCGTGCCAGTCCCCGGAAGGCACTTCGAGCCTCAGGACGCGCACTCCCTCAGCCTGGCCGGAGTACCAGGCGAGGTAAAGGCTGCCGCCCAAGGACGCAAGGCTCGGGTTGAACCCGTCGGCCCCAGAAGGGGAACGGTACCGCCAGGTGGACCCGTCCCAGCGGGCCACCCGCACCTCTCCCCCCTCCTTCCAGGCCGCCCAGAGGCGGCCGTCGCCGTCCGTTGCCAGGTGAGCGTTGATCGCCTGCGTGGACGGGTTTCCATCGGCATCGAGCGCACCGCCGCCCAGCAAGGCCCAAACGCCGCCGTCGTACGCGGCAACGTAGCCCGCACCGTCCTTTTCGTAGGCCGCCCACAACTCCCCTGTCGGCGAAGCGGCTAGGTCCCAAAGCTGAAGCACGTCGGCGTTGCTGGCGTAGTCGGGGCTTCCGGACCGCCAGGTTCCCGCCTGCAGGAAGCTCCAGTTGCCGTATTCCGTTTGGGCGTTGGTGTCCCACTCCTTCCACGCAGCGTACAGCCGGCCGCCCCAAGCAAGCTTGGGGCCGTAACACCACCGGTCGCTCTGATGGTTTAGCGCCTCCCCGGTCTCCCACGCCGTACCGCTCCAGCGCGCGGCGCGGCATTCGAACCCGCCCAAGCGGCTGTGCTGGTAGATCACCCAAGGAACCCCCTCCGCCACCGCCACGTCGGGGTAAGCTGCCTGGGCCGTGAGTGTAGGTCCCACGTAATCACCAAGGAGGGTCCACGCGTGAGATTCGGCGTTCCACTGGGCCGCGTACGCGGTGATGTTGTCGTCCCTGTCCTTCTCGGACCACACGACCAAGGGTGCGCCCTCGAAAACCGCGAGCGCAAAACCCCGCACGTCCCTCGTGTTTTCGTGGCTGATCGCGCCGCCGAGCGGGACCCAGTCGGCCAGCTCGAACTCGATCTCGGTGGGCGCCAGCGCGTTGCCTGCGCGGTCGCGGATGCCGCGCCCCAGGCTGATCACCGCTTGGGCCGGTAGGCGGTCGGGCTGTTCGAGCGGACGCACCTTCATGGTCCGGTCGTCGCCTCCCTGTTCGACCTCGACCGCTCGAACCGCCCCTTCGACACGGAAGACGACGTTAGCGGCATCGAAGCTGTCCGGGTCGAGGGTCTCCGAGAAAACGATACGGAACGGCCGGTCGAGCCGCACCCCCTGCGCTCCCGCGGCCGGCTCGCTGTACTCGACCCGAGGCGGGGTCCGATCGATCCCGCACGCGGCCAAGAGCACGGTCAGCACGGCCGTCCCTATCCAGCGCTTCATCTGGCCACCTCCGACGCCAAGGATGCCAGACCGGCGTCACAACCGCGTCACAAACTTTCCCAGGTAAAAATGGCGCGCCCGGGAGGATTCGAACCCCCGACCTACCGCTTAGAAGGCGGCTGCTCTGTCCCCTGAGCTACGGGCGCATGCTATGCGGGGGCGGCCTTGGGCCACCCCCTTCTGGAGCGGGAGACGGGACTCGAACCCGCGACCCTCGGCTTGGAAGGCCGATGCTCTACCAACTGAGCTACTCCCGCAAACTGGTCGGGGCGGCAGGATTTGAACCTGCGACATCCTGCCCCCAAAGCAGGCGCGCTTCCGGACTGCGCTACGCCCCGTAGAGCGGAAGCCGGGGCAGCTTCCTAGCTAAGGGTAGCATGGGCCCATAGGGGGGTCAAGGAAAGTTTTTCGCCTACATAAAGCGTTTTCTGCGTTTGTAGGACTTGACGTCGCGGAAGGACTTGCGACCGCCGGCCTTGGCCGTCCCCAGGTAGAACTCCTTGACGTCGGGGTTTTCCGAAAGCGCCTTGGCCTCGCCCTCGAGCACGATCTTGCCCTGCTCCATGATGTAGGCGTAGTCGCTGACGGCCAGGGCGATGGCCGCGTTCTGCTCGACGACGAGCACGGTCACGCCCTCCTCGGCGTTGATGCGGGCGACGATGTCGAAGATCTCGCGCACCAGGAGGGGCGCCAGGCCCAGGCTGGGCTCGTCGAGGAGGAGCAGTTTGGGCGCGGCCAGAAGCGCCCGCCCGATGGCCAGCATCTGCTGCTCGCCCCCGCTGGTGTAGCCGGCGAGGCGGTGGCGCAGGTCGGCGAGGCGCGGGAAGTAGTTGTAGATCCGCTCCAGGTCTTCGCGCACCTTGCCGTCCCTGCGGGTGATCGATCCCACGCGCAGGTTCTCCTCGACGGTCAGGTGCTTGAAGACGTGCCGCCCTTCGGGCACCTGGACGATACCCAGCTTGACGATCTGCTCGGGCAGCAGGTTCTGGATCTCGCGGCCCTGGTAGACGATCGTGCCATCGCGCACCGCGCCGTCTTCGGGGACGAGCAGGCCCGAGATGGCGCGCAGCGTCGTGGTCTTCCCCGCGCCGTTGGGACCCAGGAGTGCGGTGATGCGCCCTTCGGGAATGTTGATCGAAACCCCGCGCAGCACCTGGATGATGTCCTGGTAAACGACTTCGATGTTGTTGACGCGCAGGAGCCATTTGCGCTCGGTCTTTGCGGTCGTGCCCACGGGGACCTCCTGGGGGTGGCGGGCCGGGCGGCCGCGGCCGCCCGGCCCTCGCCGGGGGTTTACTTGCCGTAGTGCACCTTGCGGAAGAGCTCGGAGCTAAAGGGCTCGGTCACCGGCACGAAGGTGCCGTTCTTGGCCTCGAGCACCCGGAGCTGATCCACGCCCACGTGGTCGTCCTTGCTGTAGGTCACCGGGCCCACGGCCAGCTTGTTGGGCCAGTTCATTTTCAGCAGGGCCTGGTAGACGCTCTCGGAGCTGATCTTCTTGCCGGCGTCTTTGGCCTCCTTGATCGCCTCGATGGCGATGGCCGCGGCCAGCATGCCCGAGGGGTAGTGCACGCTCTCGATCGTATCGGCGGGGCGGCCGTACTTGGCGCCCAGCTCCTTAACGAACCTGGCGGCGGCGTTGTCCTCGTGCGGCATGTAGTAGGCCGTCACCCAGAGGAAGCCCTCGGCGGCGTCCCCCGCAAGGCGGAGCAGGTCGGGGCCGCCCGCGTAGTGCGCGCCGGCGTGCTTGATCCCCAGACCGAGCCGCTTCGCGTCCTTGATCATGTTGGCCACCGGCCCGGCGACGTTCTGGTAGACGATGTACTCCACGCCCTTGTTCTCGAAACGCTTGAGGGTCGCGGTGTAGTCGAGGCCCTTGGCCATCTCCTGCACCTCGACGATCTCGATGCCCAGGTCCTTGGCCGCCTTCTTGGCGTCCTCGACCGGCGCGCGGCCGAAGGGCGAGGGGTGGATGGCCATGGCCACCTTGGCGCCCGGCGACACCTTGGCGATGTATTCGAGGACCGCGATCACCTGCTCGGAGTACGAGGCGATGGGCAGGAAGATGTAGTCGTTATCGGGCGGGTCGATGTTGCCGATGTGGTACGAAGCGGGGATGAAGGGCAGGCCCACCTCCTGCACCAGCGGCTTGAGCTGCAGCGTGCCGCCGGTCGAGTAACCCAGGAAGACGGGGTCGCCCCGGTCCACGGCCTCCTCGAAATTGCGCAGGGTGTTGGCGTTGTTGTACTGGTCGTCGCGCGTTTCGCAAACGAACTCGACGCCCGAAACGTAGCCAGTGTCGTTCGCCCAGCTGCAGTAGTCCTCGATGCCCTGAGCGTAGTACTTGCCCGCGTCGGAGGTGGGACCGGTGATGGCACCGGACCACATGATGTGCACTTTCTCTGCGGCCGCAAATCCCATCGCGAGTACCGCGGCCAAGGCCCACAACGTCCATTTGTTCTTCATACGCCTACCTCCCTTATTGCGACGGCGCAGCGCGCCGGATCGCCTAGTACTTGAACGGCCAGTTGCGGAAGTAGCTGCGCAACAGCCGCCACCAGTTCGCAAGCCCCCGCGGCTCGAAGATGAGGAAGAGCACGATGGCGAGGCCGAACGCCAGGGGACGGATCGCCGAGCCGACGTCGACGCCCGGCGGGTTGTAGATCGTTTTGATCCAGTAGGAAAAGGTCTCCATGTTGATGTCGAGCAGCTCCAGGAAGGCCGGCCCGAAGAAGCTGCCCACGAGGGTGCCGAGGCCGCCCACGATGGCCATGGCCAGGAACTTGATCGAGATCATCAGCGAGTAGTCCTCGATCACCACTGCGCGCGACCAGTAGGCGTAGAGCGCCCCGGCCACACCGGCGTAGAAGGCCCCCAGGGCAAAGGCGAAGACCTTGGTGCGGCCCGGGTCCATCCCCATGGCGTCGGCGGCGCGGTCGTTGTCGCGCACGGCCACCAGCGAGCGGCCGAAGCGGGTGCGCAGCAGGTTGCGGAAGCCAAAGGCCATGACGACGAGGACGACGAAGGTCACGTAGTACCAGAAGTAGTGATGGTTCTTGAACCCCACCTTGTAGCCCAGGAAAACGACCCGCGGCATGGCCATCGCGCCGCCCTGTTCGAGCGCCGGCGAGTGCCCCACCGCCCACTCGAAGATCAGCTGGAAGGCGAGGGTGGCGATGGCGAGGTAGAGGTGCTTGATGCGCAGCGCCGGGATACCCACCACCGCACCGGCCGCGGCGGCCACCAGACCCGAGACGGGCAACACCGCCCAGAAGGGCAGGTAGGGCGCGACCAGCGCCGCGGTGTAGGCGCCCACCCCCAGGAAAGCGGCGTGGCCGATGTTGATCAGCCCGGCGTAGCCGGTGATGATGTTGAGCCCCAGCACGGCCAGCGCGTAGATGAGGATGAGGTCGAGGATCTGCATGTCCCCGCGGCTGAGGAACTGGGGCAGCACGAGCATGCCGATCAGGAAGACGGCCAGGCTCGCCTGCTCGCTGTAGGTGGCGAAGATGGTGGTGTCCTGGGCGTAGCTGGTCTTGTAGTTGCCCGTGCGCGTCCAGGGGTTACGCATGGCGCCTCCTATACACGTTCGATCTCCTCGGTGCCGAAGAGGCCGTGCGGTTTAAACCAGAGCACGAGCAGCAACACCAGGAACGGGAAGACGTCGCCGGTGCCGCCGCCGGGGATGTAGGCGTCGAGGTAGCCGGCGGCCAGGTTCTCCAGGAGGCCGATGATGATGCCGCCCACCACGGCCCCGGGAATCGAGTCGAGGCCTCCGAGGATGACGACCGGAAAGACCTTGAGCCCGATGCCAACGAGGCCTTCCAGGTTGAGCCCGGAGATCGCCCCCACGATCAGGCCGGCCGCAGCCGCGGTGACGCCCGCCGCCGCCCAGGCCAGGGCGAAGACCTTCTCCACCGAGACGCCCAGGCTCATCGAGGCCATCTGGTCGTCGGCCACCGCCCGCATGGCGATACCGACGGTGGAGCGCTGGAAGAACCAGCCGAACGCCGCCAGGAAGACGGCGGTGAAGACGACGGCGAGGAGCTGCGGGTAGCTGACGCTGATGCCGGCGAAGCTCACGCCCCCCTCGGGCAGGAAGCCCGGGAGCGAGAAGTTGCCCGAGCCGTACGGGGTGAGGTGGATGAGTCCGCCGAAGACCGAGGCGAGGCCGATCGTCACCATGATGACGCTGATGATCGGCTGGCCCACGAGCGGCTTGAGGAAGACCCGCTCGGTGAAGTAACCAACGACCGCGGTGAAGACAAGGGCGAACGCGGCGGCGATCCAGACGGACAGCCCCAGGCCGACCGCGAGCGCGTAGGCGGTGAAGGCGCCGATGGCGATGAAGTGGCCGTGGGCAAAGTTGATGACGCGGCTGGCCTTGTAGATGAGGACGAAGCCCAGCGCCGCCAGCGCGTAGACCGACCCCACGACGATGCCGGAGATCAGCAGCTGAAAGAAGTAGCTCATGCGCCCACCTCCTCGCGAGCGGGGCCGGGGGTGAGATCGATCACGCGCACGTTCGCCTCCACGCGTTGCACCGAGCCGTCCTGGTACTTGAATTCGGTCTTCACGAGCACCTCGTCGGCGTCGCCGTAGAGCGCCTCCACCAGGTCGTGGTAACGCTCCGCCACGAACTTGCGCCGCACCTTGCCGGTACGGGTCAGCTCATCATCGTCGGCGTCGAGCAACTTGAAGAGCAGCACGAAACGGCGGATGCGCAGGCCCTCGGGCAGGTCGGCGTTCACCTGTTCGACCTCGCGCCGGATCAGCTCGGCCACCTCGGGTTTGCTCGAGAGGTCCATGTAGGTGGTGTAGGCGAGGCCGCGGTCCTCGGCCCACTTGCCCACGGTCTGGGGGTCGATGTTGATGAAGGCGGCCAGGTAGGGCCGGCGGTCGCCGTAGACGACGGCCTCCTTGATGAAGGGGCTGAACTTGAGTTTGTTCTCCAGGAACTGGGGGCTGAACATCTCGCCGCCGGCGGTGTGCATGACGTCGGAGAGGCGGTCGATGACGACCAGGTGGCCGTCCTCGGTCAGGTAGCCGGCGTCGCCCGAGTGCAGCCAGCCGCCCTCGAGCAGCTCGGCGGTGGCGTCCGAGCGCTTGTAGTAGCCGGCGCAGACGGCGTCGGAGCGGGCCAGGATCTCCCCCTCGTCGCTGATCTTCACCTCGGTGCCGGGAATGGGCACGCCTACGGTGTCGTAGCGCACGTCGCCGTCGCGGTGGACGAAGGCGATGCCGGTGATCTCGGTCTGACCGTAGATCTGCTTGAGGTTGACCCCGAGGGCGTGGAAGAAGCGGAAGACGTCGGGGCCGAGCGCCGCCCCGCCGGTGTAGGCCCGGCGCAGGCGCAAGAAGCCCAGCTGGTCCTTGAGCGGCCGGAAGAGGACCGCGTGCGCGAAGGCATAGGCAAGGCGCAAACCCAGGGGCATGGGTTTGCCGCGCATGCGGTAGTCGGCTGCCTTGTAGCCCACCTTCATCAACTGGCGGTACACCCAGCGGTTGAAGGCGTAGGACTCGCTGATGTCCACCCAGATGCGGCTCTGGATCCCCTCCCAGACGCGCGGCGGGCTGAACATCAGGTGGGGGCCGATCTCGACGAGGTCGCTCATGGCGGTGGCCACCTCCTCGGGGAAGTTGACCGCGAACCCGCCGGTAAGCCCCATGCCCATCGTCATCATCTGTTCTCCGATCCAGGCCAGCGGCAGGAAGGAGAGGTAGTCGTCGCTGGGCTCCATGGGGTCGATCTCCTGTAGCGCCACGCCCATGTGGATCAGGTTCTTGTGGGTGAGCATCGCCGCCTTGGGCTTGCCCGTGGTGCCCGAGGTGAGCGAGAAGTGGGCCACGTCCTCGGGACGGCCCGCCTCGAGCCGCTCCTCGTAGGCACGCGGGTCGGCGTGGCGGTGCTTACGGCCCAGATCGAGGACTTCTTCGAAGCTGACGAAGAGGTCCGGGTCGTAGCCGCGCATGCCGCGCGGGTCCTCGTAGACGATCCGACGCAGTTTGGGGAGCTCGTCTTTGACCTCGAGCAGTTTGTCGGCCTGCTCCTGGTCCTGCACGAGCGCCATCGTGACGTCGGCGTAGTCCATCACGTAGGCGACCTCGGCGGGGACCGAAGAAGGGTAGATGCCCACGGAGACGCCGCCAAGCCCCTGTACCGCCAGCTCGGCGTAGACCCACTCGGGAATGTTCTCGGCGATGACCGCGAACTTCTCGCCCGGCTCGTAACCCAGTGCGAGCAGCCCGTGGGCAAAGTCGCGCACGTTGGCGTAGTACTCGGCGTAGGTCACCTCGTTCCAGATGCCGAAGTCCTTCTCGCGTAGCGCCACGCGTTCGCCCTCGTTTTCAGCGCGCAGCTTGAGGAGCTGCGGCAGCGTGTACCGTTTCAACTCGGCGCTGGGGCGGAGGATCTTCATCCCGCACCCCCGACGTAGGCCTCGATCACGGCCGGATTCTCGGCCACGTCCTCGGGTTTGCCGGTGGCGATCACCATCCCGAAGTCGAGGACGTAGACGCGGTCGGAGATGTCCATCACCACCCCCAGGTCGTGCTCGATGAGGATCACCGTGGTGCCGCGCTCGGCCAGGATGTCGAGGATGAAGCGGACCATGTCCTCTTTCTCTTCGAGCGTCATCCCCGCCATCGGCTCGTCGAGCAGGAGCAGTTTGGGTTCCAGTGAAAGCGCCCGCGCCACCTCGACGCGCTTGCGCACCCCGTAGGGCAGGTTGCCCACCAGTGCCTTGCGGTAGGGCTCGAGCTCCATGAAGTCGATCACGTCCTCGACGACGCGGCGGTTCTCGACTTCGACCCGGCGCGCGGAACCGTAGAACACGGAGGCCGCGCCGATCGAGTACTTCAGGTAGGTGTGGCGCGCGAGCATCAGGTTCTCGAGGACGGAAACGCCCCCGAAGAGTTCGATGTTCTGGAACGCGCGCGCTACCCCGTAGCCCGTGATGGTGTGGGGGCTGGCGTGGGTGAGGTCGTGACCCTCGAAGGTGATGCGACCGTGGGTCGGGTGGTAGAAGCCCGAGATGCAGTTGAGCAGGCTGGTCTTCCCCGCCCCGTTGGGACCGATGACCGAGACCAGCTCCCCCGGCTCCACGACGACGTCGACGCCGTTGAGTGCGTTGATGCCCCCAAAGCTTAAGGTAACGTTTTCGACTGAAAGCTGCGCCAAGACCGCCTCCCCGGAACCAACGATGCTGTTTGCGGCGAGTATACCGACGCAGCCCCTGGTTGTCAACGCTTATTGCAGTCGCTGACGTAAAAGCGTCATATTCAAAGGACCTGCATAGCGACCTGTACGTTAAGCTGAGCCGATGAGGCGCCGCAGGGCCGCTTCCGGGTCCGGATCGCGCGCGAGTGAGCTGCCGATGAGCACGGCGTCGAAACGCCCCTCGAGGGGCGCAAGCTCTTCGTGGGCGCGGTAGCCGGACTCGGCCACCAGCAACCCATCGAAACCCAACGCACGGACGTGGCGGGCCACCCGGGGGGCCGTGCCCAGGTCCACCCGCAGGGTCGCCAGGTCGCGGTTGTTCACGCCCAGGATCTCCGCCCCCGCCTCCAGCGCCAGCTCCGCCTCGCGCTCGTCGTGCACCTCGATCAGGGCGTCGAGCCCTGCAGCGCGCGCCGCTTCCAGGTAGGCCCCGGTAAGCGGACCCAGGACGGCCACGATCAGCAGCACCGCCGAGGCCCCTAACGCCACGGCCTCGTCGATCTGCGACGGGTGCACGACGAAGTCCTTGCGCAAAAGCGGCAGCTCCACGGCCGCACGCACGGCCTCCAGGTCGGCGTCGCTCCCGGCGAAGAACTCGGGCTCGGTCAGCACGCTTACGGCCCGCGCCCCTGCACGGGCGTAGGCGCGCGCCACCTCGGCGGCGTCCAGGTCGGCGATCTCACCCTCCGAAGGGCTCTTGCGCTTGACCTCGGCGATCACCGAGAGGCCGGGCGCCGCCAACGCCTCCACGAGGGAGGGCGGCCTCCCGGCCGGCGAACGCGCGTCCCGCAGGCCGCCGGCCTCGACCCGCTCCAAGCGGCGGCGGGCGATGCGCCCCAGCACGCCGGGGACGCGGCTAAGGTCAGGAATCATGGCTTCCATGCAGGGCGAAGGCGTCCGGGGGCAGGTCCACCTCGGCCACCCAGGCCAGCAGCCGGCTCAGGTAGACCTGCAAGAAGTAGTCGGGGCTGATCACCTGGTCCACGGCCAAGTAGGCGTCCTGCAGCGGGGGCTCCTTGAGCGCGAAGAGGCCGTGGTACGGCTGCAGCACGCGCAGGGGCAGCCCTCCACCGGCGTAGAGGATCAGGTCGACCTCGTGCGCGAGCGCCTCGACCTGGGCCTGCGAGAGGGCGACCCGGCCGCGCTGGGGCTGCGGGAAGCGGCCAAGCACGGCCTCCCCTTCGCTGGGGCTGGACTGCCAGACGTGCACGGTGCGCGCCGTACGCAGCGCCGAACGCAGGCCCGGTAGCGGCGGTCCGACCCAGAGGATGCGCGCCCCCGTGAACCCGGCGTGCTCTATGGCGAAGCGAACGGCTTCCGGCCAAAGAAAGCTGCCCGTCGCCGCCCCGAACTGAACCTTGACCGCGTCCACGCGCCTCGCCTCCTCCGCCTCGGCCTCGCGCCGCGGCACCGCCTCGAAGGCCGCCCCTTGGGCCTCGGGATCCTCCACCAACGCCCCCCCGAAGCCCAGCGGGGCGAGGCCCGCGACGGCTTCGGACAGCGCCGTGCCCGGCTGGGCGCTCTGGACGAAGAGCGGCAGGTCGTGCCCGTGGACCGCCGACACCAGGGCATCGTGCCAGCGGCTTTGGGCGGCGGCGAAGAGCGCGACGAGGTTCATCGCCGCCCCCTCGATTGGGCGGTAGGGGCGGCTGCGGCAGCGCGGCTCACGTGGCTGATTATACCCACGGTCACGCGCCCGGGGCGATCTGAGCGCCCACATCGACCTGCGTGCGCCAGGCCACGCTCATCTCGGGGGTCGTGTGGTGCCAGGCCAGGCGGCCCTGCGCGTCCACGAGGATCAGGCCGCCGGCTCCACCCAACCGGGCGACCGTCTCCAGGGCCGTACGCACCGCCCGCTCAGGAGTTGCGTTGCGCAGCGCGCTGGCGGCGCGGTAGGCCGCCAGCGCGCGGGCGAAGTACTCCCCGTGCCCCGTGGCGCTGACCGCCCCCAGCCTTGCCTCGGCGTAGGTTCCCGCGCCCGGCAGCGGGGTGTCGCCGACGCGGCCCACCCGTTGGTCGACCATCCCCCCGGTGGAGGTGGCCGCCGCCAACCGGCCCGCGGCGTCCAGGGCCACCGCGCCCACGGTGCCCGAACGCTCTTCCAGCGCGCGCCGTCGGGCCAGCGACCAGCGACGCCTTTGGCGTTCGGTCACGAGCTCGCCGGGATCGCACGCGGGGATGCCGCGATCGCGCGCGAAGCGGCTTGCCCCCTCACCGACCAGCAAGACGTGTTCGGAGCGCAACACCTCGGCAGCCAGCAGCACCGGATTCTTGACGTCGCGCACGGCGGCGACGGCGCCGAAGCCCAGGTCCTCGCCGTCCATGACGGCGGCGTCCAGCTCGGCGAAACCGTCACGGTTCAGGGCCGCGCCGGTCCCGGCGTTGAAGAGGGGGTCGTCCTCGAGCCGCCGCACGGCCTCGAGCACCGCCTCCAGCGCGGTTGCACCCTGTTCGAGCAACGCCCAGGCCGCATCGCGTGCGCGCACCACCCCGGCAACGCGGTCGTCCCAACCCGACGTTTCAACGCGCCCCGCGCCGCCGTGGACCAGCAGGGCGGGTCCGCCGCCTACCAACGCCACACCATCCCCAGGCCGGCGCGCGCGTAGGACGCCGCCCCGTAGTTGTAGCTGAGCTCGGCGTAGGGCCGGGCCGGGCCGACGTTGAGGGCCAGTCCCAGGGTTACGACGGCGTAGGACTCCGAACCCACGTCCATCACGAACCCCCCCTCCGAAGGGAGCCGCGCGATCATCGTCGCGGCCCCCGCGGCCGCGTAGGGCTCGAGCAAACGCCGCCCCCAGGGCCGGTAGAGCAGGTCGAGACCGCCCATCAGCCCCCCACGCTCACCAAAGAGCAAGCGGCCGCGCGCGGCCAGCGGCTGCCCCTCGACATAAAAACCCAAGACGCCAGAATAGCCGCCCAGCGCCATGTTCCTGCCTACGGCCAGATCCAACCCGCCCGCGGCCCACGCGGACGCAAACAGGAGCAGCAGCCCAATCCCGTACCGTTTCACGAGCTCTATTCTATGCGCTCGAGCCCCGCGTACTTGACCAGGAGCCGCTTGAGCCCCGCTTCACCGAAGTGCACGGTCACCTCCTGACGCGCCCCCTCGCCGCGGGTGGCCACCACCGTGCCTTCGCCGTAGCGCGGGTGGCGCACCTTCTCGCCGCCTCGGAAGCCCGAGGCCGACTCCTTCGCGGCGCGGTGGTTTACCGGGGCGCCCGAGACCGGCGCGGGCGCGGGTTCGTGGGCGTCGCCGAAGGGGCCTACGGGCTTCAGAAGGTCTTCGGGAATCTCATCCAGGAAACGGCTCGGCCGCACCCGCTCGCGCTGGCCCCAGGTTTCGCGCTCTTCGGAAAGCGTGAGGTAGAGCCGCTCCTGGGCGCGGGTGATGCCCACGTAGAGGAGGCGGCGCTCCTCCTCGATCTCGGCGTCCGATCCCAGACTGGAACGGTGGGGCAGGAGCCCCTCCTCCACGCCCACGACGAAGACGACCGGAAACTCCAGCCCCTTGGCGTTGTGCAGCGTCATCAGGGTGACCGACCGTTCGGGCGCGGCGTTCGGCTCCTCGGCCCTGGCGGTCAGGGCGATCTCGTCAAGGAACTCGGCCACGCTGCCGCCGTGTTCCTCCTCCCACTCGGCCGCGGCCCTGAGCAGCTCCTCCAGGTTCTCGAGCCGCGGCTCGCTGTCGCCCTCGCGCCGCAGCATCTCGCTGTAGCCGGTCTCGGCCAGCACGAGCCGCAGGAAGGCCTCGGGACCCGCGTGCTCGGCCGCCTCGCGCAAGGTGTCGACCAACGCCACGAAACGCTCCACCGCCGCGGCTTGGCGGGCGGCCAGCAGCTCGCCGGCGCGCCTCGCCGCCTCGAGCAGGCCCACGCCCTGCGCTTGGGCCCAGGCGGCGAGCTTGCCCACCGAGGCGGCGCCCACCCCCCGGGCCGGCACGTTGATGACGCGGCGCAGCGCCACGTCGTCGGCGGGGTTGACCGCCAAGCGGGCGTAAGCGAGCACGTCCTTGACCTCGCGGCGCTCGTAGAAGCCCACGCCGCCAACGATCCGCGCCGGCAGGTTGAGGCGCCGGAAGGCCTCTTCGAGCACCCGCGACTGGGCGTTGGTGCGGTAGAGCACGGCGAAGTCGTCGAGCGCACCCCCCGCGGCCAGCCGCGCCACCTCGCGGGCCACGAAGGCGGCCTCTTCGCGGTGGTCCGGGGCGCGGTAAAGCCGCACCGGTTCGCCGGCGGGCTTCACCGGCTTGAGCGTTTTGTCAAGTCGCTGCTCGTTCTTTTCGATCAGGGCGTTGGCCACCCGCAGGATCGCCGCGGTGGAGCGGTAGTTCGCCTCCAGGCGGTAGACCGCGGCCCCGCGGTAGTCGCGCTCAAATCCGAGGATGTTCTGGATGTCGGCGTTGCGGAAGCCGTAGATCGACTGGTCCGGATCGCCCACCACCATCAGGTTAGCCTCGTCGCCGGCGAGCAGCTTGGTCAGGCGGTACTGGGCGGGGTTGGTGTCCTGGTACTCGTCGACGTGGATGAAGCGCGCCCGCTGACGCACCGCCTCCAGGGTCTCGGGGTGGCGCTCGAAGACCTCGATCGTGCGCAGCAGCAGGTCGTTGAAGTCGACGGCGTTGTTCTCGGCGAGGCGCTGCTGGTAGCGCGCGTACACCTCGGCCATCTGCTGCTTGGTAAGCCCGCCCACCCAATCGTCGGCGTGGGCCAGGAACTCTTCGACCGACCACATGCGGTTCTTGATGCGGTCGAGGATCGCCCGCACGTAGGTGGGCCTCGCCTCGAGCCCCAGCGCGCCCAGCACCTCCTTGAGGAGCACCCTCTGGTCGTCGTCGTCGTAGACGACGAAACCCGGCTTCAGCCCGATGCGCTCGCCGTAGCGCCGCAGGATGCGCAGGCTGGCGGAGTGGAAGGTGCTCACCCACAGCTCGCCGGCCGCACGCCCCACCATCCGCGAAAGCCGCTCGCGCATCTCGCCCGCGGCTTTGTTGGTGAAGGTCACCGCCAGCACCTCGGCCGGGTAGACCTCGCGTTCGGCCAGCAGGTAGGCGACCCGGTGCACGACGGTGCGGGTCTTGCCCGAACCGGCCCCGGCGATCACCAGTGCCGGGCCCAGGAAGTGCTGCACCGCGGCTTGTTGTTGTTCGTTGAGGGAGGAAAGGAGGTCGCGCGCAGACACGCCGAACAGTCTATCAGCTCACCCGCCCCGCGGTAGGATGAGGCCATGGACGAGCTCCGCTTCGGAACCGACGGCTGGCGCGACGTCATCGCCGACCGCTACACCTTCGCCAACGTCGCCCGGGTGGCCCAGGCCACGGCCGACTACGTGGCCTCGACGGGCGGCGGTCGGGTGGTGGTGGGGTACGACACCCGCTTCCTCTCGGACCGCTTCGCCGCGCACGTGGCCGGCGTCATCGCCGCGAACGGCTTAGAAACCTACCAAGCAGAGCGCTACCTGCCGACGCCGGTCACCTCGTTCGCGGTGGTGCATTTCCAGGCGGCCGCGGGGGTCATGATCACCGCCAGCCACAACCCGCCGGAGTACAACGGCTACAAGCTCAAGGGGCCCTACGGCGGCTCGGCCACCCCCGAGATCTACGACGGTATGATCCAGCGCCTCGACGCCAACCCCCCGTTACCCTCCAGGCCGG
>Ga0256839_1002848_pt1 | contig 18703 bp, 18 predicted proteins | sample 354166metaG_FD_185968 | JGI IMG/M metagenome (GOLD analysis project Ga0256839, IMG submission 185968) | Hydrothermal vent microbial communities from Mid Atlantic Ridge, Atlantic Ocean - 354-166 | ecosystem: Environmental > Aquatic > Marine > Hydrothermal vents | place: Atlantic Ocean: Mid... | reverse complement strand
GCTTAAATTTACTTCAGAAGGAATCTTCTACAATGAGTATGAATAAAAAAAGACTGAAAGCTGCATGGAATGATAGTTTCCGATTTAAGCTGTTATTTGGAAAATGATTTTAATGCGTTTGCCCTGTTAAGATAGTCAATAGGAAAAATTATGAGAGATTTTTATGGTATGTAACGTTAGCCCCAGGCAGATACAAATACTTGAGTTATTGCTTAAGCATCGCTCTGGCTTAACGATAGATACTATTGCGGATAACCTGAAAATTTCACGAACCGCCACTTTGCGACACTTCTCAGGTTTACAACAACAAGGTTGCATTAAGGAAGGCTCATTGGATAAAACAGCCGGCCGCCCTGTCCGTTATTATGTGATTACTGAAAAAGGTATTAACCACTTTCCCAAGCAATATTCCTGGTTTTCCGAAATTATTCTCGATCAGTTGAAGCAGCAAATGGGTTCTCAAGCCTTCAAGGAGTTTATGTCGACTTTGGGAAAAAAAGTTGCTCAAGGGTTGCAGCAAAGAGTCGCAGATAAACCCAAGATTGAGCGCCTTGAAGAACTGGTCAATATTATGCAGGAATTGGGATATGATGCTGAAATATTAACCGGTGCTGGCGATGGCCGTCTGCATTTGCAAGCGCGAAACTGTGTTTATCATGATTTGGCACAAAAACATATCGAGGTTTGCGCATTTGACTTGGCATTGATGTCAACATTGCTAGACGATGAAGTTGAGCAGCTGGAATGCTTGGCTAAAGGTGATAATATTTGTGGTTTTTGTTGTCGGAAATAGCTAATTTTTTCAAGTTGCGGGAAGATACTGTCGCCGATAGTTTTTGCGATAACTGCTTTTGATATTTACATCCGTAAATCGTGGCGCTGTGCGTAATTTTGAGCGAAGGTGCTTTTTGTGTCTATATCTTCTGGACTCTTCAATACTAAAAAAACGCTGAATAATGGATGCAATTGTTTGATCTGTTGTTTGAAAATCGAAATGATAGCCTTAGTGCATCATCTAAATTATAGTTACGTTTCAACTAGTTTTAACGCAATTGCCCGCCTCAAATCCGTTGTGCCCATGGATTTTCTTATACCAACAAACAATGAAGCAACAAAACGCTTCCAAGGCGCAAGTGGGAAGAACCACAAAATAATACAGATGGCTATTTTCCCAGATTAGCTACACGGCTTCTTCATTAGAAAGACAAAGCTTGTGCATGATAATGACAGTGCTGATCGCCACGCGATCCTTGTCAGGACGATTCGTATTGATCGATATGCTCCGGTAATAACTCTCTGCTAGCTCACCCCAGTGAGTGTAGAGGCTTGGTATGATCCGATGGTTGTTTCATTCAGTATGGGTAAGGTCCGTCAAATTTTGGAGTCGTCAATTGTTTGAGCTGGTGTTTTGGATCATAGGCGCACGGCATTTGGCAAGATAAGCTGTTTTTTCGTAAATATTCAGACCCCTAGATAAAAAGTTGACATTTAATTTATAAAAGAGTTGTAACTTTATGATTCCAGGAAGTATTATGTAGCCCATGGAACTTAGTGATCGTGACTTAAGCCAGCTTGATGTAGAAGAGCTTCTAAATTTATCAGAAAAAGATCTGCGGCATCTTTCTATAAAATTGCTCACGGATTTAAAAGAAGCGCGCGAACGATTAAATCAAAATTCCCGCAATAGCTCCCGCCCCCCAAGTAGTGAAGCGCCATGGGATAAAAGCGTCCACCAAAATGATTCTACTAATGGATCGGAAGAGGCGCAAGAAACGGAGAAAACCGTGCAGGAAGAGCCGGAACCGCTGAAAGAGTCAGAACAGACTTCTCAACAGGCCGAGCAATCTGAAACGGATGGGCAAAGAAAACCTGGGAAACAGCCAGGTGCTAAAGGCTTTGGAAGACAGCAAACGCTAGCGGTCACAGATTATGAAGAGCACCTTCCTGACTTCTGCGCGTGTTGTCATCAACCGTTAAATTCGGATAACAAAAAAGCGTACACCGCTTTTGAAACGGTGGATCTTGAATGGGCTGATGAGGATCATCCCGGTCTGAGATTGACCAATACCAAGCACACGTTCTATAAAATCCTCTGTCCCTGCGGGCATATCACAACAAAAGAGCCCTATCGTTCCGATTCACATCATGCGTTGCCGACCCTAAACTGTTGCCAATGGCGACTGGTCGGGCCTGGCCTGGCGGCACTGATTATATGTCTTGCTTATCGCATGAGGCTATCTCGAGAACGTATTCGGGAATTTCTACAGGACTGGTTAGGACTGCAACTCAGTGTTGGGACCATTAATAACACCTTGCATGAAAGTGGTGCAGCGGTAAAACCCGTTGAAGACGAATTAATTCAAGAGGTGGTTACAAGTCAGCTGCTCCATGTGGATGAAACCTCCTGGATGGAACTCACCACGTATCTGTGGCTCTGGGTTTTCAGTACTCGCACCGTCACGGCGTACTGGATTGCTTACCGCTCATCAGAACTGATTGAAAACATCCTGGGTCAAGCCTATTATGGCTGGTTAATGAGTGATGGTTATCAAGTCTACCGAAAATACCGGAATCGCGTTCGTTGCTGGGCGCATTTACTGCGTAAAGCGCAAGGACTGGAAGAGAGCCTAAATAAAGAGGCGCAGCGATTCGGAGCACAAACACTGAAAATCATGGGAATACTCATGACCGGTATTCGTGAGGCTCGAGAACATCCCCCTGACACGCCTCTCACGGAAAAATATCAAGCGCAATTAATCGCCTATCGGCAACGGTGTGAATAATTGAAAACCGTATCACACAAGAAGACGTCTGCACTGGCAACAGAAATGCTCAATGACTGGGAGGCAATCTTTCGGGTTCTGGAATTTCCGCATCTGCCATTGACTAACAACGAAGCGGAACGCGCCTTACGGCATTGGGTGATATTAAGAAGAATCAGTTATGGCACCCGAACGGAAGCAGGCTCCTGTGTTTTTGCGATCCTGATCAGTGTGATCGAAACCTGCCGCAAAAGGAAGCAATCGCCATGGCTTTATCTGGCTGCCGTTATTCACAGTCAACGGTCAGGACTTGCGGTTCCTAAGCTACCAATAGCTAAGGGGTCTGAATAATTACAAAAATAGTTGTTAGTAGATAGCTCCGGCAAACTCAGGAAAAAAACTGTTTGGAAGCTTTGTTGTTGCGAAAAACTAATGGTGCTTCTTTAGCTTGGTTTGTTGTTTTTTTTGCGGCTTGAATCGCTTCTTCAATGACGTGGTGGTCGGGTGATTTACTGCAAACTGGATCCGCATTGTACATATCACCGGTTAACAAATATGCTTGACACCGGCAGCCGCCAAAATCTTTGTGTTTTTCATCACAACTGCGGCAAGGTTCCTTCATCCAGTCAACGCCCCTGAAAAAATTGAAGGCTTTGGATTCGTTCCAGATTTCTTCAATACTGAAATCATTGACATTGGGGCAATCAAGTCCAGGCAGCTCTCTTGCGGAATGACATGGCAAAGCAACGCCGTCCGGAGCAATGGTGAGAAAAGTCGTTCCCCAACCATTCATACAGGCTTTTGGGCGGTCTTCATAAAAATCAGGAATAACGTAATAAATTTTCATTTTACCAGCAACTTTTTCTTTAAAAGCCTGAGCTATTTGTTCTGCTTTTAAAAACTGTTCTTTTGTGGGGAGCAATAAGTCGCGGTTTAAATGCGCCCAGCCATAATATTGGGTGTTAGCCAGTTCCAGATAATCAGCTCCCAGTTCTTCCGCCATTTCCAGGATTTGTTGCATTTGGTGAATGTTTTCCCGGTGAATGACCACGCACAACACCATTGGATAACCATTATTTTTGACCAGGTGAGCAACTTCTTTTTTGTGTTGAAAGGATTTAGTGCCAGCCAGATGATCGTTCAGCTCTTGGCTACTCGCTTGGATGCTGACCTGAATGTGGTCTAGACCAGCGGTTTTAAGTTGAATGATTTTTTCTTCATCCAGACCATAGCCTGAAGTTATCAAATTGGAATAATAACCAAGTTTCCGGGCATACTTGACCAGCTCGGGGAGGTCTTGCCGGGTTAATGGTTCGCCACCGGAAAATCCGAGCTGTACTGCGCCCATTTTCCGTGCCTGGCTGAGTACTCGTTTCCAGTCGTCAGTGCTGAGTTCCGAGGGATATTTGGCATAGTCCAGTGGGTTTGAGCAATATGGACATTGCAGAGGGCAGGCATAGGTTAATTCAGCCAACAGCCAGCGAGGGGGGGTAATATTAAGGTTGTTGGATCCAGCCATTTTGTAATGCTATTTGTAAAAAACCAACAATATCATCTTTAAGACCGCTGGTTGCGAATTTTTTTTCCAGCTCGGTGACGATTTGTTCCACATTTCTGCTGCCATCGCATTGTTTAAGTATTTCAGCAGAACTCTGATTTAACTCTACCATGCCTTCCGGATAGAGAATAACATCTTTTTGTTGTGCTTCTTCCCATTGCAGGCGATGCATAGGGGAGAAGCTGATTGGTAAATCGGGGTCAAGTGCCATTTGAGGTGTTAATCATTAATATTGTAGTAAGGCGGCATATTGTGAATATAAGCCATATACATGGCATCTGCCATCGACCAAAGAACATCCAGCTTGAATTTCAGAATTGACAACATTTTTTCTTGCTGTTCGCGAGTTTTGTACCAATCCAGGGTGATTTGCAAACCATGTTCGACATCTCGGCGAGCTTCCGACAGTCGTTTACGAAAATAAGTGTAACCTTCTTGTTCAACCCAGGGATACAATTCTGGCCAGTTTTCTAATCTTTGTTGATGAATTTTTGGTGCAAAAAGTTCCGTTAATGAAGAGCTTGCCGCTTCATGCCAATCTGACCTGCGAGCAAAATTGACATACGCATCTACCGCAAATTTAACGCCTGGTAGAACATGTTCCAGAGAGGTGATTTCTTCTCGATCCAATCCCACCGCCATTCCCAGTTGAATCCAGGCTTCGATACCGCCAGGATCTCCGGGATGACCATCGTGATCCAGAATACGTTGTATCCAGGTGGCGCGGGTTTCACGATCCGGGCAGTTGGCCAGGATATTGGCATCTTTGATCGGGATCATGATTTGGTAATAAAACCGATTTGCCACCCAGCCTTGAAGCTGTTTTTTATCGAGTTCACCCTTGTTCATCATGGTGTGATAAGGGTGATGGATATGGTAATACTTTTCCATGCCCCGCAAACGGGCTTCAAATTCGTCTCTGGTCCAGGGTTGTTCTATCGAACTCATGCTAATACACCTTTATAGAATAATTTCCATGCCGTCATAACTGACTTCAATGCCGACCGTATCAAGTATTTTACGCTGCTCGGAATCTTCGTCCAAAATTGGATTGGTGTTATTGATATGGATCAATATTTTGCGGGTATTTTTCACTTTATTTAAAACTTCAATCATGCCGCCTTCACCGGATTGTGGCAGATGACCGATTTCTCTGGCTCTTTTGGGACTGATATTCTGGCTGGGCATTTCATCGTCAGTCCAGAAAGTACCATCCACCATGACGCAATCAGTTTCCTGCATGGCAGCAAAAACATGCGGTTCGATTTCGCCCAGACCTGGAGAGTAGTAAACTTTTTTTCCGGTGGAAATCTGTTCAATAATAACACCGACGTTATCACCTTCATGTGGATCATGACGATGTGGAGAGTAAGGCGGCGCTTTACTTTTTAATGCATGCGTGTAAAAGCGTAAATCCTCAATGCCAGGGATGGTGAAACTGCTGCCATCACAAGGAATGGGATGATGATTAACCGTACAATAATCTTCCAGCATTTTAAAAACCGGAAAGCCGGTACTTAAATCCTGTTTGACCATGTCGGTGCAATAAACATCTAATGGTTTGCCTTCGCGCAGCATTAATAGACCGGTGGTATGGTCAATTTGGCTATCAATTAGCATGATTGCCTTGATTCCTGTATCGCGGACGCCTTCCTTGGGTTGAATTTCGGGGAAAGCATGCAATTGGGCAAGAATATCGGGTGAAGTATTAAATAACAACCAGTTTCTATCGTCAGTGCTCACCGCAATGGATGACTGAGTGCGGGGTGTTGCTTTGATTGTTTTATGCCGTACGCCGTGACAGTTTCGGCAATTGCAATTCCATTGTGGAAAGCCGCCACCAGCGCCGGAGCCAAGAACTCTAATTTTCATGGTTATCAGGGGGAGTTAATAAATGTACTGAATCATACTATGTGATCTTGCGTGAAGCAAAATATCAGGCAAAAAAAAGGGGTTCTTTCGAACCCCTCTTTTCTAAACTTGCCGTTATTAACGGTTGTAGATGTACATTGTGACTTCAAAGCCAAAACGTAAATCAGTATAGCTTGGTGTTTCCCATTTCATTGTAAAACCTCCAGAGTTTTTTGTAACAAGTTATTATGCTAGCTTGATCAAGTAAGCTGATTCAAAGTATACGATGATAAATTTGGTTACGCAACTTTCATAGCCCAATGATTACAGGTTTTGTCATATTTTTTTATAAAAATTAGAGTTTATAAACTTTTTTTGGAATAAAATTTGTTGACTGGCATAATAGTAGAACTATATTTGTATTAACAAGACTTTAATTTGGGGAAGCAACCATGATTGGTGAAGTAATAGAAATTTTTATTGTCATGTGGATCGTTGCACTGTTGGCATTTTTCCCGTTAGGCTATTTTATATATGTCTACTTAATAAAATCAGGAGATCCTTTTGGAGATATTGAACCACATGGCGACAGTCCGTCAGTAGTAGCTGATTTGGTCGATACAGTGATTGGAATTGTGGGGGGGGGTTTTGGAATTAAAGTTGGTGAGGGTAGAATTTTAAAGAAATAGAATTGTGTTCAGGTGGGTTGGCATGGAAGCTAGGAACGAGCATGGAATAAGTTGGACAACTGGGACAGAGTTTTTATTCGTTTTTAAGGCGTAGAAATAGGCGCATAGCCAGTTATTTAAGTTATCTTATGTTCATACCTAATAGTTAGCTATAGTAAAAACATTTGTTATTTGCAAGTCGGGCAGCTCGGATTTTTTTTCAATCGCATTGTCTGCCATTCCATGGTCAACCCGTCAAGTAATAAGAGTTTGCCTGTTAGCGTTTCGCCAATTTTCAGAACCATTTTCAACGCTTCAAGCGCTTGAATGCTACCGATTATTCCAGTGATGGGGGCTATTACCCCATTGGTAGCACAATTTTGCATTTCTTCACCATTATCAGAATATAGGCAGTTATAACAGGGACTGTTATTTATTCCAGGTGTAAAAACTGACACTTGACCTTCAAATCGAATAGCGGCTCCTGAAACCAACGGTGTTTTTTGATTTACGCATGCCCGGTTAATTTCGAAGCGGGTGCTGAAATTATCGCTGCAATCCAGAACCACATCGGCCAAAGCGACTTCGTTTTCTAGCAATTTTCCCGTCAGGCGCTGGTTTTTTGCATTAACAATCACATCAGGATTTATTTTTTTTAACGTCTCAAGGGTTGAAATTACTTTTTCTGTCCCTACATCGTCTGTGTAATGCGCAATTTGTCGTTGTATATTGGATAGATCAACCTTGTCATCATCATAGATTGTGATTTGCCCAACGCCTGAGGCTGTCAGGTAGATTGCAGCGGGGCAGCCAAGGCCGCCGGCGCCAACGATTAGAATTTTTGCTTGGAGCAGTTTTTCCTGGCCGGAAATATCGACCTGGGGAAGCATGATCTGGCGGCTGTAGCGGAGTAATTGTTGGTCATTCATAATGGTTTTGTAACATAAAATTGACAGGAAATAATGCCAAAATACTTGACAGACTGCAAAAGCATATTATTATTAGCACTCATAGGCAGTGAGTGCTAATAATTTTTTTTAACTATCTTTTTATTTGTTAGGAGAACATTGATGAAAATACGTCCGTTACACGACCGAGTCATCGTTAAACGTGTCGAAGAAGAAACTACCACTCCAGGTGGTATTGTGTTACCTGGTTCAGCCGCTGAAAAACCTAGCGAAGGTGAGGTTTTGGCGGTAGGCACAGGCAAGGTGCTTGATAACGGTGATGTTCGCGCATTAGAAGTAAAAGTTGGCGACCGAGTACTATTCGGAAAATATTCCGGTACTGAAGTCAAGATTGATGGCGAAGAAGTCATCGTTATGCGTGAAGAAGACATCATGGGAATCTTGGGCTAAGCCTACGATTGTTTCTAACTTTTTTATAGAATTCAGGAAAGAAAATGGCAGCAAAAGACGTAAAATTTGGTGGAGACGCACGCGTATTAATGGCGGCGGGCGTTAATATTTTAGCAAATGCAGTAAAAGTAACTTTGGGCCCGAAAGGCCGTAATGCAGTTCTGGAAAAAAGCTTCGGTGCGCCAACCATCACTAAAGATGGCGTGTCAGTGGCTAAAGAAATCGAATTAAAAGACAAATTCGAAAATATGGGCGCACAGATGGTAAAAGAAGTCGCTTCTCAAACATCTGACGTTGCCGGTGACGGAACAACTACAGCGACGGTTTTGGCACAATCAATTGTCAACGAAGGTTTGAAATCAGTTGCGGCGGGGATGAACCCAATGGATCTGAAACGCGGTATTGATAAAGCAGTGACTGAGGCAGTAAAAGCAATTGAAGCTGCGGCAACTCCTTGTGCTGATAACAATGCTATCGCCCAGGTTGGTACCATTTCAGCCAACTCTGATAAATCAGTCGGTACTATCATTGCTGAGGCGATGGAAAAAGTCGGTAAAGAAGGTGTTATCACTGTTGAAGAAGGTTCAGGTCTGGAAAATGAACTGGAAGTAGTCGAAGGCATGCAGTTTGACCGTGGCTATTTGTCACCATACTTCATTAACAACCAGGACAGCATGAGCGTAGAACTGGAAAGTCCTTACATTTTGTTGTTCGACAAAAAAATCTCTAATATCCGTGATTTGTTACCCATCCTGGAAGGCGTTGCGAAATCAAGCCGTCCATTGTTGATTATTGCCGAGGATGTTGAAGGTGAAGCTTTAGCAACATTGGTTGTCAATAACATGCGCGGTATCGTAAAAGTAGCGGCAGTGAAAGCGCCTGGTTTTGGCGATCGTCGTAAAGCCATGTTAGAAGATATTGCTATTTTGACAGGCGGTACTGTAATTTCTGAAGAAGTTGGTTTGTCATTAGAAAAAGCAGAGCTGGATCAATTAGGTACAGCGAAAAAGGTTCAAATCACCAAAGAAAATACCACTATCATTGATGGTGCTGGTTCTGAAGAGCAGATCAAAGGCCGAGTTAATCAAATCCGTGCACAAATTGATGAAGCGACTTCAGACTACGATAAAGAGAAGCTGCAAGAGCGTTTGGCTAAATTGGCTGGCGGTGTTGCCGTCATTAAAGTTGGCGCTGCAACCGAAGTAGAAATGAAAGAGAAAAAAGCACGTGTTGAAGATGCCCTGCATTCAACTCGCGCTGCGGTTGAAGAAGGTGTGGTTGCCGGTGGTGGTACTGCATTGATTCGGGCTCTTGCAAGCTTGAAAGATCTTGAAGGCGAGAACGACGACCAAACAGTAGGTATCAAAATACTGCGCCGTGCGATGGAAGAGCCTTTGCGTCAAATCGTAACCAATGCTGGTGGCGAAGCTTCTGTAGTATTGAACGAAGTGGCTAATGGATCTGGTAACTACGGTTATAATGCTGCAACGAGTGAATATGGCGATATGATAGAAATGGGTATTTTAGATCCTGCCAAAGTCACCCGTTCTGCATTACAAAATGCTGCTTCAGTTGCCGGCTTGATGATCACTACTGAAGTGATGGTAGCTGATGAGCCTGCTGATGAAAAAGCTGCTCCTGCAATGCCTGATATGGGCGGCATGGGCGGAATGGGCGGCATGGGCGGTATGATGTAATTGCTCCCATAAAGCACTTTTGCTTTAAATACAACCCTGGCTATTTCACGATAGTCAGGGTTTTTTTATGATTTTTTGTTACACAACAAAAAAATCATACGAAAATGCTTTTAAAAAGATGAATTTTTCCTGGAAAGATGGAACCCTTACATTTGATAAGTGGAAACTGTTTTACCCGTAAAGCAAGTTGCTGTTAAGGCAGTTCCTACAAATCTATTAAATAGCTTTACTCCAAGATTAGGATTTGTGAGGATTGTAACATTAGCGTTTAAGTAAGATAGGATTTATAATCTGAATCAGAAATTGGCTTGCCGCACATGAGTCACAAATTACTTCTAAGCAAAACGCATAGGTTCTACAAGATAAAGTTAAATATTTTGACATTTACAGTGTTTTTGAAATCATTTCTGGCAATGCAAGACGTATGAATGAAAATCGTCTTTTTTTCATCAAGTGTGCGGTATGCTGGGTAAAAATAACAGGATAAATAATTTTATTCCAAGCAGCAGTATGATTTTGATTTTAAAATATTGTAGAGAAAAATTGATCGTTTCGACAGAATTTGCAGGTTACATAGCTTACTCAGTAAGCACCGTTACCCTGTTGCCCTAAAAATATTTAAGAAAATCTGGAATGTTCTCGCGCAACGGAGGATCGCGCTATCGAAACACTCCGTGATTACCGGAGCAAGCTAAGACTGTTTGCTGTAGATAGAGTTTTCGCTGTTCAAATACAAGAAGACTTCATTAAAGTTATTCCACAAAAGCAACTGGATGAATTTATTCATGCCTCATACGGCATTTTCACTAGCAAAGCCGAACAGACGACTATTCTTGAATTCAGCAAGGACAGAGCGAACTGGGGTGGCAGAAGACACTGGCATCCAGAGCAACAAGGAAAATGGATAGAGAATGGACGTTATCAACTCAGTCTTCCCTTTAGTGACCGCCGGGAGTTGATAATGGACATTTTGAAACATGGTTCTGAGGTTGAAGTTATTGCGCCCAGTTGTTTACAGCAAGCGATTAAAGACAAAATCATGACAATGAAAAAAATTTACGATTAAATTTTACTGCCTCACGAAATGAGGCAGTGGCTGTGGATAATGCATTTTAGAAAATACTTTTACAAAAAGGTCGGATGTATGCAAACACAAACAATACCATTGTATTACCGCTATTGGGGTAAGGCCAGGCCAAAAGAAGGTGAAAGAGAGGATTATCATTTATTACCGTATCATTGTTTGGATGTGGCGGCAGTCTCAGATTCTTGGTGGCAGAATAGTCCGAATATTCGTCGTTGTTTCACCCTGGCTACGGGATTGGATGAGAAACAAGTAAAAGCTTGGGTGTTATTTTTTATTGTCTTACATGACTACGGTAAATTTGATTTACGTTTTCAACGTAAAGCGCCAAAGACATGGAATTTAGTTAATTCTGAACTCAGTCAAATCGAAGCAAAAATCAATGGGCTGGAGATTAAAAAATACAACCATGGCCCGGCAGGATTATATTGGTTTTATCAGGATAACCAGGAAAGGTTTGCCAATGATGATTTTTTTGACTTTGATGATAATGACACCTGGCAAGCTTGGTTTTCGTGGCTGGCTCCAGTAATGGGACATCACGGCATGATACCTGAAGATTATGAAAAAGACAGTAATGAATACCGGTTGGATAATGTACCGGAAACAGTAAGGGATACATTTAAACAGGCGCGTCAACACTGGCTGCAATATCTGGAGAAACAGTTTCTCACCCCGGCTGGGTTAGGGTTGGATGATACGCCACCACTCCTTGTGAAAAACAACAATCAACAAAGTTTTTCCAACATTCTCGCGGGGTTTTGTTCCGTTTGTGATTGGTTGGGTTCGTCAGACTTTTTTCAATATGATTCTTGCCCTAGCGACAACCTTTCTGAATGGTATGAACGGCGCAAGAATATTGCGGATAAGACATTGGAAGCCGCCGGTGTAATCGGCAAAATCAAGCCCTATCAAGATATTAAAGCCTTGTTAAAAGGTCATGCACCCAGACAAATTCAAATTCTGTGTAACGATTTACCTCATCGGCAAAGTCTCACGTTAATTGAAGCCTCTACCGGCTCAGGAAAAACAGAAGCGGCTTTAGGCTATGCCTGGCAATTATTGGCGCTAGGGCTTGCTGACAGTATTGTCTTCGCCTTACCGACACAGGCGACAGCCAATGCCATGCTTGAACGTCTGGAAAAGGCAGCGGCATTACTTTTTGATAACAAAACCAATGTTGTATTAGCGCATGGCAGAGCAAAATATCAACCGCAATTTATCAATCTGAAACAAGCTTGTGAAGCCCAGCCAGCACAAGGAAAAGAAGAAGCCTGGGTGCAATGTGGACAATGGTTGTCACAAAGTCGAAAACGAGTTTTTCTGGGCCAAATAGGGGTTTGTACCATCGATCAGGTATTGGTTTCGGTATTGCCTGTAAAACACAAGTTTGTACGGGGGTTTGGGGTAGGGCGTAGTGTATTGATTATTGATGAAGTCCACGCCTACGATAGCTATATGTATGGCTTGTTGGATGCCGTGCTGGAACAACAATGCCTTGCCGGAGGGAGCGCCATTTTATTATCAGCGACCTTGCCAAGCCATCAAAAGCAACAGCTTGCAAAATCCTGGAACTGTAATTTAAAAGAAGATAAACAAAATCTGGCCTATCCTTTAATCACTTCTTTTTATGATAAACAAATACACTGTTTTGATTTAACAGACGACCCGGAACAACAGCCGCCCATAACAACAGTTAATTTGGAGCTACTAACAACGCTACATTGTTTGCCAGATGATGACTTTTATCAACGGCTTATCGATGCAGTTTCTGAAGGGGCTCAGGTTTGCCTGATCTGTAATTTGGTAGCGGATGCCCAGACAATCTATCAAGTTATTTTGGAGATTATTACAGAAACACAACAACTCAAAAAAGATCAGCTATTGCTGTTTCATTCACGCTTTACCTTTGCAGACAGACAACGGAAAGAACAAGCCGTATTAAATCTGTTTGGCCCGAACCCTGAAGCCCAGAATGTCCGAAATAAAGGCCACTTATTGGTTGCCACACAGGTTGTTGAACAGTCTCTGGATTTGGATTTTGATTGGTTGATAACCCAGCTTTGCCCCGTTGACCTGTTATTTCAACGCATGGGCAGATTACACCGGCACCCGCATGACAGGCCGAAAAATTATCAAAAGCCTTGTTGTACCGTGTTATTACCCGACAATGGCGACTATGAACTGCATGAACTTATCTATGGAAATAGCCGAATCTTGTGGCGTACCGAACAGCTTCTTAAAGAACATCATGTTGTGACTTTCCCCAAAGCCTATCGAGATTGGATTGAGACTGTGTATCAAGAGGATGATTGGGAAAATGAACCAGCAAGTGTTATCCACAGTTATGAAAAGTTCAAGGATGAAAGCTATGCCAGTCAAATGACGGCAAAGCAATTAGTCAGAAGCTCAATGAAAGCATTGTCTGATGACGATAATCATGTCACGGTATTGACGCGCGATGGAGAAATGAGTCTGAACCTGGTTCCCTGCTATTTGAATGGTCAAGGTGAAAAATGCCTGCTGGATGGAAAAGTATTTAGTCAACTGGATGAAAGCGAACATATTGAAGCTTTAAATCTGAATACAGTGGCGGTGCCGGCCAATTGGGGCAATCATGGCCAACTGGGTGAAGCCGATTCGGATGACATTCTTTGGTTAGTTATGGAGTCAGCATCCGATCAGCGATTTGTCAGTCAAATAGGGGAGTATGTTTTTACTTACCATCCAGATACTGGATTATCAAGAACCAAACAATCTGAGGAGAAATAATGAATTTATTAACTGATCCCTGGATTCCCATTCAGGAAAAAGGGCTTTTTGAAAAGATTACCCTGCAACAATTGCACTGTGGTGAAAAAACAGGTGAGATTTGCTTGCCGCGTGACGATATGGAACTGGCTTGTTTGCAGTTATTATGCGCAATCACCCAGGTTTTGTTTACGCCTAAAAATAAACGGGAACTAGGCCATTATGTAAAACAACCACTTGCCCAGGATGATTACCAAACAGCAATACAGGGCAAATTGGACTGGTTTGATTTGGATCACCCGGAAACGCCATTTATGCAGTTTAGGGGGGTTAAGGCAAAAGAGGCCACGCCAATGGATAAGTTAATGGCTGGATTATCTGGTGGAGAGAATAAAGTTTTTGTTAATGAAATGGGGCTTGCTGATAACTTATGTTCAGGTTGTGTAGCCATTGCGTTATTTAATTCCGCAAATAATTGCCCTAATGTAGGCGGGGGTAATTTGGGTGGATTCAAAGCTGGCTTAAGAGGAAGCACACCCATCACCTTGTTAATACAGGGAAGAAATTTGCGAGAAACAATCTGGCTTAATGTTTTGACTGAGGAAACATTAAACCGTGTGATGCCTTGGTACGATGAGACCAAGGATATGCCACCTAACTATATAAAGCCTGTTAAGGCAAGAGAAAAAATATCTGTTTCTGAAATTGGCTTAGCCCGTGGATTACTGTGGCAACCAGCACGTTATGAACTTTTTTCTAGTAATAAATTGGATGTTTGCAGTTGTTGTGGATTGAAAGAAACTGTTTATGATGGATTCAAGAAAGAGCAGTTTGGATACACTATAGAAGGCGTGTGGCCTCACCCACTATCATCCCGTACATTCAGCATTAAAAAAAAGAAAGAAGAATTTCCGTCATTTACGACGACCGCACCGACATGGACGCATATGAGCCGATTATTGATTGATAGACAATCAGACAAAGAAGGGCAGCAAGCCGCCCCGATTATTCAACAAGCCAGAACATTTATAGCCTCTGCAAAATTACAAATTATTATCGGTGGCTATCGAAATAATCAAGCCACTATTTTAGAACGGCGTCATGAATTATTCAGTTTAGCACAAGGATGGCATGAGCATGGTGAGGTGATTCAACAAATTATTCATTATGGCCTGGAATACAAAAAAGCATTACGCAAAGCACTTTATCTATTTGCAGTAGGAATAAAAGATAAAGTGCATGGGTCAGGTGTGAATTTATGCGATCCGGTTGAAGCCAACTACTACCAGCAAACAGAAGGCTTGTTGCATACCCGTTTTGCTTCAGTTCATTTTGAACAGCCTGATAAAGACCTTACACAATTAAAGCAACAACTTAAAACCGTCGTTAAGAAGTTGTTTGACCTGGCGACTGAACCTTATCAACAAGAACCCAAAATGATCAAAGCCTTGGCAATGGCGCGGCGTTCATTACACAAATCCTTAAAAGATCTGGAACCCCAAGGAGAACCCCATGACAAAAACTGAAAACAAGCAGCCTGATTTTATGGCGCTTTATGAACGGTATCAACAATTAAAACCCGGCCCAAAAGCGGAATTAAAACGGGTCGCCCATCCTGATGATTTAATTGAAATTCCCGCTTTTTACCGTTTATTGCAAGGTGAACACGCCAGCCCTTCAATGCAGCGGATCATTTTTTGTTTGCCGTTAATTACACATATCCCTGATGGTGATTCATTAGGCCAGGCTTTAGCGAAAGCCGGTATTAACGAGAAACGCCTGTTTATGGTGATTCGTTCCCAGGAGCCCAATGATCTTGTTCAATTACGACGGCTATTAAAGCTGGCCAGCCCAACGCTTGATTGGCTGAAAATAGCGAAAACGCTGTATTACTGGAATGAGCTTGCCAAACGCCAATTACTCGAAGATTTTTTTTATTATCAAACCAACGCTAAAACCAAAGCGACTGCTTAAACAAGGAGCGAACCATGAACGAAAACTTCATCAATTTCCATATCTTGATCTCACATAGCCCATCTTGTCTGAATCGTGATGACATGAATATGCAAAAATCCGCAATTTTTGGCGGCAAGCGTCGTGTCAGAATATCCAGTCAAAGTCTGAAGCGGACGATGCGAACAAGTGGTTACTATAAACAAATTTTTCCTGAGAAGTCTATAAGAACTAGAGACTTAAAACTGCTAACGGAGAAAATGTCAGAATTGTTATCAGAAAGTGGTTATCAAATAGAAAGATATTGGGTGGAAAAAGCAGTACAAGTATTCAGTAGTAGAGTTGTTGAAAATGATGATTCTGAAGATGAAAACATTGAAAATGTAGAGCAGGATGCGCAGCAAGAAACGACAAAAAAGGTTGCAGTTGCCCCTTGGTCAGTATCTGAATTTAAATATATTTGTGATAGCGTAATTCGAGTTTATCAAACGCCATTAACTGAAAAGGAAACTGAAGCATTACAAAAAGCGATTGAGAAAGAAAAAAATCGTAAACCAACTAAGAAAAAACCAAGAAAATCAGAGGAAGATGTTAAAGATGAATTTCTTCTGAAAAAATTAAAAAAGGAACTCGAAGCAGGCACAGAAGCATTGATAAAAGCATGTGGAAAATCTACTGATATAGCTTTATCTGGCCGTATGGCTACTTCAGGGTTAATGACTAATATTGACGGAGCCTTGGCCGTAGCCCATGCGATTACCACCCATACCGTGGATGCGGATATTGACTGGTTTACCGCTGTGGATGATTTGCAGGAACAGGGTTCAGGACATCTGGATACCCAGGAGTTTTCTTCAGGTGTTTTTTATCGCTATGCCAGCCTGAATTTAAAACAATTACAGGTTAATTTGGGATTATTACCTGATATGAAAAGCGAAGAAACACCTGAAAGCCGGGCAAAAGCACTGGATATTGCAGCGCATGTCTTGCATATGCTGGCCACAGAAGTTCCAAGTGCCAAGCAGCAAAGCTTTGCTGCCCATAACCTTGCCGACCTTGCTCTGGTCAGTTTTTCCAGTCAACCAGTTTCACTGGCCAATGCATTTGAAGAACCCATAAAACCGGCACGGAATGGCGGTTTCCGTGAACCGTCCATGCAAGCGTTGAACGAGTACTGGGATAAGGTTCACAAGGGTTATGGACTGCAAGAACGATGTGCCGAGTTTTCACTGGTACAGCGTGAGTTGCCGAACGGGATTGAATCAAAACCGTCATTACCTGAATTGGAAGGCTGGGTACGTAATAATGGCAAAGCGTGAACATTTAATCATCAAACTACAAGGCCCGATGCAGGCATGGGGCAAGGAAACGTTTGAAGGTCTAAGGCCAGCAGAATTGTTTCCCGGACGCAGCGCATTACTGGGGCTGTTAGGCGCCTGTTTGGGTATTGACCGAACGGATAGAGAATCTCAACAAGCATTAGCCAGCAGTGTCGCCTTTGCGGTTCGTGTCGATCAACAAGGCATAAAAATGACCGATTACCATACCGTTAAGGATGCCCGTGTTGATTACCAGGGTCTGAAAAGCCATGACACCATCCAGACATGGCGAGAATATTGGCAGGATGCAATTTTTACGGTCGCGCTCTGGTCTTTGGAACAGGCTGAGGTAACACTATCAGACATTGAACAGGCTTTAAAACGGCCTGTTTATACCCCCTTTCTTGGACGGCGCAGTTGCCCTTTAACCAGGCCTTTGTTGGCCAAGAAGGTATCTGCTGAAAATGCTGTACATGCTTTAAATCAGGACGGTGTCGTCGCAAGGATTTATAGCGAAGAATACAGTGAAGAGGCGATTCCATTGAAAAAACGTGACGTGCCGATTATTCATCAGCCAAGACAATTTTCCAGCCGAATGGTCTATATGAGCCGGGTAAAAGGAGAAACGCATGTATCTGAGTAAAATTCATATCCCGTGGCGTTTAAGCAAAAACAGTTATCACCTGCATCAAGCCTTATGGAAACTGTATCCAGAACGTGGGGATGAGCAACGGAATTTTTTATATCGTGTAGAGCGGTTAGAAAGAGGGATAGGCACACATATTTTGATGCAATCAACTATTCGTCCTCAACAATCAGAAGATAGCCCCGTTATTTTGGATTGGCGTGAATACAATCCTGTTTTTTCATCAGGCCAGCGTTTCCGTTTCCGTTTGCGTGCCAATCCAGTTAAAACGATTAAGGATAGTCGTAAGGGCACAGTTGAGAAAAAAGGTAAAACCTATACTAAAACAGTACGGGTTCCTCTGATTCATGAAGATCAGCAGCAAGCCTGGTTGGAGCGTAAATTACAGGGTATTGCTCAATTGGAAACACTCATCATTCAACCTGAGCCGGTTATGTACTTTCGGAAAACCAAAGAAAATCGGAGCGGCAAAATACAACCCGTGCTATTTGATGGCATATTGCGCATTACAGAACCTGATACTTTTTCAGCATTGTTTCAAACAGGCATAGGGCCAGCCAAAGCCTTTGGATGTGGATTGTTAACGGTAAAGCGGGTATAGTCGGTCTATATAAGAACTCTATATAGACTGATTAACGTACTGAGAATTTGACTCATGAAACTATCAAAAAATACCAAACCTATCAGTTACTTAAAAGAAAACGCGGCAAAAGTGGCCGAGGAATTGAAATCTAATGGCGAGCCTTACCTTATTACGCAAAATGGTGAGGCTGCGATGGTTGTCCAGTCTGTCCAGGAATATGAACAAACCCAGGAAACTTTAGCCATGTTAAAAATGATTGCGCAAAGTGAGAAAGACATTGAGCAAGGGCATTTAGTCTCAATCGATGATGCCTTTTCGGAATTAAGAAAGCGTAGAGGTCTTGATTGAAATATACTATTCGCGATTAAGAATGCACATTAACTAGCTGGCGCATTACATTGATTGCGAATATAATAGCGACATGAATGATTACCACCTATCAGACGACGAGATTAAACACCTTGAAGTGTTGC
>Ga0256839_1002847_pt1 | contig 18705 bp, 20 predicted proteins | sample 354166metaG_FD_185968 | JGI IMG/M metagenome (GOLD analysis project Ga0256839, IMG submission 185968) | Hydrothermal vent microbial communities from Mid Atlantic Ridge, Atlantic Ocean - 354-166 | ecosystem: Environmental > Aquatic > Marine > Hydrothermal vents | place: Atlantic Ocean: Mid... | reverse complement strand
ACAATCCGGCACTTCCAGCGGTTGCAGCAACGGAACCAATTGCTGGAACGCTCGACACCGCGCTTGAAATAACTGCGGCACTCTGCCCAACTGTTGCTAGAGCCATTCCACCTCCACCAGCAACAGCACTACCAACCACACTACCAGTCGCGTTTTTTACAGTACCCATTTTTATCACCTTTGTTTTTTGGGTTAATAAAAAGATCTAGTTATCTAGATCTGACTATGGATAAAGATAGTATATCTTTATCCGTCTATTAAATATATGAATGTTTTTTTTAATTTGTGTGTTATTCAATCATGTTTTTTAACTTAAGTATAGATAGTTCTAAATCACTAGCATTGGTTTCTTCAATAAGTTTATAAAGTTGTTCTCCACGAATAGTTGCTCTACCTTTTGTTGTTAATATTTGATATATTTGTACTAACAAAGGATTCTCAGAAAGCTTGGTAGGTTTCCATTTCATTTGTTCTTCTAACCAGGCTATTCTTTCGAGAAAAGACTGTCTTTCTTCTTTTGTTAATTCCTTTTTATGTTCTTTTAAAGATAAGACTAGCTCACTTCTCATCCTTCTAATACGTTCCTTCGCGCTAGCATAATTATTATCTTTAGTCAAGAAACCATATATGGTATTGTAAAATGTATGGATTAGAATAGATGTTATTATTGCCACTAAATCAAACATAAGTATACCACCTATAAATAACTCGACAGCAACTATTATTACAACAGACATTAATATATTAATCACTATAGAATTCTGATTATAATTTATTATTTTTAAATTTCTTTCCGACCATACATTTCTTATTTTATGTTCCGACATATCTGTAGATATATTATTAATTCTCTTTTTATAATTCACCAAATGTTTTTCAGATACACCTATTCTCATAGCAAATTGATCAGCTTCTAGATCCCCGATAGCTAATGAATTATTTACTCTATCGACTTCTTCAACATACCTGCCCATCAAATCTATAATAATAGATAGAGCCTGTTTTTTATCATTTTTATTTGTATTCAATACAGATGGATTCTTCAGATAAGGTCTTAAGTCCTTTTTGGTTAACTTACCTGTTTTAGATTTATTCATGAACTTCTTAAACGAATCTCTCGTAAGATTATTCCTTCTAAGAGTAAGCATTACGTTTTTAAGATAACTAAACATGAGACCTACGGCGTGTAATATAAATGCCGTGGTTTCTTCTGGAGGAATAGGTTTAAACATCTTATGCTGTTCACCGGTACGTACGTTGTAAAAAAGATGCCATGGTGTTATATATATTATACCTACGGTCTTATTTCCAAGTCCTGATATTTTAGCATTTTTTTCATCTATTTCATAGGTATGTGTTGTTAGATAATTAAATAAAGACTTCTCTAATTTTTCCTTTTCCTTAGTCATGAATAAAAGATCTCTATCATGAAAAAAGTTATTGAAATTTACCGGCGCAGGTAGTGGGTCTATAATATAAAAACTGTCAAATGTTCTATATAAAGAAAACTGAATTTTTATCCTTATACCGAATCTATCATATATAATATCTGATATTTTTTGTCTAATTTCTTTTCCATTAAGACCGCTTTCTAAATATTTATTTCTATCTGCTAAAATCCTTGTATAAACTGTCAATTGTTCTACGATAGCTGTATCTGTTTGAAAGTCAATGGCTTCTTCATTAAAGAGTATGTTTGACATGGGTATTCCAAATAAAAAATAATAGTCAGGAGATTAAATGCTACCCACAGTCAAACGACTGTGGGTAGCATAAATCATTGAAAACTAATATTATCTACTTCTGGACTATATGTTCCGTTAATAGGGTATATAAATACACCTGTCGTGTCTATTACTACTCTGTAATATTTTACAGCATCATCGTCGTTAGACATATAGACTCGTTCTTCTAACGAACCACTATCCTTTTTTGTAATTAACTTACAGTTACTTTCTAAATGCGATAAAAAGCTGCTAGATTCTTGATGCATTGATCATTTCCATCCAGCACTGTACCTGCAAATACTCTTGAAAGATCCAATCTTTGACGATACTGTCCTCGTTGAGCTGGATTAGTCATATTACAAACAATAGACATAAGAATATTGTACGCTCCTGCCGTAGATATATCTCCTACCCAATGTGGTCGCTGTGTTCCATAATAAGGCATGGGTTCTTTAAACGCCTTATCCATATTATTTCCAATAGTCTGATGAAAATGTACCCAATTTTTCTTAAAGATTTCATAATCGGGTTGTTTTACGATACCAGACAATACATTCCACAACGCCAAATGTTTAGAAGAGATAGTGCGAATATCTGCATTAAGATTTACAGCGTCTACATAATCGTTCAACGCTTTATCTAACAAAGCGACATCCGGATCAATACTTTCTTCTACTTCTCCTGGTTCTTCTCCTCCTGTCGACGAAGATACTTCGTTTCCTTGTTCATCAGGCTCGGAAGAAGATTCTCGATCTTCTCCTTGATCTTCAGTAGAAACGTCTTCACCCACTGTATCATCCGGAGTACCAGATTGATCTTCTTGATCTCCAGATCCTCCCGATACACTTTGGCTTTCTCCTTCAGTTCCTTGGACTTCTGTTTCGTCTTCTCCTGATACTGTTTGGCTTTCTCCTTCAGTTCCTTGGACTTCTGTTTCAGGACTTCCACTTTGCTCTTCAGTTCGGACATTTTGCACCTTCTTAGTTGAATTTTGTTTTCGGGTTGGTTTACGCTTTGCCATTTAAGACTCCAAAAAAATTATGAATTAATAAAATTAGCTAGAGATTCTCTGCTATTCTTATCGTTCAAGTTATAAACCGGGATATTTACAGCTTCTGCAATCTTGATCATAAGAACAGAAGTTCTGTTCGTTTTATCATTAATATCTTTTAACTCGGTTTCCCTCCCCCAAGTATGTAAGATAACCATACTGACTGGTGATTTTAAATCATCACCTAACATAGCTTGTACAACAGCCGCGTTAAATGTCTTAATTCCATTACTGAGTTCATTGAAGTTTTCAATGAAATAAGCCGCATATTCGTATGCTTCTTCAGAAGGAGTAACGTCAGAAATGTATTCTTCTTTGATCTGTACTTCCTTTGGTTCAAATTTCTTCCATGGAAGATATATAATCATAGGTGGATTTGCAGAGGCAGCGGCTTTACCTATCACACTAGCTACCTCTTGTGCGGCCATTCTTAATGTATAGCCCTTATCAGATAAAGCGCCCACGGTTTTTTGCACCATCTTCCCAGCAGTGTGATTATCATCCTTAAACCAACCACTAATAGCAAAAGTCTTAGGGACTTCTGACTCAGGTCTCATTTCAAAAGGATCTAATGCTTTCTTTGTATATTGCTTATCATCCCAAGACGAACTAGAACCACTACTAGTTGTGGTAGTAACTTCTTTCTTTTCAGCAACATCATCGTAACTAAATTCAGTCATCTTTTTAAACACCTCGTTTTTTAAAACAAATTAATAAATACTACCGACAATATCAAGATCTTTGTTCTTCAACACCTTACCATGCATAGCCTTCATGGATGCGTTCAAGATAATACCAGATATTTCCATAGCTGCTAGTGCCGGAGCTTCTGGTTTTAAAGATAATGCCTTACCACTGCATACTGAACAAAACCGAGAACCTGGTTCAATACAATACAATGGACTTCTTAAGTTTATTGTTTTACCAACAAGCCCATCAAAGTTATCCTTAGTAATTTCTGTTATTTTTGATCCGACTTTGTGGTATCTTCCAATAATAATATCTTTGTCTTCAGGAATAACATTCCAACTTATAGTGTCCTTACTACCACAATCTCCATCATTAACCAAATAAACATTTAGTGCTCTGGCAAATATTTTACTTAGGACACCGCCCTTCCGAGTACTAACACCGCGCGAATATGATCCAGAACGAATAGTGTTAAACATGGCGGTAAGTTCTTCTGGAGTCTTTGGCCATCCATTTTGTAAAGACGATTCTACGTATTTAGCTACTGTGGGGTCTTCATTATCAGGTTCTGCTCCAAATGTCAAGAACATTCTTTTTCTAGCCACGTTAAGTATTTTCCCAGTCATAAATTTGTTAAATGTGGGATCATCTTTTAAATACTCGGCATCGTATTCTCTTAATTCTTTTTCTATTGCAGCTATGGTACTAAAGTCATCTAAACTGTCCTTATACTTCTCTATGAGCTGTTTTCTAAACTTCTCTATACCTGGGGGTGGGGTAATAGTTTTAATAGTAGAGGAAACCACAGAGAGTGTCGATAAACCTGATAGAAAATTAGTAGCGTCTATAAATTTAAGATAGTCGTCTACAGAAATATCATCAGGGTTACTAACTGCGTCATTATCTACCATCCTATCTGCTATTTCTTTTTCAATTGTTTTTATACTATAAGGTGGTATTTTAAATGGTATCTTTGTACCTAATGGTGTATACAATAGAATATAATTAACTAATAAATTACCAATTGTCGTATCTATAGGTTTACTTATACCTGGGTACCAATCTTCTGTGACAGTAATCTTGTCTTTAAAAGTAAAAACCTGTTCATTCTTTTTACTATCCAGTTCAACATGATCCTGGTTTTCATCTATAAAATATTTAAGACCGTTTACTGTAAATACCATATAAGGAATCTGATGTTCCTTTGGAAGGTCTTCATATTTAGTATCTTTTGTTACCGAAAATAACTCAAAATACCATCTCTTATATTTATATAAACCGCTATTTATTGCTTTCCTAAGATATTCTAATTTTTTCAATGAATTTCTCTCTTATCGAATCCGGATATTTTAAGAAGTCTGTCATAAATACCTTGTTTAATATCTTCATTATCAAATAACTTATCTATATATTTTACATAAAACTCTTGCAAGGGCATGGCAGACGCATTGCTAGCCAAGTAGATACTATAAACATCCACAGCCAACTCATCTAAATTCTTAACGGTATTGAGCAATGAAATAAATTCAGACACTGGTGCGTTTGTTTCGAAACCATTCCTAATTAATCTAAATGCCAGCGCATTAGGATATTCGTTAACCATTTCTTGCAATTTATTAATAATTTCTCTCTCGCTTTCAGTTACTTGAATATCCTCAATAGAAGATCTTTCCTCTATAACTCTTTTAACATTTTCAATAAACAATAGAGCTACGCTTTCTATTGCTTCTTCAAATGAAATAGGATCAAGATTTGTGTATTTCTCAAGCAACGTCTGTGTAATCTCATAAGAGGTAGCAGATTCTTCTTCCATCTCTTCTATTGTCTCTCCAATATCCTCAACATCAGTAACATTGGAAAGTTGTGAAAGAGATCTAACTACATTCAAAAGGTCGATATATTGCACTTCGCTATTTGGACTAATGGCGTGTTCTATTATAATAGCGTTTAAACCAGCCTTTAATACATTCATAATTTCAGTAACCAGTTCATCCTTTGCAATAAAAGATGCTCTAGTGACCAAATTTACCAGTTCATCAATATGTTCTGTATATCCAAACATATCGAAATACATAACAGTTTCTGTAAACTGCTGTGTTATTGTTTCATCGCCATAATCGTTTATGGCTACAATAACCAATGGATCGATATTATCCAAGAACTCTTTATTGGTGGGAATCATGTCTTTTTCTCAAATTTTGAAATTGATGAAAACCATCCTGCAGGAAGTAGAATAGGACTTATTATATAAGAAAACGTCTCTTCAATTATTTTTCCAAAATCCTCTTCTCCGTATTCTGGTGGCGGTGGAGTATGGTATATCTGTGGAAAAATAAGAACCTTTTCTATTAAAGGAATGCTATATATATCTGGATCATTACCAAGTGCATCTAACCAGACATTATAGTTATATAACAACATGCCACTATACTGTTCTACAAATTCTTTAACAGTAAATTCAGTGGGGTCATGATATATGATTGTTATATCCCCACATAAAGCATTTACTTCTATAAGTCGTTTCATCCCCTCAGTTTCTTCTTCATTTAGTCTATATGGATAAGTATTTACCACCAGCGATGGTGTCTTATCAATATGTGATTTATCCAACGATAATATATAGTCTTTTATTGTTTTACGAATAAATTTATATATCAAAGTCGGTGGAGATAGTCTTAAAACGGTTTTATCTCTATTATTATATGTGTTTTTCCATATCTCATTATTCTCCTCAGGAAGCCCCATTTTCGTTAAATCATCGTAGTAGCGTGTATGCCATCTGTCTTCTAATAAAACGTGTCTCCCATCATCTGAGGAGCATTTAAGCAACGCACCAAGTCTGGTGTCGAATAATGCATCTAATTCTATCAATAATTTGTAACCTGGAGCCATATTATGCCTACCGGATATGTGAAAAAAATAGCAAAAGCTTATAAAAAGAAAACAACTGATGTCGAAAAATTATGGGATAAAGCAAAAGGAATAGTGGTTAAAAAATATAAATTCGATTCAGATCAAGATCTTCCTCCGAACATGTGGAGTGAAGTTACTGGTGTATTTAAGAAAATAGTTAAAAACACATATGGTGCTGTGCCTAAAGAAGCAAAAGATTATTTAAAGTTATAATGCTGGTCCGTCCCACGATTATTCGTGGGACGGATATTTCTATTTTAATTTATCAAACTCTTTCATAATTTTCTTATCATTCGGTTCTTTTTCTCGAATCTCTCTTACCGTCTTTAAAACGTGTTCAGCTATATCTATGGGTAAGGAAATATATTCTATAAAAGATAAACCTAACTTGTCATATATTTCCTCCATAGCGTATGTTCTAACAATATTCTCTATATGACTATCTGTAGTAAAATCATCAGCCGGATGTTGAATTACTGTGCTTAGTGGGTTACTATTTTCTGCCAAATTATGATTATATATACCTGTATGAATATCATACATATCGGACATATATACCGACGCATCCACACTATTCAACGCCTCGTCCGGAAGCATTAAATCTTTTATAAAGTTTTGTTTAATTAGTTCATCTGACGCAGAGCTATATGGGTTCTTCTCTGCGCCACTAGGAAGAAAAAAAGCGACAACGTATCCAACGGTATTAATGTCTTAAAACCTTCCGGCGCATTCTCGTCGGACTGATCTGTATTACAAACAGGACAGTCATATGCCGGAACACCTATCATAGCTATTGTAGATGTATTAATGTAATCCAATACCATATCAGTTATCCATTTCCTAATCTTATTATCCCCAGTGGCTGCTGCCAGAGATACATCTAGTGTGTTCCTTTCAATGATAATACTTCCATCGATAGAAAGACTTTCTATCCACTGTGAATATTGTCTAAGTAGCGTAGACTCGGCATGAAGATTAATCATCTCTTCTCGCTTATCTTTATCCTCTTCCGTGAGAGCATCATCCACTAGTGAAACGATGTGCTCTACCCAACGTTCACCTTCTTCAATATAGTCTTTTATTGAAGGAGATTTTAGTTCAATCTCAAAATCCACATCACCGTCCATCTTACGACGAACTCCCGAGATGTTAGACAAAGACCTTTGGTATAGTTTAACATCGTCTACAGTAACAGACTTCGGTCTTTTAAAACTCATATGGTTTTTCTGATCATCTGTCAATACGCTTCTATTGACAAACAATAGCTTTCGTATATCTACACGACCCTTCACCACGTGATTACATTTATCTGGTCCAACCACACATGCTCTTTTATACGTAAATCCTTTTGTATACATCGTAGCTGCTATTCCAGAAATCAATGGAAACAAATCTTGTACTTTGATCAATTCGTATAGATCTTCATTCTTCCAATTATCAATCGTCGTAGAATGAATATGTTCCATAATAAACTCTACGACATGTTTGGCTGTTATTACTGAAAGGTTACTATATATTAGACCACCTGTCATTCTACCTAACGATATGACAGAGGCGTCCAGAAGTCTGAATAACTCCACTACTTCTCCCTCTGAAGGTGGCTTTAATGTAATCCAAAATCCACTATGCCACAGAGGGACCTGATACATACTACCAAGACCTAAGCCACTGACGACTGCCAATATAGCCTTACTACCTGTGAGTTCCTCACCTTCGTTTTTCTTTAACGTAGGAGTTACTCCTTGTAATTTATATCCTTTGTAGTCGACAGATTGATGCCACTCTGAATTGAGATCTTCTGCTGTACTAGAAAGCATATCTCTACTCAGAGACGTATCCATGCTTGAAATAATTGTCTTAGCCCACTCGATCTCTTGGTCAGAGGGTTCTCTATCCCCATTGTCATCAGAAGCATCGCCAAGACTCTTATTAACCACACTGACTTTGTCGGACGGCAATGGTATATGTAAAGAATCATCCTTTTTTTCTTCCATGAAAGGATGGTTTTCTAAATAAGCGCGAGAAATTGTTTTGTTTTTATCTTCTACTATCTCCTCCGGTGTTGGTTTTGGTTGTTCAACCGTGTCGTTAGGTTGGTTATCAGACACATTACTCACTTTTCATCCTCTCGTTTGAATTAGTTTCAACAACAGTATCGGTATCGACGGATTCTATTTTTGAAACCTCGTTAGCAGAATCGTCATCAACGACACCAAGAACAGTAAATTCTTTACTAAGCGGAGCTATCTCTTCAATAATGTTACCGGAGACATTCGACAATTGTTCAAAAATTGTGGCATAGACGGATAAATCTTCTGTGGTAACATCTATAGCGCCTTCTTTTCCTTCAAGCCTTTCTTTAATAGATTGTAGTGCTTTTGTTGATTCATTTACAGTACGCGTAATGTTATCAACAAGTTCCTTCTTTCTTTTTTCCACTTCATTGTCGTCAGACTTTGTAGATGCTTCAATGGCGTAATTAATAGCTGCAACTGTTGTAAGTAGAAGACCACCCACTTTCTTATACATCCCTGTTAGATCTTCCCACTTCATAACCTCGTTTTTAAATGTATTATATGGGACTTTTCTTTTAGATTGTTTTTTGGACATGAGAGAAGTTACCTATCTTAAAAAAAAAGAACGGCCCTAAAAAAAGGGCCGAGAATAGTGAAGATTTATATATCAAACAGTTCCAGACCCAGTGCTTGTCGCTGGATTAGTATTAGTAGTGTTGGGTGCGGTGGTATTATCAACAACAGGCCAGGAATTTGTAGTTAGAAATGTTTCTATACCAGTACTGATTTTGTTCAGTTCTTCCTCAGTGGGGTTTCCTTTCAGCATACGGTAAATGACTTGCTTCCTGGCTAACAAACCAGCCAAATGATTTCCGAGTTCTAATAGAAAAATCTCCGCTTCCTGCACAGTCATAACGTGTTGATTATTATCCAAATCAAACAACGTAACATCATTACTTACGTTATTCAGAGTGTTATGTAGTTCAACCAGTTGCAGAGCAGCGTGCATCTTTTGGAGACTCTCGAAGCTTCCATCCCATCTGCTGTTATCACTAGCTCGAACATAAGGTTCGGACAGAATTCGATTATAAATCTCACGAACTTCTTCTTTTACTGGTTCGATTACAAGCGCGTTAAAATAATTATCCCTAATCATTCCAGCATGTTGGTGCATCTCTGCTTGTGTCCAACTACCACCTTCTGGATTTCCAGGTTGTTGGAAGATAGGGCGTCCTCCAAACTTAATGGTGTATGAAAGATCTACGTCGTTATATTCAACTTCTAAAATCGGCATAAAGGTGTCTCCAAATTATTCAGTCAAGCGCTGTGGGGTCAACGCCTTCAGTTTTAAGAATGGTCTCAATACTATCCCAAGTATCAAGGATATCTACTACCTCGGACATATGTAGGTCTCGATGTCCCTGAACATATGTCCTGGTATAATAGTTGGCACTATTTGAATTATCTTCTTCAAATCTATTTGGTCTACCAGCAACGTTTACCCCAGACGTTACTTGGTAGTATAGCTCTGGATTCTTTCCATAGTCTACAAACGCATGTCCGTATGCATCCACCACACCTCGTCTGTGCAGCATATAAATATAGGGATTAGCGAGTATATATCTCTGCATTATATCATTCGCATTTGCAAATCCATCAATATTGGTAATTGGGTATATCCAATCACTTCCTCTGATATCTGTGCTTGTCTGTAATAGCTGTTGTGTCTCCATAATCATCTGCTCAGTATATGGGTTGGTAAGGGCTGCTAGATTATCCGTATACCAACTATTATACGTATCCATGTTCTGGTATTGACTATTCAATACCTGTTGATCATACGTCAATGCGTTCCTTACACTTTCCATCCCATTTACAGCCATTAGCATGCCTAGCTCTCCACCAGGCACCTGTTGTATTTGTACTAAATCAGTCATGGTCGTGGACAGCTAGAAATGTGTTCATAACAGCATTGACCGGTTTTGGTATAGTGAAACTACCGGCTATTTCAAACGGCATATAAGTATCCATTATATTCCTCTCTGGTCTTAGAGTATTCATTAATGATGAAGTATATAAATCTGGAAGAAAATAGAAGTTGAGTTCGTCTCCATCAAAGTCACAGTTAGGAGGTGTCACTATTTGTATCGAGATGGATGTGGTTACATCGGTTACATCAGTCTTGACTTTTGTACAATAAAGTTTCATGATGCTTCCACTACCAATTGTGGGATTTCTATTAGACAATATGGGTATACCTAAGTCAGGAGAACTATCTATCATTTCCTGAAATATAACATCTATGATAGGATTATATTCATAAAAAGCTTTTACAATAATCCTTTCTATTTCTCTGGGCTGATATCCTTGGCGCTTTAACCTATTGACAATAATAGGTCTGAACGTTTCCACGGCTGCAAACCAAGGCATATGTATTTCCAAGTAATTGTGTGGCTCTGTTATAGAACTCACAACAGTCCTGAATGAGAAAGGCATTCTAGCCCCACATCTGTTTTTCCTACTAATCCCTCCTTTTGTATCGATCATATTCTTCATGAAGTTATAATAGAAGACAGAACTATTCTCTATGAATAACTGTACTCTTTTTGCTATCTTAGCCGTAGAGAACGTCGGCTCTATGTTTATTATTTGTAATATAGCATCTACAAGATCTGGCGTCTCTTGTAATACATATATACCTTTACTACTCTTCTCCCTACTAAGTAACGCTTTGTTGATAATAGGAAGATGTTCTACGAATATTTTATCCGCATTATTCAATACGAAATTCTGATAAAAAGCATCTAGTTCTTCATGCTTTGTCTTCCTTTTACCCTCAAGAACCTTTAATCTTTCCATGAGTTGGTGAAAGAATACAAAAAAGTTGTTTGTCAACCATGTATAATTCCTGTTCTCTAATGGAACCAGATAGTCTAGTAATTGATAATACTTCTCCTGTGTGTTTCTTATGGTTGGTGTATAATTTTTATTTAATAGAAACTCTAATAAACTAATCCCGTGCAGCTTTATTTGAGATAAAACTATATACACATATGGGAGCATGAAAGGTGGCGCGTCTAGTGGTCTTTCTATCCAAACGTCTGGTTTAAAATCGTTTACTAGTTCTCTTACAACAGTACCACATTTAATACAAGTGGTGCCAACAGATACTGCCCCTGTAGTACAGCCCCAACTGCATCTAGGGACAGAGGCTAGTGTTTTATCATTAATTGTAGAATAAATTAATATCTCAAATCTCGTCTTATCTTCCTCGTATATAATTTCTAAATCATTAATAAGGATGTCTCTATCCTTTACATTCTCCCATTCTTTATCCATGTCTATTAATTCCAAAAACACGGCCATAGGTGATACCTCATCTGGTTGGATTCAGTTATTAAATATAGGAATAAAAAAAATAGATAAAAAAACTCTGGCAGCAGGAACGCTGCCAGAGTAATGTCCCCGCTGGACCTACTTGGTAGGTGGTGGGGTTTGTGGAGGATATGGTGCGTTGTACTGAGGCGGAACACCTGGTTGTCCATACATGGGTTGTTGTCCATAACCCGGCTGTGGAGGATATCCGTACATAACTCCTGGATTATACGCAGCCTGAGGACGAAGAGACGGAGGCAACATACCAGCATTCTGAATGATGGCAGAACGCAGACTGTTGGGTCCACCAACGTTCGTTTGTTCTCCATCGAACATTGGACGATATCCGTTCTCACTCATTGCCTGCAACAGGACTGTGATAAAATCCATGCTGAAAGAGATCCGATGTGTCCATCCAGTGATCTCCAGTGTTGGATCGATCTCGCTGATAGATTTTACCCAGTTAGTCAGGTGAAATCTATCATTACGCAAATCGGCATTCATGTAGTCAGACCACATAATAATCTTCTGCCGAAGTGTGTTGATATCATATCCGTTTTCAGCATTAGCGGCCAGGATAGTAGCATAGGTCAGATTGGTTAACGTACGCATATCACGAACATCACCATTCTGCATATGCAGATATCCAACAGGAACCATATTGGTAGCAGCAATAGCTGGTTTATTTGGCATAGAGTTCCAAATTTTACCAAAGCGTCCTTCCGTTAGATTATCACAGGCTGTAAGGATGTCCATCTCAGCCATCGACCGCTGTTGTGCATCACGACTACCCAGACCAAGGAAACTATCCATGAACCAAGCCTTCTGGTCACCTGGAGCTACATCCATTACAACAGACATCATGTTCGGAGAAATCAGCATATCCATTTCAATATCTCTGCTCATTTCGTTCTGTGGAGGATCCATGGATGGAATATTTCCCTGTTCCCATTCCCTGTTAGGATCGACAAAACGACGCAATGCCCAGATATTGTTAATACCTTCTGTTCCAACAGGCACCAAGCTATCCCGATACCACGCAGCTGCTACTGCCTCTGCGGTAGTGGCGATCGCGAAGAGGGTACGATCCGTTACAGGAATCTTGGTATCATGCCGCATATCTGTAATTACATACGTCGGAATGAATCCAAAATACTGTACACCAGTAGGATGCATAATTGGACCTGGAGAAACATCGGTATATCCCCACACCAAAGCTTCTGACTTCTTGGACTTAATGAGTCCGTTCGGTCGATCAGCCAGTACTTCTATCTGCCATGTAGCAGGAGATCGGTCCAGAGAATCTGGAATAGAATCGATCTTGATCAGACTTCTACGAATCGTGGGATTCAGTTTTACCAACTGACCAACATCAGCCTTCAGACGCGCTACATGATTCGGATGCGCTTGAATAACATCCTTAATACACGTATAGTATCCGATCCTAAAAAGATCCCCAAGACCAGCCCTGATCGATTGTGCAGGAACCACTAGACCGCCTGCTAGGAACAATGTGTTAGTAGTAGCTGTTTTCTTACGTACATTATCCATAATGTGGTTAATGATTTCTTCTTTTGTTACCAGTTCTTCTGGCCAGATATGTTTCTCATCAAGAGCCTGAGGAAGATTGGTGATTACCACATTTGTGCTATTCGGACGTATTACGTATATGTATAAGTAAGACACCGACGCATTAGGTGGACGAACTGTAATACCAGCCAGTCCATATTCCAAAGACGTACTGTCGATAGTAAATGTATCCACAGAGAACCCTTTTGGAAAGGAATCGTTTTTCATGATTTCCTTAAATCCATCTACGAGTTCTTTTGCTTCAATTCCTGCTTCATCCTTCCACGAACCATATCCAAATGCAGCCTCTTCTAGAAATGGTGCCAGGAAGTCATCAGACATTGATCCTGTCGGAGGTGCTGTAAAGTGTGATTGGTCTGATGTTGGTTGACTTTGCTGATTCTGACCTTTGTCTGAGGAATCGTTGGCAAACGCTTCGTTTTCTTTATCAAAGAAAGTATCTACACCATTGCTCATTTTTAAGCCTCGCTTTTACGAAAGTTAATAAATTCGGAACAAAATGTTCCGTAACCTTATCCGATTTTTAAAGAGATCAGATACGCTCTCAAAAAACACGCAACTAGCATATAGCTGGTCACGTTCTCATACTATATAGTGTTATTTTTCTAGTTTGATTACTTCAATAGCTTTAAAATAACTAGTCCTATACGTGACAAAATCAAATAATTCACGGAAGTATAAATCCTCGTCTAATATACTTATTCTATATTTATCCGAATCTATATAAATTATCAAATCCTCATTATTATTAAAATCCATATTCCTGATGTTGTACTTTGGAATCTTTACCAAAATACCAAATGGTGTGTCTTCTTTATCAAATATGAGGTGTGGTGAATCCAAAGAAGATTGTTGAATTATATTAGGACTGTTATTATGAGATACCTCGATTTCTTTTTCTTTAATAATATCAGTAATGACGGATAGATCGTTCGTCGTATTTACCAATAGAATGGTTTTACTGAGATTGAATATAGTTCTTGGTGGAACAGATACATCTATTTTTGGTTTGTGTTCTAAATCATCTTCCATACTTAACACCTCTGTACTATCGGACGTTGGTGATGATATTATTATCTTCTTTATATCCGCATCAGCTATAATGTATCGTTCTACTATCTCTACCCCATACATCTCAGCATTATTAAAAAATTCATCAAGATTAGTGGTAGGATCTGGTTTATTAACAATGACATTTTTCTTCATCATTGTTTTGATATTGTTAAATATTATAGACCTTATGGATCTAATTGCGCTAGGACTATATTTGCGTATTTTGTAAAAACTTCCTACTATATGTTTCCCCTGCTGACTTGGTTCTTTATATAAATCATGAACTGTGAGCAGATTACTTCTATTAATATATGTGTGTCCTGGCATATAACTATACCATTTTGTAACAATATCGCTAGTATTATGTGTGGATATGTTATCTAAATAGCTTAATGATATCTCTACAGGAGTTACAGTTTGATTATCCGCTGAATTCATTATTACTCCATCATTCTACTAAAACTTATTAAGGTATAAAAAGTAGTCAATTCTTAATACTTGACTACCGACCCAGTAGTTAAATATAAGAATATGTTTTTTTGATTAGTGATAGTTTGACTAAAACCATGGGATTTGACTGTGCGTACAAATATTATTACTAAAGCTTTACAAGATATACATTTTAGCATACCCGAAGAAATACTGAGAATGGGTTTTGAAGAGAGAAATAAATACGGACTACCAATTGTTACTACTGTTGATGATGGAATACTAAATAAGGTTATTCGTCCAAAGGTTATCGTAGACTGTAACCTCGCCGGTGGAAAAATGGTGGAGATAGATCTGGAAAGATGTCCTTCCAGAAGAAGTCCTGATGGCACCATTATATATAACATACCAAAAGATTTTACAAATGGTAATAGTATCGTCACCGCGTTATCTGTGTATTTAGGTTTTAATACACCTGGGTTTGGAATGTCTACAGGATTACAAGGAGACGGAATGCTTTCTCAGGCCGCTAGAGCCATGTCTGGAACAGGAGGAGCACCATTTACTCCTTACGTAGAACTTATTGGTGAAAACACAGTAGCAGTTAAATACAATACGCTTCCTGCCACACCTGGTGTATTGAGAGCTATTGTTGAGAATAATGAAAATATGAGCAATATACCTCCTAGGGCGTGGGATATATTTTCACAACTTTGTATGCTGGCTACAAAGGCATATATTTATAATAACTTTATAATTAAACAGGGACAAGCAGAACTTTACGGTGGTGTAGAACTACCACAAATGAGAGATTATATCGATGGAATGTCTGACGCGGAGGAAATGTATAGGGAACTATTAAAAGAAAAATGGTGGAAGGTCTCCTTTATGATAGACAGGACCACACATCAACGCTTTTTAAGATTAAAAATAAATCCAAGTCTATAATCGTTACTACCCACAGTCAGACGACTGTGGGTGGTGTTTTTTACAAGTCCAATCTCCATATACTATTTCCCACTGGATATATGTCGTGACATATTAGTAAAAGTGAATCACCGTTAGCTACTTTGATGTTCTCCATCCGCATTGGAAAGCTAAATGCTGAAACATTCTTAGTTACAAGATCATAGTGGAATCCAGACGGCATAACCTCATCTGACACAGAAGGTGTAATAGCGTTCAAAACGGAAGCGGTTCCGTTCTTAATGAAAGCTGCCGGTTTGTATGCCTCCGGACAATCTCCGTTAAAGTCGTCCATCTTTGTATTCCTGTCCACACATACTATGTTGGTGCTTGTTCCATTTTTACCCATACCTCCAATAATATATGGTTTATCTAAATACTCTATTAAACTAAAATCTTGTAAATCAAAATCAGGTATCGTCGCATAAAGATAAAGTTCCAAATCCCTCATGCTGTATACATTTCCTTGATCAGTGATGATATATCCACCACCAACACTGCCGGAACTCACAGCGATAACGTTACCTAACACAGGCACTCTATGTTCTAATTCTCCGTTTAGCTTGTAGACACTAATTATATTTTTGAACGAAATCACTATATAGGTTGTGTCATTAAACGTGGTCGTCGTCATGTGTTCGATCGGTTCTATGGTTTTTTCTAGGTGTGTCCATGCAAATGAAGGACCAAACGAAGGACCACCGATGGTATTAAAAGACCATAGTGTGGTTGGATCTGTTTTTTCTACCAAATAGAGCGTTCCGTAAGAAACCGCATAGGCTACGTCCGGAGTAATAAATGGTACTTCTGTCAAGTATGTTAATCTCATTTTGAATACCTCGTTTTATTTTAAGACACCTGTTTCATCCGCAACAAAGTACCGGGTTTCTTCTAAAATCTGTCGGACGCGGTATGGCTGATGATCGTATCCTTTTTCTAATCGATCAAAATAAGTTTCTACCGCTTCTAACTCCTGAATAACAGTAGCTAATCTCTGAACTGTAGCTATACGTAGAGTCGCATTATCCCCGGTCGACACGACTAGGGATCGTAGTAGTTGGTTATGAATCGTCTTAAGCTGTTCTATTTCCTGCATCGGAATATTACCTCGTTTGGTTGAATTCAATTATTAAATATAAGAATATTATTATTTAACCTGAATATAAATTATCATAAAAAGGACTAGGACATATTTTCTTTGCTTTATCATACATAGGACTCCTTTTAAATAACTTCATATCCAGTTCCATCTTATTAATAACTCGAATATTAGCGTGTATTGCGTTTGGAAAGATGGAAATAAGATCCAGTATGATAATCTGTCTCATCGCTAATAACAGCCATTTATTTCCATAGCCTACTTCAATACCATCGTACGGAGTTACTCTAAAAAAAGATTCACTTGTTACTGAAGGAATAGATGATAATATATCCTGGAATTTATTTTTATCAAAACCCTTCTTTATATATCTATACGTCTTAGTACTATATTTACCAGGATCCATCATGGAGATTTTCCACTCGTTAATATACTCTGGTAGATTATCCATATAACAATATGTAATAAAGCCATTATATATAATCCAGTCCATTATAGAAGGCAGAATACTGGGATATAATTCTCTTGTAATAAAATGTCTTATATCGATATCTTTATCTGTATTTACTCTATCCTGATACCACCTAAGATACATGACAGTTAATTCTGTAAAATCAATACTATAGATATTGATCATACTTGGCCCTTCTATCTCACCTAACGGATTAGGTAAATAAACTCCATTGACATCAGACCATAATACTTTAATAGGTCTAAAAGAACTATTATTTGTATATAGCTTTGGTACGGAAGTCTTTATAAAATATGCAGTTTCGTTTTTAAATATTTCATCAGATATTTGTTCCGGATAAACATAAGGCGTACCGATATTCATTACCTTCGTGAAAGCTTCTACCTTCTCTGATAAATAATTTTCTATTTCTATAACATCATGTGGGTTTAAATTCACATCTACGGACATCAAGAATCTATATATCATCTCTGAATCAGATCTTTTTTCACTTTTTGATACTCTATCCATTCCATTCTTTAAATTAGTTTCCATAACTCTTAATAAATTATTCGTATCAGGTGCTTTCTTTGTAATTATCGGATCGACCCATTTTTCAAATAAACCAAACATATAAAAACTCCAAAAAAAAGAAACGGCGAGTGTAAAGACACTCGCCCGGATATTAACTATAGAGAAATTTTCTAATATAGTCTTCCACAAATTCCATAATTTCCCCATGAACATCTGCTATTGATTTATCATCGATATTTATAATATCAACTATTTGCGATGTCTCAGAACTATGAAGAATCATAGACTTTTGAATCCGTTTAAATGAGTTACTATGTTTTTCATCAAAGTTACTCATATCGACATCTCCTCGATTACGGATTCTTCCTAGTTCCTCTGGTTTATCCGTGGTCAATAGAATGGTATAAGGTTTTCGTATACGAACCTTATCCAACATTATTTCCAATTTCTTCATATCAGTAAAATCAATAGCATCCTTGTGTATAGATAGCGCATACTGATACGCCCAAGAACTGAGGGAAGATCGATCAGATATGATCGATATATCGGATTTTAATGCGGGGGTAATTACTTCGTGATGAAGTTGGACTCGTGCAGAATACATAGCCAACAGAGTAGCTAAGTCTAAAACATCCACATGTTTGTTCATTATTTCTCTGAGAGATTCTCCAAAGGGAGTTCCTCCGGGTTCTCTAACAGTCTGAACAGCTATACCGTCGTTAATAAACTTTTCCTTTAGCAACTCCACCTGTGTCGTTTTTCCAGTACCATCGATTCCTTCGATAGCGATATAAAGTGGTTTATAAATAGTT
>Ga0256839_1002846_pt1 | contig 18707 bp, 16 predicted proteins | sample 354166metaG_FD_185968 | JGI IMG/M metagenome (GOLD analysis project Ga0256839, IMG submission 185968) | Hydrothermal vent microbial communities from Mid Atlantic Ridge, Atlantic Ocean - 354-166 | ecosystem: Environmental > Aquatic > Marine > Hydrothermal vents | place: Atlantic Ocean: Mid... | reverse complement strand
CGCGCTTCTTCCGGAGGATGGACACCACATCGATGGCCGTACAGCCCCCGACGCCCATCAGCAGGAGCTCCGTAGGGCTGGGCGCGGCCTCGAAGCCGCCGACCTCCCTTCGGGTGTCGATCACGACCGTGTGGTTCCCCTCCGAGAGGCCGACGAACTGCAGGCCGCGGTTCCAGAGCACTCGCACGGTGGGCATTTCCTTGCCTCCTCGTGGGTCGCATGTGCAGGATTTCCCTGAGAAATTCTACGATGCGCTCCTATTAAAGACAACGACACACGTCTCGCACTATAGCGAGAGGACCTGCCAGTACGGTACAATCCCTTCCGGTGGCCTCCGATGGCTCGTGATCGGATGAAGTTTTCTCTTACGAGACCCGAAAAAGAGCAAATCGTGAAGCGGCTTCAGGAAGCTTTGAAACCGCATCCTTCGGTGGTCTTTGCCTTCCTCTTCGGCTCGTTTTTGGAAGAAGGGCCGCTTCAGGACCTTGACCTGGCCGTCTATCTGGATGCCTCTGCGGATGATCCCTTAAAGACCCTGGTGGAGCTGTGGGAGGATCTTGCCTCCCAGGTGGAGCCCCCTGTGGATCTGTGCTTGCTGAACGACGCCCCCTTGGCCCTCCGCTACAACGCAACCCGCGGACGATTGCTCTACGCCCGCGACAACGAGGCGGAGGAACAAGCCTATCGCTTCTTGGAGCGCTCGTGGGACGAGTTCTTCGACTTTCAACCCGTGATGGAGCGCTATATCGAGGAGCTGGCCCATGCCTAGAGATCTCGATGCGGCAAGGGTGCACGATCTTCTGGGGATCATCGGCGATTCCGTCCAAAGGCAAATCGCTGCCTATCTCCAAACCCATCGGCAGAAGAAATCCGAGAGCGAGGAGGAATCCCCATGAACGAAACGTTGGAGCGCCTGAAGGAGAAGCTGGCCCTCATCAGCGATTTGAAAAACGCCGCCGCGGTCCTCTCCTGGGACCAGGAGACGTACATGCCCCCCAAGGGCGCCCAAGCCCGCGCCCGGCAGCTGGCCACCCTAAGCAAGCTGGCCCACGAGTTCTTCACGAGCGACGAGATCGGCGAACTCTTGGATCGACTGGAGCCCCAGGTCTGCGACCTCCCCTACGACTCGTTCGAGGCCAGCCTCGTCCGGGTCACGAAGCGCGACTACGAGAAGGCCCGCAAGGTCCCCACGGAGCTGGTCGAGGAACTCGCCCGCGCGACGTCTCTGGGCACCGAGGCCTGGAAGCAGGCCCGCGCGGAGTCGAAGTTTTCGCTCTTTCAGCCCCATCTGGAGAAGATCCTCGACCTTACGATCCAAAAGGCGGAAGCCTTGGGGTACGAGGACCACATCTACGACGCGTTGCTCGACCTCTTCGAGCCGGAGATGCGCACCGCCCACGTCAAGCGCATCCTGGACGATCTCCGGGGAAAACTCGTCCCGATCGTCCAGACCATTCGAGAGGCCCCTCCCCCCGACGACTCCTTCTTAAAGCGGGAGTTCGACGAGGGGAAGCAGTGGGACTTCGGCCTTAGGGTGATAAAGGACTTCGGCTACGACTTCGAGGCGGGCCGCCAAGACCGCTCCGCCCACCCGTTTACCACCTCGTTCTCCGTTCACGATGTGCGGATCACCACCCGGATTCAGAGGGACTATCTGCCCACGGGGCTGTTCGGGACGCTCCACGAGTGCGGCCACGCGCTCTACGATCAGGGCATCGACCCGCAGCTGGAGCGCACCCCCTTGGCCTCGGGCGCGTCGCTGGGGGTCCACGAATCGCAGTCGCGCCTGTGGGAGAATTTAGTGGGCCGCAGCTGCCCCTTCTGGGAGCACTACTATCCCCGGCTCCAGGAGACCTTCCCCGCTCAACTGAGGGACGTGGATCTCGAACGGTTCTACCGAGCCGTCAACAAGGTGGAGCCCTCGCTCATCCGGGTGGAGGCCGATGAGGTGACGTACAACCTGCACATCATGCTCCGCTTCGAGCTGGAGTTGCAGCTCGTGGAGCGAAAGCTTCCCGTTGGCGATCTCCCCGAGGTCTGGAACGCGAAGATGAAGGAATATCTGGGTGTGGAGCCGCCGAACGACGCGTTAGGCGTGCTGCAGGACATCCACTGGTCGGGGGGAGCGATTGGATACTTCACCACGTACACGTTGGGCAATTTGCTGTCGGCCCAGCTCTTTGCGAGCGCCCGGCGGGACATCCCCAACGTAATCGAGCAGATCCGCTCGGGGCGCTTCCAAGAGCTGCTGGAGTGGATGCGCGAGAAGATCCACCGGCATGGCCGGAAGTTCACCCCCATGGAGCTCATCCAAAGGGCCACGGGCCGGGAGCTGGAGGCCGAGAGCTATCTCGAGTACATCCGCGAGAAGTACTCCGAGATCTACGGAGATCTGCCGTAAGCGATCAATGATCACCGCCGTCCGAGGCGTGCGGGTGGGACACGCCCATAACGCGAAGGCCCTCACGGGCTGCACCGCGTTGGTCTTCGAGCGCGGAGCCCGCTTCGGGATCTTCGTGGGAGGAATGGCCTCGGGGACGCGGGCCTGCGACGCGGGCCGCGAGGAGCACCTCAACGACGAGGTCCATGGGATCGTCCTGGCGGGCGGGAGCAACTACGGGCTCGACGCCGCCGGGGGCGCGATGCGCTTCTTGGAAGAGCGGGGGATCGGCTTCCCCGTCGGCCCCACGGTCGTGCCCATCGTCCCCTCGGCCATTATCTTCGACTTAGGGATCGGGGACCCCCGGGTGCGGCCCGATCCCGGGATGGGCTACCGAGCCGCTCAGAGCGCCGCGGACGGCCCCGTAGAAGAGGGCTGCGTGGGGGCCGGGACGGGAGCTACCGTAGGGAAGCTCTTTGGGATCTCCAGGGCGATGAAGTCGGGGCTGGGGACGGCATCCGTCGAGAGCCCCTACGGCCCCGTGGGGGCGCTGGCCGTGGTGAACGCCTTCGGCGATGTGAAAGACCCGGAGACGGGAGAGCTGCTGGCGGGCCTGCGGGACGAATCCGGCACCCGCTTGATCTCCACCGCGGAGCAGATGCGCCAAGGGGTGGTGCGAAAGCGCTTCTCACTCCCTCAGGACACGACCCTGGCCGTCGTGGCCGTAGAGATCGAGCTTACGAAGCCCGAACTCAACAAGCTCGCCCGCCTGGCGGATCAAGCGATCGTGCGCACGCACTCCCCGGCCCACACGACCTTCGACGGCGATGTGATCTTCGCCGTCTCCACCCGCGCGCGCCAGGGGGAGTGCGAGCTCACCCACCTGGCGCTCTTCGTCCAACGGACTTTGGAAGAGGCGATCGTGCGGGCGGTCACCCGTGCCCACGGCGCGGGGGGCCTGCCCGCCTACCGCGACCTCGTCGCTTCTTCTTGACTCGTTGCTCTTACTTCTTGATCCCGCGGTTCTTGAGCAGCCGCTGCTTAAATCTCCTCTTGGCGGCGAACTTCTTCTTCCGCTTGCGGATCCACTTCGGGATAAACTCTTTGCGCCACTTCGCCACGATCCTCACCCCTCCTCCATCTATGCTTTAAAGGCTGAAGCGGAGATGGGAGAGAGCGCCCTCGAAGGCTGTGGAAGAACCGTAGCGCATCGGGCAAGGGATTGCAAGCCAGACCGGGGCACGAAGGGCGGAACCGGGACTACCGCTGACACTCGGGGCAGTAGAAGCTGCTCCGTCCGCCCTGGACGATCCTTGCGATGGGCGCACCGCAGCGGGGACAGGGCTCGCCCTCTCGGCCATAGACGGAGAATTCCTCCTGGAAGCGCCCCGGCTCCCCCCGGGGCGTTCGGTATTTGTCGAACGAGGTCCCGCCCGCGGCGAGGGCCCGCTCCAGCACCCGGGGGATCGCCTCAAAGAGCCTTTTCGCTTCTTGTTGCGTCAGGGAGCTGGCAGGCCGCTCCGGGTGAATGCAGGCCTCGAAGAGCGCCTCGCAGGCGTAGATGTTCCCCAACCCCGCAAGCTTCGTCTGGTCGAGCAGCAGGCGCTTGACCTCCCGCCGGGAGCGGAGCCGCTCCCGGAAAGCTTCTAGGGTGTACGAGGGCGTGAAGGGCTCCAGCCCCAAGCGCCGTAGGGGATCCAACTCCCAAAGCTTCGCTGTAGGGACGAGGTAGAGGGCCGCGAACCGCCGGGCGTCGTCCAGATAGAGCGTCCTCCCCTCAAAGTCCAGAACGAGGCGGGTGTGCCCTGCAGGGTGTAGTAGAAGTCGCCCGCTCATCCGAAGGTGGAGCACCATCGCCCACGGACCAAACTCAAGGACGAGAAATTTCCCGCGTCGATCCAGGGCCGTAAGCCTCTTCCCCACCAGCGCCTTCTCGAGCTGAGGGGCGGTGCAGTTCTGGAGCAGATGGACGCGCTCTCGGACCTCGAGGGCGCGGAGTCGGCGATGGAGCACCTCTTGCACGAGGGCGCGCCGGATCGTCTCGACCTCGGGGAGCTCGGGCATCTTGGGCAGTCAGCTTTTAGTCTTCAGCGGTCAGCCGTCAGCTCTCAGCTTATAGAGACGGCAGCCGCCGCTTCCTTCACGATCCCCGCGAACTTCTGGGGGTCGAGGGAGGCCCCGCCCACGAGCGCTCCGTCCACGTTCTCCGTCATCAGCTCGCGGGCGTTCTCGGGCTTTACGCTGCCGCCGTACTGGACCCGCACCCGCTCCGCCGTCCCCGCGCCGAAGAGTTCACGGATCCAGGAGCGCAGGAACTTCGCCCCGGCCTCGGCGTCCTGCGGGGAGGCCGTCTCGCCCGTCCCGATGGCCCACACGGGCTCGTAGGCGACCACCAGCTCCCCTACCCACTCTGCCGAAAGTCCCTCGACCGCCGCCCGCAGCTGCCGTTCCAAGACGGCTTCCGTCCGTCCCGCCCGGCGCTCCTCCAGGGTCTCCCCCACGCAGAGGATGGGCACCAGCCCGTGCTCGAAGACCGCTTCGAGCTTCCGGCGCACGAGGGCGTCGTCCTCGCGGAAGAGCTGTCGCCGTTCGGAGTGGCCCACGATCACGTACCGACACCCCAGCTCCCGCAGCATCGGGGGCGAGATCTCCCCCGTGTACGCCCCCTGGGGTTCGTAGAAGACGTCCTGCGCCGCCAGCGCGATCCCCGTGTCTCGGAGGAGCTCGCCCACGGTTTGTAACGCCGTAAACGGCGGCGCGATCGCGATCTCCGCGCCCTGGACATCTCGCACAAGGGGCAGGAACGCCTCCAGAAACGCTCGGGCCTCGGCCACCGTCTTGTGCATCTTCCAGTTCGCCGCGATCAGCGGCCTTCTCGTTCTCGGGTTCGGGTTCGCGTTCATAGCCCCGTGATTGTAGCCCCTTGGCGTTTTGCTTTCGAGGGGGCGATCGTCGATAATAGCCGCGGGAGGGTTGCCTGCGGCGCTTTCCGAGCAAGGCGTAAGGCAGCTTCACGAGAGCGACGATGCAGCCGCGCACTCCGAGGCGAATGGACAGCGGTGGGCAGGGCCCGGGACCCGGCCAAGGGCAAGGTCAGGGGCAGGGGATTTCTGCGCTGTTGGGGACCTTGGCGGTCATCGCGGCGCTGCTCTTTCAGCTGGAGCCCGTCCGCCGGGCTCTCTTCGACTGGCTTCAAGGAGGTGTCTCACCGGTGACGACCGTAGGGATTGCGATCATCGTTTTGGTGGTGCTGTTTCTGATCAGCGCCATCCGCATCGTGCGGGAGTACGAGCGGGGTGTGATCTTCCGACTCGGACGCTTGATCGGGGCCAAGGGGCCCGGTCTGTTCATCTTGATCCCCATCATCGATAAGATGGTGAAGGTCTCGCTGCGGGTGATCGCTCTAGACATCCCGCCCCAAGAGGTGATCACCAAGGACAACGTGCCCGTCCAGGTCAACGCCGTCGTCTTCTTTAGGGTGGTCGACCCGAGCAAGTCGGTGGTCGAGGTGGAGGACTTCCTCCAGGCGACGAACCAGATCTCGCAGACGACGCTGCGAAGCGTCCTGGGCCAGGCCGAGCTCGACGAGCTGCTGGCCGAGCGGGAGAAGCTCAACCGCCGCTTGCAGGAGATCATCGACGAGCACACGGACCCCTGGGGGATCAAGGTGGGGACGGTCGAGATCAAGGACGTGAGGATCCCGCAGGAGATGCAGCGGGCGATCGCCCGGCAGGCCGAGGCCGAACGCGAGCGCCGCGCCAAGATCATCAACGCGGACGGCGAGCTCCAGGCTGCCGAGAAGCTCGCCGAGGCCGCTCGCATCCTGCAGGAGCAGCCCGCCTCCATCCAGCTGCGCTTCCTGCAGACGCTCTTGGACATCACCTCGGAGCAGACCACGACGATCGTCTTCCCGCTGCCCATCGACGTCCTCAAGGCGTTCATGCCTGTGGGAGAGAACCAGCGCTCGTAGGGCAAGCTCATGGAACCCGAGTGGTATAAGCCGTACCGGATCAAGATGGTCGAGCCGATCCGCCTGCTCCCGCGGGCGGATCGGGAGCGCCGCATCCAAGAGGCGGGCTACAACGTCTTTCGGCTCCGCTCTCAAGACATCTACATCGACCTGCTGACGGACTCCGGGACGGGGGCGATGAGCCAGGCCCAGTGGGCCGCCCTCCTCCAGGGGGATGAAGCCTACGCGGGCAGCCGCAGCTTCGAGCTCTTAGAGGAGACGGTCCGGGAGATCACCGGGTTCGAGTACGTGCTTCCCACCCATCAGGGCCGCGGGGCGGAGAACGTCTTGTTCTCCTGCTTGGTCGATCGGGGGGACGTGGTGCCGAACAACATGCACTTCGACACCACCCGGGCGCACGTGATCCACAACGGCGGCGAGCCCGTCAACCTGGTGATCGAGGAGGCGTTCGACCCGCAAAGCCCGCATCCCTTCAAGGGGGATATGGACGTAAAGCGCCTGGAGGCCCTCTTCGAGGAGGTGGGCACGGAACGCATCCCGTTTGTGCTGCTCACGATCACGAACAACTCCGGGGGCGGCCAACCCGTCTCGATGCGCAACTTAAGAGCCGTAAGCGAGGTGGCCCACGCCCACGGGGTGCCCTTGTTCCTGGACGCCGCGCGCTTCGCCGAGAACGCGTATTTCATCTGGGAGCGGGAGCCCGGCTACCGGGAGAAGACCATCCCGGAGATCGTCCGCGAGACGTTCTCCTATGCGGACGGGTGCACGATCAGCGCCAAGAAGGACGGCTTGGTCAACATCGGCGGGCTCATCGCGCTCCGGGATCGGGAACTGTACGAGCGCTGCCGGGAGCGGCTCATCCTCATGGAGGGCTTCCCCACGTACGGGGGCCAGGCGGGGCGCGACTTGGCCGCCCTGGCCCAGGGACTCCGCGAGGTGCTCGACGTTCAATACCTCCACGATCGCATCGCGCAGGTCCGGCGGCTGGGGGAGCGGATTCGCGAGCGGGGGGTGCCGATCGTCGAGCCCGTGGGGGGCCACGCCGTCTACGTAGACGCCAAGCGCTTTCTGCCCCACATCCCGCAGCGCGAGTTCCCGGCCCAGGCCTTGGTGGTGGAGCTCTACCGCGAAGCGGGCGTGCGGGCAGTGGAGGTCGGGAGCGTGATGTTCGCCCGCACCGACCCCAAGACGGGCAAGACGGTCTACCCGAAGCTGGAGCTGGTGCGCCTGGCGATCCCGCGCCGGGTGTACACGGACGAGCACTTAGCGACCGTGGCCGAAGCCCTGGGCGCGATCGCCTCAAGGCGCGAGGAGCTTCGGGGGTATCGGCTCGTGGAAGGGGAAGGGCCGCTGCGGCACTTCCTCGCCCGCTTTGAGCCCCTCTGAGGAGCAGGACGACTCGCAGTCCCGCTCTTCCGTCCGAACCCGGACAGACCTCGACCCGCTAGGGGATGCGGGGCGGGATGGCTTACATCAAGCGCTCTGGATCCCCTCAAAAAAAGGAGCTTGGCGCTGGCGGCTGGGGATTGAGGTGGGAGAGGGACGTCACTCGACCTCCACCGGCTACCAGGGTTTTCTTCGCCCGAGGACGCGGTTTTTCAGGCCGCAGGCCAAGCTCCCTTGTTCCTGGGGGTTCCTACCAACCCCTAGGGAGGGGATGTGACCCTAGCACGGAGAGGGACGCCTTGTCAAGTATTCGGCATCACGTTCGCCGGACCTGCTCCACCCAACCTCGCAACTTTTCAGGGTCAAACGGCCCCTCCCGGCGCTCCACTTCCTCCAGCAAGGCGAGAACCCCTTCCCGCAACCGTGACTCCTCTTGCGCGAGCCGGCGCACCGCTTCGGGATCGTCCACGGTCTCATGCTCCAGCAAGGCGTAGTCGTAGTCGGGCGTGATCTGGACATCGAGTCCGAGCAGCTCCAAGACGAGGATCCTGGGGCGAAACTCCCACTGCGGTGGGCGGATCAGTCGCGCATAGTATTCTTGGAGCTCCCAGGTGCGATCGAAGAGGGCCGCGACGGTATAGGGCTTCTCGCGGTCGTAGAACTCCAGCGAACGGTTGGTGATGGGGACGACCCGTCCGTCGGGAAACGCGAGAGGACGCTCCCAATCGCCGCAGAGGACCAACCGAGGGCCCTCCTCGGCCACCCGTCGTGCGGGCCAGGAGAACCGCAGGTGCCCTGCTAGATCCCGAGCTTCTACTCGCAACTCCAACGTTCGAGCGCTCCGTTGCGCGCCGCCCGCCGGTGGGGGGATCGGGCCTCCCGGGGGTTACAGCTCCGGATGGCGAGGCGCAAAAAGTCCCTCGGGGTTGACGATCCCCACCCAGACCGTAAGTCCGTAGAGGGTGGGATGCCAGAAGGCGATCGGGGAGCCTTGGGCATTTTGCCGGGGCGCGTCCTCCGCTCGAGCAGCGGCTTGTTCCGTCCCGTCTTCGAAATGGGCCGATGCGGGATGGTCCGGCCAATCGGCCACCTGGAAGAGAACCGCGTCGGGGTTCGTCGCGACGAAGCGGACCCCCGCCAAGCGCCATCCTCCTTCTTCGCGGCCGTAGAGGAGCACCGGCGGACGGTCATAGCTCGGCTCGCTCCCTAAGAACTCTGCCCGCACGTAGTGCAGCCCCACCCCAGGGATGTAGTCCCCTACGCGCACGTAGCCCGCAGCCTCGGCGGCCTCCGGGCGCTTATAGGCCGCGACGATCTTGGCCAAAGCGTTGATCTGGATGATCGCCTGCACGTCCGCGCTGCTTAGGCGGTATTGCGTCCCGGGGATGAAGACGTCGGCGGCGAAGCGGGCGTTGGCATCCCGCACCTCCTCGTCGGTGACCACCCCGTCGTCGATGTAGTAGGCCATCCACTCGGGGACCGAGGGCATGTCCCGGAAGTCGGAGCTCACCGCAGCCCCCGCCTTGAGTCCCTCCCGGACGACAAGGGTCGTTACGGCTTCGGCCGTTGCCCCTCGATCGTCGGTGACCCGCACCCGCACGGTGTACTCCCCCGGCCGCGCGTAGAGGTGCCGGACTCGAGGGTCGGTCGACTCCCGATCGAAGACCCCGTCGTTCGTCCAGTCCCACTCGTAGCGGGTTAGGGTTCCGTCGGGGTCACGAGACTCGGAAGCGTCGAAGCGAATGGCCTCTCCCATCACGGGACCCTCCGGTTGGAAGCGCAGCGCCGCGATGGGCGGCTCGTTGGCCGGAACCGGCTCCGGTTCTGGGGCAGGCGATTCCGGTTCCGAGGGCTCATCCGGAGGCTCGGGGGACGGCGGACTACCCGTTCCTCGGCCGACCTGCAGGGTGAGCGCCGGAAGTTCCTGGGTGACCGATCGGCCTTGTGCATCGGTATACTGCACTACGGAAGGCCATTGGTTGAGCCCGAATCTCCCCTCCTCTCGGGCGCTGATCTCGTACGTCGTCTGCCAGCGCTGTCCGGCCAGGAGGAACGGCACGTTCCACTGGAGCTGGGTCATCTCCCGGCCCACGCTGACGTTCGGGGGGTTCTCCTCCGCCCCTTCCCACACGATGCCTCCCGGCAGGGTTTGCGTGACGAGCACGAAGCGGGCGACCGTCGTCCGTCCGGATCGGCGGAAGATCCCTTCCAACACGTCCAGGCTGAAGCGTCCGTAGAAGACCCCGCCCGTGCGACGGGCCAGCTCGCTCAAGAGCTGGCGGCGGGCAGCCGCGCTCATCCCGATCGGATAGAGGGGGATCCCTTCCTCTTGGGCCCTCTCGATGACGCTACGGGGCGGTCGTCCGGCGTTGTGCACCCCATCGGTGGGGACGACCACCAACGCGCGGGCGTCCGGGCGCCGGGTGCGAGCCAGCTCGTCGATGCCCAATGCGAGCCCATCCCCCAGCGCGGTCTGGGTGCCGGGCTCCATCGCCTCCAACGTCTGGAGGGCTTGGGCTCTGTCCGGGGTCAGCGCCAGGTCCAAGCGGGCCGACTCCGCAAACGAGACGATCCCGACTCGATCCCGGTCGCTGAGGTGCTCGATGAAGCGGCGGGCGATCGTCCGTACTTCGTCCCAGTCCACACTGGAAGAGCGATCCAGCACCAACAGGAGATCCAGAGGGTCCCCCTCTTCATCCGCAGGACCGATCAAGGCCAGGGTGACGGTAGCCCGATCCGGGCTTCCCGTCCCGCGCACGGCGATCCGATCGGGCACCACGCTCTGCTCCACCGTGAGAGGAGGCAAGGAAGGGTTGGGCTGAGCCTGCGCGGCTCTGCTCCGAGTCTCACCGGTATTCCCGCCTTCCCAACCCCAACCCCCGCCTAGGCTCCACGCCAGCACCAGGGCTACGAGGAGGAGGCGAACCTGAACCTCCCGCCGCCTCCTCCTCCCGACCCGTCCGTGCTCGTCCCTGCGTCGGTTGTGCACGCGCCATCCCCCCTTTGCGGCCCGCGACGGAACCCCTCCCGTCCTTGCCCCGCCCTGTCGCCCGTCCCCCGTCCGCACGCGAGATACGCGGGTCCCCGTGGGGAACGGACGCGACGGTCGACAGGCCGGTGCAGCAGGCCACGTACTGTCTCGATTCTAGAGTCGCTGGGTTCGCCGGGTCAACCGCGCTTGACCGTCTCCCGGTAGACGCACTTCCCAAGGGCCTTGGCCGTGCGATCTCAAGGGCCGGGAGGACGCAGCCCGTTGCGTTGACGCATCGGGCCTGTCGAACCTACAATAGCGCGTTCGGACGTTCCGACGGGAGATCCCCATGCGAGTCCTGATCATCGGAGCCGGGCAGGTCGGACGCAGCATCGCCCAGGAGCTCCAGCACGACCACGACGTGATCGTCATCGAGCGCTCCCCGCAGCGCTTAGACCTCCTGCGCCACTACGACGTGCTGGCGATCCACGGCAACGGCGCCAGCCTCAAGGTGCTCCGGGAGGCGGAGGCGGGTCGCGCCGATCTGGTGATCGCCTGCACGGACGTCGACGAGGTCAACATCGTCGCCTGCGCCGCCAGCAAGCAGCAGGGTGCGGCCTTCACCATCGCCCGCGTCCACGACCCGGAGTACATCGAGACCTGGGAGAGCGGTCGGCTCGGGGTCGATTTCATGGTCTGCAGCGAGCTGCTCACCTCGGAGACGATCGCCGAACTCATCGGGGTCCCCGCCGCCCGCGAGGTCCACACCTTCGCCGAGGGGCGCATCCTGATGGCCGAGCTCTCCGTGGACGAGGACTCCCCCTTGGTGGGACGACCCCTCGCGGAGCTGGAGCTGCCCCGCGGCGCGCGGATCGTGAGCATCATCCACGACGGGTGGGTGCGCATCCCCACCGGCCGGGACCGCATCCGCCCCGGGGACCTCATCGTGAGCATCGGCACCCCGGAGGCGATCACCCAGCTCAACCGCCGGGCCAGCGGCGCTGCCCAGGCCCAAGACGTCGTCATCCTGGGGGGCGGGCGGATCGGGTATCGGCTGGCGCTCACCCTGGAGCGGCGCGGTCTCCACCCCCGGCTCATCGAGTCCGACCCCGAGCGGAGCCGCTGGCTCGCCGAGCAGCTCCCCCACACCCAGGTCTTCCAGAGCGACGCCACGGACCTCGACTTCCTGGAGCGGGAGCGCATCGGCGAGGCGGACGTCGGCGTGAGCGTCCTGCGCCGGGACGAGACGAACCTGCTGTGCGCCCTGCTCTTAAAGAGCCTGGGGGTCCCGCGCGTGATCGTGGGGGTCTCCGACCCCAACTACATCCGCGTCTTCGAGCGGGTAGGCGTGGACGTGGCCGTGAGCGCCCGCAAGGTGGTGGCCGAGGAGATCCTGCGCTTCACCAAGAGCCGCATCGCGGGGATGTCCATCCTCGAGGGCGACCGCGCGGAGGTGATCGAGATCACCGTCACGGAGGAGAGCCCCCTGGCAGGCGTGCCCCTCAAGGAGGCGAACTTCCCCGAGGGGGCCACCATCGGCGCGGTGGTCCGCGGGAAAGAGGTGCTCATCCCCCGCGGCTCCGACGTCCTTAGGCCCGGCGACCGCGCGATCGTCTTCGCCCGCAAAGACGTTGTCCCCGAGGTCGAGAAGCGGCTATGAGCCGAAGCCGGAGCCTGGCCGTCCACCTCCGCTCCGCCTTCCACCTCCTGGCCCTGGTGCTCCAGTGGCTCGGCTTGGCGTTCCTCGTCCCCCTCGGGGCCGCCGGGGTCTACGGGGAGCCCCTGTGGCCCTGGCTCCTCACCTTGGGGGTGACCTCCGCGCTGGGCCTCGCGGTGCGGTGGATCACCCGCGAGGCGGAGGAGGTCCGGGTCCGCGAGGCCTTCCTGGTCGTGGGCCTAAGCTGGCTCCTCCTGGCCGCGCTGGGGAGCCTGCCCTATCTCCTCCTGGGGGCCCTAAGCCCCCTCGACGCCCTCTTCGAGTCGATGTCGGGCTTTACGACCACGGGAGCCACCGTGCTCCCCGACATCGAGGGCCAGCCCCGCTCGCTGTTGCTCTGGCGGGCGCTCTCCCAGTGGCTCGGCGGGATGGGGATCATCGTGCTGGCCATCGCCGTCCTCCCCAAGCTGGCCATCGGGGGACGGCAGCTCATGGAAGCGGAAGTGCCCGGCCTGGAGGTGGAGCGGCTCACCCCCCGGATCCGGGAGACGGCCCGCGCCCTCTGGAAGGTCTACGTCGGCTTAAGCGTGGTACAGCTCCTCCTCTTGATGGGGGTGGGGCTGGCGCCCTTCGAGGCGTTGGCTCACACCTTCACCACCCTCTCGACGGGGGGCTTCGGGACCCGGTCGGACTCCCTCGCCTCCTTCCCCGTCCCGGCGCAGTGGCTGGTGGTCGGGTTTATTTTGTTGGGCGGGACGAACTTCGCGCTGTTGTATCGGGCGCTCCGGAAGCCGCTGCGCGCCCCCGGGACGCTGTGGCGCGACGAGGAGTTCCGCTTCTACTTGGCCGTCTTCGCGCTCATCACGGGACTGCTCTTTGTGAATTTATGGGGATTCTACGGCAGCGCCGAGACCGCGCTGCGCCACAGCGCCTTCCAGGTAGCCAGCATCATGACGACCACGGGCTACGCCAGCGCCGACTTCGACCGCTGGGACCCCGCGGCCAAGCTCCTGCTGCTGGCCCTGATGTTCCTGGGGGGCAGCGCCGGGAGCACGGGGGGCTCCATCAAGCTGGTCCGCACCCTGCTCATCTTCAAGCTCTTGATCCGAGAGGTTCGGCGGGTGCTGCACCCCCAGGCGGTGATCCCCATCCGCTTGGGGTCGCGCGTCATCGGGGAGGAGGCGCTCCGCGGCGTCGCCGCGTTTGCCATCCTGTATGTGACGCTCTTTGCATTGGGGTCTATCGTCTTTATGCTCGACCTGCAGCGGGCCGGCCTGGACGTCCCCGTACTCGACGCCATAAGCGCCGTAGCGGCCTCCTTGGGGAACGTGGGCCCGGGCTTCGGGGTGGTGGGCCCGATGGCCTCCTACGCCCCGCTGCCCGAGACCTCCAAGCTGCTGCTGATGTTTCTCATGTGGATCGGGCGGCTGGAGATCTTCCCCGTGTTGGTGCTGCTCACCCGCGACTACTGGCGGGGGTAACGCCCCCTACGGCCCCCTTACGGCAGGCAGACCTCCCCCTCGTGGTTGCCCGCGGTGTTGTTGCCCTCGACGCGGGTGGTGCCGAGGAGGCGCACGGTCCCGGCAAACGCGTCCTCGGGGTAGCCGCAGGCCCGCAGGTGGGCCGCGATCCCCCAGTCGGCGTTCCCTCGGACGACGGAGTCGACCAGCTCGAGGGTGAGCGGGCCGCGCAGCTCCACCCCGACACAGAGCTCCTTGACCCGGCGACATTCCGGAGCCGTCCCGTTCCCCCGGATCTCGGTGCGCAGGAGCCGCACCCACGGCTCCCCTTCCCGAGGCGAGAGGGCGAGGGAGCGAGGGTCCTCCCCGTCGAGCACGACCCCGTCCTTGCGGTTCCCCGCGATCTTCGAGTCCTCGATCGCGGCCTCGACCCGTCCCTCGATCTCGAGCCCCACGATGTATCCAGAGATAAGGACGTCTTTCAGCGTGATGTGGACCTGCCCCTCGAGGAAGGGAGGCGCATAGGCGACCAGGCCGAACCCGTTCGCCTCTCGCCTCTCCCCGAGGATCCGGACGTCCTCGAGTCGCAGAACAGCGGAGCCCTCCACGCGGACGGCCCCGAAGATGAACCCGCTCGTGTCGCGGATCAGCCCCCCGCGGACTCGGACGTCGGCCTCTCCGTCGGCCCAGAGCGCAATTCCAACCCCCTCTGCCCGGAGGTCACGGACCTCCAGGGTCGGGCGACAGTCCGCGTCCGGGCTCGTCTTGCAAGCGAGGACGGCCCGCTCGACTCCCCGGAGGACGAGACCGCGGGCCTGAACCCGAACGGATCCCCCCACGTCAAGGCCGATCCCGAAGGAGAGCGGGCCCGGCTCTCCCGAGATGTGCACGTCCTCCAGCTCGAGCTCTGCCCGTCCCCGCGCGAAGATCCCCGCACCCAGCCTCGAGATCCTCACCCGCTCTAAGCGCACGCGCGCCCGCCCGTCGGCTCGCAGTCCGAGGCCCTCGCCCACGCGCCGGGCTCGGGGATGCCCTTGCAGGACGACGTCCTGTAAGACGGCCTCCCCGTAGACCCACATCCCTTGGCCCTCCGGGCCGGGGACGAGCGACAGCCCCTCGATCCGCACCCCCGTGACTCCGCCCGGGATGGAGAGGAGGATCCCTCCCGGGCGCTCTGCTACCAGCTTCGTCCGCTCCCGGCCCGCCCCCCGGAGGGTGATCGGCTTCCCGAGCGTGGCGCCCCCGATCTCGGCCGCGGAGAACTCCCCGGGACCCAGCTCCACGACCCCTCCCGGGGCCACCGCGTCCACGGCCTCTTGAACGCTTGCGTAGTCCTCGGGCACCCGCACCCGGGCGCGATCCGTCGGAGGGACGAGGGGCCTACGCAGGGAGATCGGGGCATAACCGCACAGATCCACCCCGTTGGCCCGCATCTCGATCGGCTCCGGCGCGGAGACGCGGACGCTCTCCCAGGCGATCCACAGGCCGCAGCCCCCGTTGGCGAGCACCCGCACCTCTCGCAGGCGCAGCTCCGCGGCCCCCCAGCCCTCTTCCCCCTCCAGCACGATCCCGTGGCCGGGGTAGCCCTCGACCGTGACCCCTTCCAGGGTCAAGGAGACGGGCCCCACCGCCCGGAGCCCGGCTCCTGATCCTTCTTCCCCGCTTCGCGCCCGCACCCGATCCCCCACCAAGCGCACGTTCCGCAACACGACCTCCCGAGGGGTAGGGGCTATCACGCGCACCCGGCCCCGGATCTCCGCGACGCTCCCGTCCCCGTCCCCTTCGCTGCCTCGGGAGGAAGGGGGAGAAGCGCCCTCCAGCACGACGTCCTGGGTGAGGAAGACGTCCTCGGCGTAGACGCCGGGGGCGAGACGGATCACGTCCCGCGGGCGGGCCGCCTCGAGGGCTGCCTGCACGCTGGGGTAGTCCTCGGGGACGCGGAGGGTGCGCGCGGGGAGGGCCTCCCAGGCCGCCCGCAGGCGGTCCGTGAGGTCCTCCGAGGTGCTTGCTATAAGGTCCCAGACCCGAACGCCGATCCTCGTCCCTCGGGCGTACGCGTATCCCAGCTGCCCAGGAGCGGTCCAGAAGAGCTCCAGCGGGGCGTGGGGGAGCTCGATCGTGCGGGCCGGGATCGGTGGGGGAGGTCCCGACGGAGCCGAAGAGCGCTCCCACAGGGCCAGGAAGTTCCCCGGATCGAGGCAGACGAACGTCGCGTCGTCGCCCTCGGCGGGGTCGAGAGGGGAAGGGGTCTCCCCGACGACCCCGCCCCAGGGCACGGGGGCGGCCAGACACGCGGTGCTGCGGGGGTCGGGGCGGCGGCGGAGCTCGATCCGGACGTCTGTGGCCGCCGCCAGGAAGCGCCCCGAGGGGGAGTAGCGCGGCAGGAGCGCGCCGCGGCGGACGAAGCCTCTCCCTTCCCCCTCCTCTTGTAGCGGGATCACGTGCAGTCGGTTCTCCAGCGCCACAGGTCCCCCGATCCCCCCGCCGCGAAGGGCGAGGGCCACCACCGCGACCTCCGAGCCGTCGGGGGCGAGGTCGAAGAACTGCGTGGGAGGCAGGATGCCGTAGAACAACCCCAAGGCAGCCGCTTGCTCGGGCGAGCCCGCCGGGAGGACCAGGGAGCGCAGGACCCGCTCCGGAGTGCACCCCTGAGGGTCGCAGCGGACCTCCAGGATCTGCCCCTCGATCTCGACCTCGACCTCGGCGTCATAGGGGTCCGTAAGGGTGGGGAACTCGACCCTCCAGGCGATCAGGGTGGAGCCGCTCGGGAGCCACTCGTACGCCAAGACCCCTGAGACGCTGCCCTGCTGCTCCCCCGTCGTCCGGTCCACGATCCGAAGCTCTGTGAACGGCCCCGCTCCGAGCAGCCCCCCTTCGACGTAGGCCACCCGGCGTCCGTCCGGGGAGAGGGAGGGGGAGCGAAAGAGGGTGAAGAGTCGCTCGCGGGGCGAGGGGAAGCGACCCGCGGACGACGGCGGAGGCACGATCCGCGCCAGCAGCTCCCAGGAGCGCTCTTGGGGATCGTAGCGATAGATCCGGAACTCCCCTTCGGGATCCGCCTCGGTATCCCCGTCCTCGGGCTCGGAGAGACTCCCGCCCAGCAGGATCACCCCGCGGCCCAGGGGATCCCAGGTGGCCTCGAGGAGGATGAAAGGGTCCGGGGGCTCGACGAGTTCGAGACGGTCCTCGCCGGCATCGTATAGGTACAGCCGATCCTCCCGGCAAAGCCGGCTCGAGACCTCCGAAGGCAGGGGCTCCGCCCCGGGGTCTGACACCGTTGACGTGAGGGTCATCGTGAGCCCCACCCAGCAGGAGGGCACCGCTCGGGGGTTGCCCCCGCCGTCGAGCACCACCGCCCAGCGGGCGAGATCCGGGTCCACGCTCACCAACGGGGCCAGACAGCCCGTCAGGAAGAGCGCCCCGGCCGTGGTCGCAGCCGCCGCCGCGCGCACTGCTCCCCTCATCTCCGTTCACCTCCACGCGATTATAAGTCCTTCCCGGTGGCACCCGTCAAGCGCTGCGGCTATCATCGTTTGCATGACCTCTACGAGCGGGGTGGACGCGCAATCGCAGTCGCGTCGGGCGTTCGTGATCGTGGGCCACACCCAGACCACCTCGCCCGACTTCCCCCTGAACGACCTGCCCGGGAGCGCAGGCCGCATGGACATTCTGGCCCGCTGCGTCACCGCGGCCTTCTGCCTCTCCCACGGGCTGCGCAAGGACGTCGAGGTGTTCCTGGTGCTGCGCGATGAGGTCGTCCTCCGCTTTGAGGGCGCGCGCCTCAAGCGCTTAAACCCCGACGAGCGCAGCACCGGCGCGCTCCTCAAGCACGCCCTGCAGGCGCTGCGAGAGGGTCGAACGCAGAGCACCCCCGGGGTCTCCGTGGCCCGACGGGGTTTGAGCGAAGTCCTTCAAGAGCTGGAAGAGCGGGGCTTTCAACTCTATGTGCTCGATGAGCGGGGGGAAGACATCCGCACCGCGGATTTCGCTTCCAGAAGCGCCTTCGTGCTCAGCGATCACCGCAACTTCACGCCGGAGGAGGAAGTCCTCCTGCAGGAGCACCCCAAGCTGAGCTTGGGGCCCGTCGTGCTGCACGCGGACCACTGCATTCCCCTGGTGCACAACGAGCTGGATCGACGGTTCCCGCCGGAAGCGCTAGAATAGCGCCCGTCATGGCTCAAGATAAGGGAAGCGAGCTGCCCGGCAAGCCGGTGCGCGAGTCCTACGTGGAGATGGTCCAGATCGTGCGCCCCGGGGACGCGAACGCTCTGGGGATCGCGTTCGGGGGCACGGTCGTGGCCTGGATGGACATGGCCGCGGCGGTGGCGGCGCTCCGCCACGCCCGCAGGCCCGTCGTGACGGCTTCCATCGATAATTTGAGCTTCCTCTCCCCCATCCAGGTGGGGGAGTTCGTGATCATTAAGGCCGCCGTCCACTACACCCACCGGACGTCCATGGAGGTGGGCGTCTGGATCGAGTCGGAGAACCCCTTGACGGGGGAGCGCAAGGAGACGACCCACGGCTATCTCACCTTCGTGGCGTTGGACGAGCAAGGCCGTCCCGCGCCCGTCCCGCCCGTGATCCCCGAGACGCCCGAGGAGAAGGCCCGCTACGAGGAGGCGAAGCGCCGCCGGGCGTACAAGCTCCAAATGCGCGAGGAGCGACCCTAAAGGGCTCAAGGGAAGGTGTGGCGGAGAGGGTGGGATTCGAACCCACGGTCGACTTCCGCCGACACACGCTCTCCAGGCGTGCCTGTTCGTCCGCTCCAGCACCTCTCCGCTTGGGGTACGCCCGGGAGGAATTGAACCTCCGACCTCTGGCTCCGCAGGCCAGCGCTCTATCCACTGAGCTACGGGCGCGTTGTGCGTGATAGTGTAACGGCC
>Ga0256839_1002845_pt1 | contig 18715 bp, 23 predicted proteins | sample 354166metaG_FD_185968 | JGI IMG/M metagenome (GOLD analysis project Ga0256839, IMG submission 185968) | Hydrothermal vent microbial communities from Mid Atlantic Ridge, Atlantic Ocean - 354-166 | ecosystem: Environmental > Aquatic > Marine > Hydrothermal vents | place: Atlantic Ocean: Mid... | reverse complement strand
TAGTAGCACCGTTTGAGTTGATTACGTGAGTATCTTTTAGCGGGTTAAGTGCGCTTACGACTGAATCACCTAATGATTTTAACCATTCACGATATTTTTCCATGTGCTCGGTGGCTGCTGCTTGATCAGTGGGTTGTTCGCCACCGAGGTAGATGATGATGTATTGTGCCATTGTATTTCCTTTAATTTTTTGTAACGATTATTTGCTTTGTAGCTATAATACCTCAATTTACTACTACTTAAAGGGCTGTTCTAAACCCATATGAAAAATTTTATCGAAGAACTTACATGGCGTGGAATGATCCACGATGTTATGCCAGGCGCTGAAGAGCATTTAAACGAGGCGATGCGTTCCGCTTATGTGGGCTTTGATCCTACCGCAGATTCTTTACATATTGGTAATCTTGTACCCATTATGTTATTGGCGCATTTTCAGCGTTGTGGGCATAAGCCTGTTGCATTGGTTGGTGGCGCGACGGGGATGATTGGTGATCCTTCGGGCAAGTCGGCTGAGCGTAATTTATTGGATGAAAAAACCTTGCGTCATAATCAGGATGCGATTCAAAAGCAGTTATCACATTTCTTAAACTTTGATGATGCTCTTAATTCGAAAGGTTCTGACAGTTCTGAAAATAGCGCTGTTATGGTGAACAACTATGATTGGATGAAGGATTTTTCATTCCTCGAATTTATTCGTGATGTGGGCAAGCATATTACGGTAAATTATATGATGGCGAAAGATTCAGTTAAAAATCGCATTACTTCGGATGGCACGGATGAAGGTGGCTCTGAAGGCATGAGCTTTACGGAGTTTACTTATCAGTTAGTGCAGGGCTATGATTTTTTGCATCTTTACCAGAATAATGATTGTTCGTTACAAATGGGCGGTAGTGATCAGTGGGGTAATATTACTACGGGTACGGAATTAGTTCGTCGTATCGGGCAGGGCAAGGCGTATGCAATTACCTGTCCGCTGATTACCAAAGCGGATGGTTCAAAATTTGGTAAGAGTGAGGGTGGTAATGTATGGCTAGACCCTGCGAGAACATCGCCTTACAAGTTTTACCAATATTGGTTAAATTCAGGTGATGAAGACAGCGAAAAGTACATTCGTATTTTTACTTTTTTAGAAGAAGGTGAAATCACTGCATTAATTACTGAGCATAACGAAGCCAAGCACATGCGCGTGTTACAAAAGCGTTTAGCCAGCGAAATCACTGCTATGGTGCATTCGCAAGCGGATTTAGAGAATGCCATTAAAGCGAGCTCTATTTTATTTGGTAAATCAACCAGCGATGATTTAAAGGCTTTGGATGATCAAACCTTTTTGGATGTGTTTGATGGTGTGCCACAGGCAGAAGTTGCCATGAGTGAGATTGAGAAAGGCTACGATATTGTATCGGCAATGGCGACGGATACCGAATTTTTGCCATCTAACAGTGAAGTGCGCCGTGCGATTGAACAAAATGCGGTGTCAATCAATAAAGAAAAAGTTTCTGCTGAGGATTATAAAATCACCGTTGACGACTTAATTAATGATAAGTTTGTGTTGTTGCAAAAAGGTAAAAAGAATTACTACGTGTTGAAGGTGGTTTAGTTCGCCCTTGTTTTGCGGATTTAGTCGTGTGAACCATTAAGTGGTTTTTTCATACCAAGTATAAAAATCAAGCATATTTCTTATGCTTCGAGCAGTATTATAGGGTGTGATTGTTATATTATTTAGGTTGTCAGTGTGATGAGTTTTTATAAATCTTTAGGCGCTTTGTTTCTTCTAAGTTGGTTGGCCGCTTGTGGCGGTAGCAGCGGAGGTCAGGGGGGGGCAAATCCTCCTGTTGATAATACAAAAGTTAAAACGTTAAGAGTAGCAACCTTTGGGGATTCCACCGCTGATGCTACATCGCTGAAATCACAAGATGTGAGTTTGTTTCAAGCTAACTTGCAGGGGCATCAGATAATAGAATCAAGAAAGTATCAATTATCATTCTACTACCCCGCAGCTTACCTTGTTGGTAACGGTGGGATTGGTGGAGAAACGACAAAGACTATTCTTCACAGGGATGTTAAGGCAATATCAACTCGTCGTAAATCAACAGAAGATATTATCGCACTTAAGCCGCAAGTGATCTTGTTTCGAGGTGGCAGTATTAATGACTTACCTAATGTTAATAGTAATAATAGGGATGTTATCGTTAATGAAACCTATAAAAACCATATCACGCTCGTAGAAAGGTTTACCAATGCGAACTTGCCTGTGTTGGACTCAGGAATCTTGGGTTACGCTTTTCCCAAGGGTGGCACGGAGGTAGCTGGCTATGATAAGGCAGACCCTGTGCAGGTAAGACTAGCGCTAACAGAATTAAATAAACGTTATCGTGCTTATGCAAAGACGCATGAAAAGGTATACTTTATCGACCCTGTTGGTGCAGTTTCAAATGCTGAAGGTGAGTATTTTCCTGAAATGACAGAAGATGGCATTCACTTATCATTGTTAGGCAGTTTAGCAATGGCAAAGAAAGAAGCCCAAGCTGTAACCAAAATTTTTGGTCAATCGGACGACAAAGCATTTGAGAAGGGGGGTAAAAATATTTATCCCAATGATTCTGTGGTGGGTAGCACTTTATTTAAAATAATCGGCAGTGCGACTAAAGATGTCTCGAAGTTAATTAACGGCAAAAAATATCACTTTATTCTTTTGCAAACGGATGGTGGTATTGAGATTAAAATTCCTGAGACGATGGCTAACGCATTGGAAAAAGGTAAAACCTATGGCGTGTCATTGGATGTTGTTATTGAAAAGCCAAACAAGCCAGCAAGCTTTAAGTTATCAACCCGCTTAGATTTAAAAGAAACAGTTGGTGGTATTGCTGAAAGATACTTGCTTGAAAACTTTGTAGGTGAGCTTAAAAAGCTCGATAAGCAAATAGCTGGGCGTATTAAATTACCGCCTTTTAAATTGAATACAACCGTAAATGATCAATCTCACTTTCGTGTTTATATTAGTGACTTATCAGCGACCAAAGCCCTTAAAATAGGCATTACTCGTTTGAATTGGGTAGAACTACCGTCACAATAGTCGTGAAAATCTGGTGTTGAGGTTTCGTTTTAGTCTGGTTTTCTAGCTGCGCTGTAAAGGCTTCTCCACAGCTATTCTTGCTTCACGCCCTAATAATAATTCAATCAGTGTAAGCGAAAAGTCAATAGCCGTTCCTGGGCCTTTTGAGGTAATTACATTGCCATCAATCTCTACTGCAGCATCGGTTAAATTGATGTTTGACGTATCGAGATGATTAAGTGAGGCTGGGTAAGCCGTCGCTTTTTTGTCCTTAAGAATTCCATTGGTGAGGAGTACTTTAGGTGCGGCACAAATTGCACCAATAAGTTTGTTTTCTATGTTAAGTCGGTCAATTAATTGATGGATGCGCGGGTCGGAGTTAAGGTTGTCTGCGCCGGGTAAGCCGCCGGGTAAAACCAATAAATCAAAGTCTTGCAGGAGTATTTTAGCAAGCGTTGTATCAGCCAAAATCACTGTGCCACGAGCGCAAGTGACAGGCTTGTCGTCAAGGCTGGCAGTGGTTACATGAATGTTTGCACGGCGTAATAAGTCGATTAGTGTGACAGTCTCAAGCTCTTCACAACCTTGGGCAAGCGGTATTAGCACCGTTGGCATTGTGTTTGGCATATTAAATTTTGCTTTGCATCCCACGTGCGAAACTCATACTTTTTAGTATGTTGAGCGCTTCATACAAGGGGTAATCTTTCTCGGCTAATGATTTTGAATCTTTTTTATCAGCATTGGTTTTAGATTTTTCCGTTTTCGTGCTTTTTTTCTTATCAGCGTCTGTATTTTTATCGGTGGTTTCATCGGGGTTTGAAATATGCCCTTTTAAATCAGCCTCAGAAAGCGCTGAAACTTTATCCTTTTCTGTATCGCTTTTTTTAAATTCGAGAGACTCAATCTTAATATCAGGTTCTATGCCTTTGGCTTGGATGGAGCGACCTGATGGTGTGAAGTAACGTGCTGTGGTTAACTTAACGGCTGTTTTTTCATCGAGTGGCAGAACGGTTTGTACCGAACCTTTACCAAACGATTTCTCACCCACTATCAAAGCGCGCTTATGATCCTGCAGTGCGCCTGAGACAATTTCAGAAGCAGAAGCTGACCCTTGGTTAATCAAAACAACCAGCGGCGCACCATCAATTAAATCATCCGGTGTAGCATCGTAACGCATCAATGCATCTGCAACACGACCTTCAGTATAGACGATATTTCCTTTGCTTAAAAAAATGTCAGAAACACCGACAGCACCAGTTAAAACGCCACCGGGATTATTCCGCAAATCAAGCACAAGTCCTTTTAAGGATGCTTTATTTTCGTCTTTTAACTTTGCTAGTGCTTCTTTAACGCTGTTAGTGGTATTGGATTGAAAACTGGCAATGCGTAAGTAGCCGTAACCATCACCTAATAAACGTTGTTTGACGCTTTTTACTTTTATCACCGCGCGTACAATAGTGACCTTAAAGGGTTTGTCTTTACCATCGCGAACAATTAACAAATCAAGTGGTTCGCCAGGTTTGCCGCGCATGACTTTAACGGCATCGTTAATACTCATGCCTTTGACGCTTTTGTCATTTAGGCGAATAATTAAATCCCCCGCTTTTAAGCCTGCTTTTTTCGCAGGTGTATCGTCGATGGGTGCTATGACTTTAATAAAGTTATTTTCCATGCCGACTTCAATACCAAGCCCGCCAAATTCCCCTGATGTGCCGACTCGAAGCTCAGTAAAGGCATCTTCATCCAAGTAAGCAGAGTGCGGGTCAAGCCCTGTTAACATGCCACTTATTGCATCGGTTATAAGTTTTTTGTCATCGACTTCTTCAACGTAATCTTTTTTGATTCGTGCATAGACTTCAGAGAACTTTTTTAGCTCTGTTAAAGGTAAGCTTTGGGTGGGCTTTAAGGCAAAAGCATTCATGCTGCTGGTGACAGAAAAACCAATCACCGAGCCTAGTAGGATACCAGATAATAGGGGTTTATTAAGTTGCATTTTAAGTTGCATTGTATTTACTTGCTATTGGCAAGTCTCTTTGTTTGCGGGTTAAAGTAGAAGGAATATATCATAATCTGATTTATTTTTGTAATAGCTCAAAGATGGGTTTATAACTACCGACACCATTTAGCTGGGTTGTAGCGTGTCGTACCTTTGCTTATTTCAAAATATAGTCCAGGTTTCTCTAGCCTACCCGAATTGCCAACGGCAGCGATGACTTCGCCAGTTTTTACAATATCTCCCGCTTTTTTAAAGATGCTACGATTGTAAGCGTAAAGACTTCGGTAGTTTTTATCATGGCGAATAATAATAACGTAACCATAACCTTTTAAACGGCCACTGAACTCTACTTTGCCACGGGCTACGGTATGAACATTAGTGCCACCAGAAGCCGAAATAATCACGCCTTTCCATTTTATTTTACTGTTTCTGGCACTGCCAAACTTATGCTTTATTCGTCCATTGACCGGCCAAGACAGTTTTCCTTTTAGCGCGGAAAACGACCTATTGGGAACATAATGACGCTCGACACGTTTCGACTTTGTTTTAGCTTTTTTGACTTTGTCTTTTTTATTGGGCTCTTTAGATGTTTCTTTCTCTTGTTTGCGCTTTTTCTCTTCTTTCTTTTGTTTGTTAATGAGACTTTGGATAACTCCTTTGAGGCGCGCATCTTCTTTTTTTAAGCGCGCAAGTTGTTGTTCTTGTGAATAAACAATTTTTCGTTGTTTTCTTAGCGCGCGATCCTTCTCTTTAACGGCTAGTTTAAGTGCCTGCTTTTTTTTACTTTGTTTTGACTGTAACTGTTGTAGTTTTAGGCTGTCTTGGTTGATTTTTTCTTCAACCTGTTTCACTTTATCGAGACGTTTTTTGATTGTTTTTATACGCTTTATACGATGGGTATTCATATATTCATAATATTTAATTGTACGACTAATATCAGAAGGGTCATCCTGCTTTAGCAATAAGCGTAAGTGTGACTGCTTGCCAGAGGTATATAAAGCCTGCATCTGTTGCGCAAGGGCGTTTTTTTGTGTAACAGTCTGTGCCAGTAGCTTTGTTTTGAGTGCGTTGGATTTTAATAGTTTGGTGGTGAGTTTGTTCACATCTTGCTTGGTGTGATGAAGCTGATTTGAAAGTGAGTTTAAATGTGCTTCAGCGGTACGTACTTTTTTTCGTAGTGTATTTGATACGGCGCGAGAGTCTTTAAGTTTGGAATTAGCAGAGATAATTTTTTTTTCAAGTTTGTTTTGCTTTTGTTCAGAACTTTCTGCAAACAGCGATGAGGTTATGGTTGCGCTAAATAGACTCAGTAAGAGTATAACTATGCATGATTTGTTAAGTGAGAGTTGTTGTATCATTTTTTATTAAGCCCAATTTAATCATTTTTAATGCATCCAACCTTCGTGTAAAGGCCTATTAATAATAGTTTTTTTTGCACGCTCTAACAAGTGATAGTTGGCTGGAACTTTAATCCCTAGTGTTGATCTATCTTGATAAGAATGGAATAACAGTATATTATTGTATTGTTGTTTTATAATATATTGATTAACGAATATACAGTTGGAATTTATGAATAGTTTGAATATCAAACAGGGTGCAGATTCAAGTTGTACCTTAGTCAGTGACCTGTTAGTGAGACAAGAAGATGTTGAAGTCGCGTCGCGTTCACTGAAGGCAATCTCTCATCCCTTACGTTTAAAAATTCTCTGTGTACTGGGTGAAAACGAAGTCAACGTTCAAGATATTGTTGAATGTGTCGGTACATCACAAAGTAATATTTCACAGCATTTAGCGATCTTGCGTGATAAAGGAATCCTTGCATCGCGTAAAGAGGCAAATCGAGTGTTCTATCGCGTTGGTGATGCGCGTACTTTAAAACTAATCGGCATGATGCAAGAGGTTTTCTGCTCCGCACCTTCGAACTAATAGGCCTCTCCCTTTAGGAAGTTAATGTAATTTCCATAATTTTGTATATTACGCTTTACCCCAAGCGCGACTGCGGTTATCTTATCCGCATCTTCCATTCTTAATACAGACTCACTATGCAAGAATATATCGACTTCGCACGTAATAATGCCCTTATTGTTATTGGTTTTTTTGTTGTTTTAGGCTTTATTATTAAAACAGAAATTTCCAATGCTACCCGTAAATATAAGCAGATAGGGGTAAATGAAGCCGTCATGCTGATGAACAAGGATGATGCTTTGATTATAGATGTCAGGGAGGATAAAGAAGTGCAAGGTGGTAAAATCCAAGGTGCTCGACATATTACCTTAGGTCAATTACCGTCCAAATTATCTGAACTAGACAAAAGTAAACAGTCACCCATCTTAGTTTACTGTCGTAGTGGGAGCCGCTCTAGCCATGCTAGTCAGGTTTTAACCAAAGCAGGCTTTGAAGATGTTTCTAATCTTGCTGGTGGTATTCTCGCTTGGGAGTCAGCAAACCTTCCCGTTGTTAAAACATAAGAATATTATGGCTGCAAAAGTGATCATGTACACCACACGCTTTTGCCCCTATTGTATGCGTGCGCGGAGCTTACTAAAGAAAAAAAGTATCGACTATGATGAAATTCGTGTCGATGGTGATAACAGCCTTTGGGAAGAAATGGAAAATCTGAGCAATAGAAACACTGTGCCACAAATATTTATCAACGAACAACCAGTGGGTGGGTATGATGATATTGCAGCCCTTGATAGAAATAATGAATTAGATACATTACTTGAAATTAAATAGAAAACGTAAGTCAAAAGACATAGGGGTCAAATATGGCAGAAGAACAAGCAGCTACACAGGATGAACAAGCAGAACAACAGTTTGTGATTGAGCGCATTTATGTAAAGGATGTGTCCTTCGAGTCACCGAACAGCCCTGATATCTTTACGCAAGACTGGGAACCTACTACAGATTTGAATCTGCATACGGTCGTTAACCCATTAGGTGAGTCGCATTACGAAGTAGAATTACAAGTAACCGTTACGGTAAAAGATAAGTCAGATAAAACCGCATTTTTGGTAGAAGTTACTCAAGCAGGTGCTTTTATGATTCAAGGTTATCCAGATGATCAACTAAATCACTTATTATCGAGCTTTTGCCCGAGTCAGTTATTTCCATATGCGCGTGAAGTTATCTCTAATTTAGTGTCAAAAGGCAGTTTCCCAGAAATGCATTTATCACCGATCAACTTTGATGCGTTATATGCGCAACGTTTGGCAGAAGAGGAACAGTCTGGCGATCTTTCAGGTGTTGGTGAAGAATCAAATACAGATGATGAGACTAAACACTAAGCCTAAAATTAAAAATGTAGAGAGCGTTATGAGTAACGCAGTGCGCCCCAAAAGGGTGGCCGTTTACGGTGCAGGCTCCTGGGGTACTGCGCTTGCTTTGCAACTGGCTAGAAACGGCATTGATGTTTTACTCTGGGACTTTAATCCTGAGCATGTGGAAACCTACGAAAAAGCACGCGAGAATACACACTACCTTCCTGGAATTCCTTTCCCCGATAATTTACACTGCACGGCTTCAATAGATAAGATGCTCAAACATGCGGATGAGCAATTAATTGTTATCCCTAGTCATGGGTTTCGCTCTTTACTGCAACAGTTACAACCTCATTTAACTTCATCTCATTCGATTTTTTGGGCAACCAAAGGTTTAGAAGTAGGTACAGGGAAATTACTTCATGAAATTTTGATAGATGAACTCGGTGATAATGTTCCATACGGCTTAGTCTCTGGTCCAACCTTTGCACTAGAAGTGGCGAATGGTTTGCCATCCGCAATGACAGCCGCCGCATCGACACCTGAGCTTGCGCAAAAGATAGCCAATGCTTTCCAAGGTGGTAATTATCGTGTTTACACCAGTGATGATGTTTTAGGCGTTGAGCTGGGAGGAGCGATTAAAAATGTATTAGCGATTGCTGCAGGAATCTCAGATGGCTTAGGTTTTGGTGCTAATGCCCGTGCCGCAATTATTACTCGTGGTTTGGCAGAAATTATGCGCTTGGCAGAAAGCTTAGGTGCGAAGCATGAAACTATTATGGGTTTGTCGGGCGTTGGAGACCTTGTGCTTACTTGTACGGATAATCAATCCCGAAACCGTCGCTTGGGCTTAGCTCTAGGAAAAGGGCAAGAGGTGAATGCCGCGATTGAAGAAATTGGTCAAGCGGTAGAAGGAGCAAAGTCATCGCATTGTATCGGTTTATTGGCAGAGCGAGCGGGTGTTGAAATGCCAATTTGTGAACATGTGAATAAAGTGATTTATGAGGGGTTGGAGCCTAAGCAGGCGGTTAAAGCTTTGCTAGGGCGACAGTTGAAAGCTGAATTTTAATTGGGTTGATTTAGATTCGGGCTTCTATCGGTGTGCGTCCCTTGCTTCAGCCGCGTCGGTATTTCCTTCGGAAACTTGCCGACATGAATTTTGGCTCTTGGCTCAGAATGTTTCATCCGTGATTTTCGGATTTCTATTTTAGGGTGTCCCTTGCTTCAACCGCGTCGGTATTTCCTTCGAAAACTTGCCGACATGAATTTTGGCTCTTGGTGAGCCTTAAAATTCAACCTGACTCACATCACGGACAGCGCCTTTAGCTGCTGAGGTTGCCATTGCGGCATAGGCTCTTAACGCAGGCGTTACATTGCGCGGGCGTGGTGCAGGCTTCCAAGCTTGTTTTTCTTTTGCATCCATGTCACTGCGGCGTTGTTTTAACTCATCATCGCTAATCGTTAAGGAGATTCCACGGTTAGGAATATCAATCTCAATCGTGTCACCTTCTTGGACTAAACCGATGGTTCCACCTTCCGCTGCTTCTGGTGAGCAGTGGCCAATTGATAAGCCTGATGTACCGCCTGAAAAGCGACCATCTGTGATGAGTGCGCAGGCTTTGCCTAAGCCTTTTGATTTTAAGTAGCTGGTTGGGTAGAGCATTTCTTGCATGCCGGGGCCACCTTTTGGACCTTCGTATAAAATCACGACGACATCGCCAGCAATGATTTTATCATCTAAAATAGCGGTGACAGCATCATCTTGTGATTCAAAGACGCGCGCCCGACCAGTAAACGTCAGGCTACCTTCATCAACCCCGGCGGTTTTTACGATACAGCCATCTTCGGCGATATTGCCGTAAAGCACTGCTAAGCCACCGTCTTTAGAGTAAGCATTTTCAATGTCATGCACACAGCCATTAACCTTATCTAAGTCGAGAGAATCCCAGCGTTTATTTTGGCTAAAGGCAGTTTGCGTGGGTACATTACCCGGCGCTGCTTTGTAAAAAGTTTGCACAGCTTCGGAAGGGTTACGTGCAATGTCCCACTTTTCCAATGCTTCACCCATGGTTTTCTCATGCACCGTTGAACATTCGGTATGAATCATGCCGCCACGTTCAAGCTCGCCTAAAATACGAAAAACACCACCTGCACGGTGTACATCTTCCATATGGAACAACTGTGTGGCAGGGGCAACTTTACTCAAGTTTGGCACGATGCGCGATAATCTGTCCATATCATCCATGGTGAAATCAACTTCGGCGGCATGCGCGGCGGCGAGTAAATGCAGCACCGTATTGGTTGACCCGCCCATGGTAATGTCGAGGCACATCGCATTTTCAAAGGCTTTAAAATTAGCGATGTTGCGCGGTAGGGCAGACTCATCATCCTCTTCGTAATAGCGCTTGGTTAGTTGCATAATTTGTCGTGCAGCTTCTAAAAACAACCCTTCGCGATCAGCATGGGTAGCCAGCATTGAACCATTACCCGGTAGCGCTAAGCCAAGTGCCTCAGTTAAACAGTTCATTGAATTTGCCGTAAACATGCCAGAACACGAGCCACAGGTAGGGCAAGCGGAGCGCTCCATTTTTAGCACATCTTCATCGCTGTTACTGTCATCCGCAGCGGCAACCATTGCATCGACCAAATCAAGCTTAACGACCTGATCTTTAATAATGCTTTTGCCTGACTCCATCGGCCCGCCAGAGACAAAAATAACGGGAATATTTAAGCGCAAAGCCGCATTCAACATGCCCGGTGTGATTTTGTCACAGTTTGAAATACACACTAATGCATCGGCGCAATGGGCATTCACCATGTACTCAATGGAATCTGAAATTATCTCTCGAGAAGGCAAGCTGTATAACATACCGTCATGTCCCATCGCGATACCATCATCAACGGCAATAGTATTAAATTCTTTGGCGACACCACCGGCTTTTTCAATCTCACGGGCGACTAACTGGCCCATGTCTTTTAAATGAACATGGCCGGGTACAAATTGAGTGAAAGAGTTGGCAATGGCAATAATTGGTTTGCTGAAGTCATCATCTTTCATGCCCGTTGCGCGCCATAAAGCGCGAGCGCCCGCCATATTTCGACCGTGGGTGGATGTGCGTGATTTTAATTCTGGCATGGGGGTCACCTAAAAACATGTAAAAAAATATTCTACCATGAAGAATAGGACGATCAGGAAGTTAAAAGATAAAAAATCTGAGTTTCTTGTTTTTTTATGTGCTTCATTGGCTTCATGGTAAAATCTATTTTTAATCTAACTCGTATTGCCAATGTCTAAAATACTTCTCTTTAATAAGCCCTTTGATGTTTTAACTCAATTTACCGATAGCGAAGGCAGAAGCACGCTGGCAGATTATATTGATGAAAAAGGCGTATACCCTGCAGGGCGATTAGATCGTGATAGCGAAGGCTTGTTGGTGTTAACCGATGATGGCAAGTTGCAGCACAAAATTGCCAACCCTAAAAATAAAATGAGCAAATGTTATTGGGTACAAGTGGAAGGTGTGCCTGACGAAGATAAGCTGGACTTACTGCGTGAAGGTATTGAGCTAAAAGACGGCCTAACCAAACCAGCTAAAGTAACGTTAATCAACGAGCCAGCAAACTTGTGGGAGCGAAACCCACCGATTCGGGTAAGAAAAAATATCCCTGATTCGTGGCTAGAGATCACAGTTTGCGAGGGGAAAAACCGCCAAGTACGACGAATGACCGCGGCTATAGGTCACCCGACGCTAAGGCTTATTCGTTATCGCGTAGGTTCTTGGACGATAGATGGAATTGATAATGGTGAGTTAGTCTCTAAATAGGGTAATGTAGAAGCGAAAGTTAGTAACATTGATAAACCTTTGATACTCGGTAACCCACGCAGCCGCCTGTTTTATATTCCTCTAAACATTTTTTGGTGCTACCTCCAAATGCTTTGGCATTACGAAAGCCCCAAACATTACACTTAGACTTGGCTGTTTGAAGTGCCTTTTTTTCATCTATAATGGGGTTTACAATCGCAGCATGATCGAAGGAAAGAGTTACTGTTCCGTCGGATTTACTTCCACCAGTTGCTTTCATTTCCATATTGCTTGAACAAGCACTTAGTAAAAAGCTAGTGGCAACTACAAGGGGTAATTTTTGTATCATAATGTTTTCTCTTATTGTGCAAATTAATTTTTTGAATGCCTATATACCGAATATAATGGTTTTTATCAAATCGATATTGCTGCTATGAAAATATTTTTTAGAGTAATATTCGTATAAGTACGAATTACGATATGCTTAACCCCGCCTCAATCCATTGGGCAATGCCACCCTCTAAGTAAGCACTATTAAAACCTAACTTTTTTAAAGTTTTGCTGCATTTTGGCTAACTTCATGCCCGTGAACGCAATAAATAACAATTTCTGATTCCGAAGGAAGTTCTTTTGGCCACTGTTCAACAGCATCATGACTTTGCCATTGTGCATTCCAATGGAGCATTATTTGATTGTAGTTTTTTATTTAGATCAGTGGTTGTTATCGAGTCTGTCATTTTCATCCCTTTTTTAGTTGCTGAAAGTTTTTTGATGTTCTAACGTTAGTCATAAGCTGTATCCTTCCAAACCCGCATGGCGACAAATACGTCTGTTGAGCTTTCTAAATGTTTGCCGGTGGCATCGGCTACTTTTTGTTTAACGGCTGCTAAGTCGGTGCGTAAGAAAGGATTGGTTTTTTTCTCTAACGAGAGCAGGCTGGGCACGGTCGCTTTATCGTCGTCAATTAGCGCCATATCTGCTGCAATACGGGCTGTGATGTCGGGGTTTTCTGGCTCAACCCATTTGGCAAAGCCTAGGTTATCTAAGGTGTACTCATGCGCACAGTGGATTTTGGTATCGTTTGGCAGTGCTTTTATTTTTTGTAATGAATCATGCAGCTGCTCAAATGTACCATCAAAAACACGCCCACATCCCCCCATGAAGAGGGTGTCGCCACAAAATAGATTTTTATTTCCAGCATCATAATAGGCGATATGTCCCGAGGTGTGACCGGGTATGCTCATTAGCTGAAAGCGACAGCCGACTTGTTCAAATTCTAAGGTCTCGTCACCTTGTAAAAAATGCGTCACATAATTGAAACAGTTGGTGGCAGGCCCATAAGTAGGCGGGTTGGGGTCTTTGCTGAGTAGTTCATATTCACTTTGTGGGCCATAAATGGGTAAGTCAGGGTAACTCTCGGTAAGTTTTGCCAAGCCGTTTGCATGATCAAAATGTAGATGGGTGAGTAGTACGGCAATGGGCTGGATTTGCTGTTGTTCTAATGTGATTAGCAGTTGTCGAGGGTCACCAGGGTCAACAATCAGTCCGTAGTTTTTTTTACTCTTCGACACTTCGCCTACTACTTCATTACAAAGTAGCCAAATATAGTTGTCAGAGAAGGCTGGTACGGTAATAATACGAGGCATATTTTATTTGGAATGATTATGAATACGGGAACATTATATATTATTTCTGCACCATCGGGTGCTGGCAAAACCAGCATAATTACGACCTTGCTTGAGTCGTTGGATGATGCCGAAATGGCGGTATCACATACCACCCGCAAGCCTCGTGAAGGTGAGGTTGCCGGTAAACATTATCATTTTATTAATGCTGAAGAATTTTTAAGCGATATCAGTGAAAATAAATTTTTAGAACACGCCAAAGTATTTGATAACCATTATGGAACCTCTAAAGCTGCTGTTGATGTATTGTTGGATAAAGGTGTTGACGTAATCTTAGAAATTGATTGGCAAGGTGCTGAACAGGTAAGAAAGCTAATGCCAGAAGCCTTGTCGATTTTTATTTTACCGCCTTCCAAAGAAGAGTTAGAGAGGCGCCTACGAGGTCGAGGAACAGATAGCGAAGAAGTTATCGCAAAGCGTTTAGGGCAATCCTGTGGTGATATTACGCACTATGATGAGTTTGACTACGTGGTGATTAATGATGATTTTGAGGTTGCTGTTGAACAGTTAGCCAGTATTTTTTATGCCAATCGGGTGACATTAAATAAACAGCAACAAATAAATAAGCAATTATTAGATGATTTAACGGCTTAAGTTTTTTGATTGAAGAGCCAAATGCTCTACTTTTTAGCCTACAACTGCATCATGCATTTGCATATAAGCTATTAAAAATTCAAACATTATTCGCCACATCAATTGTATAAAGAAAAAGAGCGAAACAAATAAGACAATAAATAGCTCCTTTTGCTGCTTACTGAGCAAGCCCCAGAGACTATTGTCAGCTTTATCCTTGGTAGTTTTAATTACCGATAGTCTTTGGCTGATTTTTTTGGATAAAAGCCAAATAAAAACAGGCATAATGACTGCACCCATATAGTAAAAAACGATCAGGGCAGGGATGCTAATAAATTGTTCAAATCTCAGAAATTCCATAAAGAGCAAGTAATTTACACAGCATACTTTTGTTTGATTAATCTAATATAGCTCATAACAGCAATAATAGACCAAACAGCAGAACGAAGGATCATTGCTTTAAGTGTTCTTTGCTCAAATAAACCACCGTTATTGATATGCCAACCAAATGCTGCAAATACAATTAACGTCGTTATGGCAATAACGATGGCTAGCCAACTTGCCCAGCGTTTTTGAAACCAAAGTCCGACACCCGCAATGATATATAGAAAACCTAAAAGAAAGTTAGCCCATAATACAAAGGGAACATAATTACCTGCAGCAATACGATCAGCACCATCAATAAAGAGTACGGCACCACCTGACTTTAAGGTGAGTAAGCCAAAAAGTACTGCTATAACTGCTAGAACCTTAAGACCGATACATTTTTTTTGCTGAGTCATAATTTTTCTCCTATTCAGAGAGGCTTTTGCGCAACTCATGACAACGCTTTCTCAGAGTGTTTATTAAAAATAAATAACGGTTACTTGCTTTGTAATATTTGAATTAAGCTCAAAACTTGCTTTAGAAAAGGTGGGTCGATTACGTAAACCTATTGATTTATATTGGCTAAAACCGACACCTTCTGTAGGTAATAAAAAACCTTTGTCTATTTTCTTATTGTTATTCTCATCATGCAAAATATTAATTGCATAGCGGCCTTTTGGTAAATCTTTAAAGGTCACCGAAGCGATGCCATTATTAATCTTTCCTTGCAATTGCTGATAGAATTTTTGGTAATTTTCATCAGGTATTGAGCCTTTTTTATTATATAAAGAAAAGCGTACAACGCCTTTCGTGTTACGCAGTTTATTTACTTGCACAGTTAGGGAATAACCCTGTTTAACAAGCTGTTTGGGTGTATCTGCCCAAGCTATGGGATTGATTAATAATAGTGAAAGCAATGCGGTTTTCTTAAAATGTAACATAGTTTATTGACTCCTTTTTCTAAAACAAGGATAACGGGGTAAGCTGAAATATAACTGAAAATAATATTTTTAATTTTCAGCCTGATTTCAGCTTCAGTAGCTAATGTTTTTAATTATTTGAATGACGCTTCAGTTACGGTATTGCTTGGGCTGGGTGTGCTAAAGATGAAGTAATAAGCTAGAGAGCTTTCATGAGAGTGTATGACAGAGAAAACTAAGTCATATCTTTTGTGCGAAGTTCAAAGCTTTAAAGCTTTGAATATTTAGTCGCCAAGCCTTTTGATTTATCTACAGGATACTTAATCGCATTTAATTTCATCTTTTTATGTACGGATTCAATTAAATCTACATCCAGCTTATCTGCTAAGCGAATGAGGTAAATCATAATATCTGCCATTTCTAAGGAAACTTCTTCCAAGGTTTCGTCGGGTAAACGCTTACTTTGTTCATCGCTTAGCCATTGAAAGTGTTCAACCAGTTCGGCACATTCTACAATTAATGCCATTGAGAAGTTTTTAGGGGAATGGAACTGATCCCAGTCACGCTCTTTAGCAAATTCTCGTAGGCGGTGTTTAATATCGTTTAATTCTTCGCTCATGGTTTTATTGTAGCAATAAAAAAGCCGCTTACGTTTGTTAGCGGCTTTTTTATTTTCTATTTAGAGCTAGTTGCTAGCTACAACCTTTAGGGCGAGGTAAACCAGCTATTTTATTGGCTGATTTGATTAAGCCACCTTTAGGAAATAGGGTGAAGATATACTTGTTGGTAGAGCGATCTTTGCCAAACTCTGTTTTCATCATTTTCATGAATTTACGTGGTTCTGCAACTTGGCTTAAGTCTTCAAAAGCAGCACGCGTTAGTTTTATGATATCCCAGTGCTCTTCAGTCAGCTCAGGAATATCTTCAACTTCCGCCGCAATTTTAACGGCGATTTCTTCTGTCCATTCGCTTAAATCTTCCATCCAGCCTGCTTCACTAAGTTGAATTGTTTTGCCGTCTACTTCGATTTCCATGATTTTTTCCTAGAATAAAATATTTAAAGATGAGATAAGTATATCATCCGATGCTGTATGAACCATCAACCTTAAAAAATTAAGCCAATAAATAATGCCGTTACGTTATGAATCCTATAAAACCCTTTATATCAGTTCTAAATGCACTCCACGTTGAATCTAAACATGGGGGCGCCAATGAAAAAAATCAATGGGACTCTCGACCAGCCATTGTGCTGATGGTGTCAGCGTTGTGTTTATTACTGCTTAACTACCTAAAATACAATACAGTGTTTAATGCCACGCTAGAAAAAGGTTTCGAGTTATTTGCTGATAATCCTGTCGATGCTTTGTATGCACTTAAAAGTCAGACCTTTTTTCCATTACTCTCTCAAGCATGGTGGAGTTTTTTGCATGTTATTACCTTTGTCTTAATTCCATTGTTCGTTATTAAAAAAGTACTAAAAGAACCACTAAGTCATTATGGTTTAGGTTTTGGGGATTTAAAGCGAGATTATAAATGGTATCTATTATTGGTTTCGCCAATTCTATTTTTTGTGTTTTTAGTCAGCTTTCGAGAAGATTTTACCAGTCACTATCCTTTTTATAATTTAGCGTATCGAAGCTGGGCTGATTTAATTGCTTGGGAAGTCTTGTATTTACTACAGTTCTTCTGTGTAGAGTTCTTTTTTAGAGGCTTTATCATTCAAGCGTGTCGGCCCACCTTTGGTGTGAATGCGATATTTGTCATGATTGTACCGTATTTAATGTTGCACTTTGGTAAGCCGTGGTTAGAAGCAACGGGGGCGATTTTGTTTGGGCTTTTTCTTGGCGTGTTAGCGTTTCGTAGTCGCAGTATCTGGGGTGGGGTGATGGTGCATATCTCCATAGCTTTAAGCATGATATTGCTTCGTTGTTACAAACTAAGGGTTTGCCGCAGCAATGGTTGCCATAGTCGATTTAGCCTGATTTTAATCAAGTTGTATCATCCAATGCTCTAGTACTATGAGGGCATGAAAGATCAGGATGTTCGTCGGTTAATGTTTTTAATTATTGTTGTAGGGCTAAGCCTAGTGCTTTACGGCGCGTACTTGATTGCTTTTACTGATACGGCAACGTGCAAAAGGTAGCCGTGGGATATTAACAATTGCAGGTCTCATTGCTGGTGGTTTATTTATGTCCGTGCCTGCAATCAAAGGGATCAATCAAAGGGGGCAGACTCGATTGATTTCTAATATTTAACATAAGAGTAACCCTTTTCTTGTAGCTCAATTATTCTGGCCACACCTGCTTTGGTCGTGGTTACTCCTTCAATAAGTTTTGGCATAGAGCCTGTTTTTTCTTTAATTGAAATCATCGTGTTCAAGCACGCCGTAAAGGTAACTTCTTGCATGGATAAGCTCGCAACCCTCGATGCTAGTGGGCTTTGGGGGGTTAGCATTCTATAACCCGGGCCGAATGCAATTAGCTCGATTTCAATATTATCCATGCCGTAATGCTTTTGGATGTTGACAATATTTCCAAGCGCCGTTTCTTGAGCACGAATATCATCGCTACTAATTTGGATAACGAGTTTGTGCTGACCTTTATGATCATCTGCATAAAGGTTAATATTTTGTGAAAAAGCTAAAATGGCAAACACACAAATTATAGAAGTCTTTAAGGCTTTCATTGGGCTCTCCTGTCATGTTATAGGCATATTTTAGCTCATTTAAGGACTGTAATCTTTGATGAAAGTTAATATTAGGCTTTATCACGTCAAAACCACGTTCTACAAATTCACCTGTTAAAGCCTATTTTTTAGCTGCTAATCATGAATTGTGAATACTTCATCGCAGTTTTGATTAATACTTTTAGCCGCATTAGCTATGATGATTGCAATAATAATTATTATAGGTTCTCCACTATGTTTAAATATGTAGAGACCTTTGCATGAAGTTTCATTTCCCAAGTTACTCTGATAATTGAGCCATATTTTTAAAAAATATCGGATCAATCGCTAAATTTGTTCTATTTTGACCTTAATGCTTACATTTTTAAGCCTATT
>Ga0256839_1002844_pt1 | contig 18716 bp, 16 predicted proteins | sample 354166metaG_FD_185968 | JGI IMG/M metagenome (GOLD analysis project Ga0256839, IMG submission 185968) | Hydrothermal vent microbial communities from Mid Atlantic Ridge, Atlantic Ocean - 354-166 | ecosystem: Environmental > Aquatic > Marine > Hydrothermal vents | place: Atlantic Ocean: Mid... | reverse complement strand
CCCTCCAGGGAGGGCGCCGCCGAGGGTGGGGCCGGCGACTGGGACGAAGTCGTAACAAGGTAGCCGTACCGGAAGGTGCGGCTGGATCACCTCCTTTCTAGGGTGATGCGCGTACTCCGGTCGGCCCAAAGTCTCGGCCACTTTTCAGCGGGTAAGGGCCATTAGCTCAGTTGGTTAGAGCACTCCCCTGATAAGGGAGAGGTCCCTGGTTCAAGTCCAGGATGGCCCACCTGCTTTCCTTAACACAGAGGAGCACCTTACCAAGTGAATATGGGTGTGGAGTAGAAGTCCTGCGTGAACGCGCGCGTAAGCGACTAAGGGCGTACGGTGGATGCCTAGGCGCCAGGTGCCGATGAAGGACGTGGTAGGCTGCGATAAGCCAGGAGGAGCGGCCAACACGCGTTATGACTCCTGGATCTCCGAATGGGGAAACCCGTCCGGGCAAACCCCGGACATCACACGCTGAACACATAGGCGTGTGAGGGGCACCTGGGGAACTGAAACATCTTAGTACCCAGAGGAAAAGAGACTATTCCCCTAGTAGTGGCGAGCGAACGGGGAAGAGCCTAAACCGGCGTTGTGGGAAAGGCCGCAGCCGTTGCAACGTCGGGGTTGCGGGGCCGTCGTGGAGGGGGCTGCGGACCCCTCAGGGAGTTACAAAACCGGCGCGTAGCCGAAGTGCCCTGGAACGGGCCGCCAGAGAGGGTGAGAGCCCCGTAGGCGAAACGTGACCGGTCTCCCGGGCGACGGTTCCCAAGTACCACGGGACACGGGAAATCCCGTGGGAAGCTGGGTGGACCACCACCCAAGGCTAAATACGCCTGGCGACCGATAGCGCATAGTACCGCGAGGGAAAGGTGAAAAGCACCCCGGTGAGGGGAGTGAAATAGTACCTGAAACCGTACGCCTACAACCCGTGGGAGCCTGCCCTCGGGCGGGTGACCGCGTGCCTTTTGGAGTATGAGCCGGCGAGTTACGGTCTGTGGCAAGGTTAAGGGAGGCACACCCGGAGCCGCAGCGAAAGCGAGTCCGAAGAGGGCGCCAAGTCGCAGGCCGTAGACCCGAAACCGGGTGATCTACCCATGGCCAGGGTGAAGCGCGGGTAATACCGCGTGGAGGCCCGAACCGGTGTCTGATGCAAAAGGCTCGGATGAGCTGTGGGTAGCGGTGAAATGCCAATCGAACCCGGCGATAGCTGGTTCTCCCCGAAATCGCTTGAGGGCGAGCCTCCGGCCTGTGGTGTCGTGGCGGTAGAGCACTGGATGGGCTAGGGCCCATTGCGGGTACCAACCCCAACCAAACTCCGAATGCCACGTCATCGGCCGGGGAGTTGGACTACGGGGGATGAGCTCCGTGGTCGAGAGGGGAACAACCCAGACCGCCCGCTAAGGTCCCGAAATCCGGGCTCAGTGGGAAAGGAGGTGGCGCCGCGAAGACAGCCAGGAGGTTGGCTTAGAAGCAGCCATCCTTAAAAGAGTGCGTAACAGCTCACTGGTCGAGTGGCGCTGCGCCGAAAATGTAACGGGGCTAAGCCCGGTACCGAAGCGGCGGGCCGTCGGCTTCGGCCGACGGCGGTAGGGGAGCGTTCCGCGGGCAGTGAAGGTCAGCCGTGAGGCTGGCTGGAGCGCGCGGAAGTGAGAATGCCGGCATGAGTAGCGTCAAGCGCGTGCGAATCGCGCTCGCCGAAAGCCCAAGGGTTCCGACGGAAGGTTCGTCCGCGTCGGGTTAGGCGGGCCTAAGCCGAGGCCGAAAGGCGTAGGCGATGGACAGCCGGTTAATATTCCGGCCCCACCGGCGCAGAGCGATGGGGGGACGCCGAAGGGTAGGCCAGCCGGGTGGTGGTCGTCCCGGTGCCAAGCGTGTAGGCCGATGACGGGGGTAGGCAAATCCGCCCCCCGAGGCTGAGGCGTGATGGCGGGGCACAATGCCCAGAAGTGGCCGAGCCCATGCGGCCGAGAAAAGCCTCTAAGCGATGAAGCGCCGGTGCCCGTACCGCAAACCGACACTGGTGGGCTGGTCGAGTAGACCAAGGCGAGCGGGAGAACCCTGGTTAAGGAACTCGGCAAATTGGCCCCGTAACTTCGGGAGAAGGGGCGCCCTGGCGGGTGAAGGTCCTCGCGACCGGAGCTTGCCGGGGCCGCAGTGACCAGGCTCCCCCGACTGTTTACCAAAAACACAGGTCTCTGCGAACCCGTAAGGGGACGTATAGGGGCTGACGCCTGCCCAGTGCCGGAAGGTTAAGGAAGGGGGTGCAAGCTCCCGACCGAAGCCCCGGTGAACGGCGGCCGTAACTATAACGGTCCTAAGGTAGCCGAGCTGCCTGCCCGCAGGGTAACCTGTGGGGCAATACCCGGCTGTATGCGGGAAACCCCTGAGAGCCCTGTCTACCAGGGGAAGCAAAGCCTTCCCCGGTAAAAATGGCAGGGATTGGGCAACCCGCAGGAAACCCACCTCGCGGTGGGGATCCTCAGAGACTATACGCCGGGCATCCGGCAGGCTTTCGCCCTCAAGGAGGATCCAATGAGGCTCTCGCCCGATTGGGTGGTGGGGTTCGTCGACGGAGAAGGTTGTTTCTACGTAGGCATAACCCCCCACCCGGAAATGAGTCTCGGCTATCAAGTCCTTCCAGAGTTCCGAATCGTCCAACACGAAAGGGACATCCAGGTGCTTTATGCACTCAAGCGGTTCTTCAGATGCGGAGTGGTGCGACGCAATCGGGAGAACCGCTACGAGTTGCGAATACGCAAGCTCTCCTGTCTACAGCAGGTGGTGGCGTTCTTCGAGCGCCATCCCCTGAAAACAAAAAAGAACGCGGATTTTAAGAAGTTCGCCCGCGTCGTGAGGTGGATGGCGGAGGGCAAGCACTTGGAGAAGGAGGGGCTGATAAACATCATTGAAATAGCCATGACGATGAATTGGGCGGATAAGCCAAAAGCGAGGGAAATCCTGAGGGAACTGAAAGGCCAGGCCGGATGAAGAGATAGTCCACCCCCGGTGGAAACATCGGGAAAAGGTGAGCGAAATTCCTTGTCGGGTAAGTAGGAAACTTGCCCCGCCATCCCGTGAGGGATGGATGAAAGCCGGCTCATATCGGGGAAGCCCTCCTGGGATATGCGGGCCCCAGAGGGTAATCCCGAGGGAAGTCGCCCCATCACGTGGTGGGGTTGACCCCGTAACGACTGACCCGAAAGGGGAGGCGCACATACCTCCGGTGCGCAATACGCCGGCTCTCACCTCTCAGGCCCTTTGGCCTGATGACCGCCGCCGAGCGGGGGCAACTACGGAGGCATTCTTCAGGAACGGAGGTGATGTGACCATACGGCTGCATCCCTGGTATGTGACCGGGCTCGCGGAAGGGGAGGGAAGCTTCACGGTGAGCTTCAATCGACGTGCGAGGCTTACCGTGGGGATAGAAACTAAACCTTCCTTCTCGGTGACACTCCACCAGCGGGATTTGGGCGTGCTCAAAGGGCTGCGGGCGTTCTTCAAGTGCGGCGGAATTCGATACAGCCGCTCTGACCGTACATACAAATATGAAGTGCGGTCCGTGGCCGACCTAGCCCGAAAGGTTGTCCCACACTTCGAGCAATACCCGCTGGCCGGAGCAAAGGGAGACGACTTCCAAAAGTTCGCCGAAATTGTGCGCCTGGTCCATGCCAAACATCACCTAAACCCTGATCACCTGAGACACATTATCGAACTTGCTTACTCGATGAATCCATCGGGAAAGCGACGATACGCGAAGGATGACCTCCTACGGTTGCTCGGTGAGATGAAGGTATAGTCTGCGCCCTGTGGAAACACGGGGAGAACGCGAAGTTCCGACCCGCACGAAAGGCGTAACGAGGGGAGCACTGTCTCAACCAGGGACCCGGTGAAATTGCACTGGCCGTGAAGATGCGGCCTACCCGCAGCAGGACAAAAAGACCCCGTGGAGCTTTACTGCAGCTTGCCATTGCGTCGGGGCATGGTCTGTGTAGGATAGGTGGGAGGCTGGGAAGCCGGGGCGCCAGCTCCGGTGGAGCCGCCCTTGAAATACCACCCTGATCATGTCTTGGCGCTCACCCGGCGCCGTTATCCGGGCCGGGGACAGTGGCTGGTGGGCAGTTTGACTGGGGCGGTCGCCTCCCAAAGAGTAACGGAGGCGCCCAAAGGTCCCCTCAGGCGGAATGGAAACCCGCCGTTGAGTGCAAGGGCAGAAGGGGGCTTGACTGTGAGGCTGACAAGCCGAGCAGGGGCGAAAGCCGGGCCTAGTGATCCCACGGTTCCGTGTGGAAGGGCCGTGGCTTATCGGATAAAAGCTACCCCGGGGATAACAGGCTAGTCTCGCCCAAGAGTTCACATCGACGGCGAGGCTCGGCACCTCGATGTCGGCTCGTCACATCCTGGGGCTGGAGCCGGTCCCAAGGGTTGGGCTGTTCGCCCATTAAAGTGGCACGCGAGCTGGGTTCAGAACGTCGTGAGACAGTTCGGTCTCTATCCGCTGCGGGCGTTGGTGGCTTGAGGGGGGCTGCCCCTAGTACGAGAGGACCGGGGTGGACCGACCTCTGGTGTACCAGTTGTCCCGCCAGGGGCACCGCTGGGTAGCTATGTCGGGCAGAGAGAACCGCTGAAAGCATCTAAGCGGGAAACTCGCCCCAAGATGAGGCCACCCACCTCCTTCGAGAGGGTAAGCGCGCTGGGAGACGACCAGTTCGATAGGCCGGTGGTGGAAGCGGGGTAACCCGTGCAGCCTACCGGTACTAACGCGCGAGGGCTTACGCGCCGCGTTCGCGCAGGATCTCTGGGCCACACCTATATTCACCACGTTGCCCGTTGAGATCTTCTCTGAGATCTTTACCACATTCCAATACTCCGCTCATGAAGGGCGAGGTTGGTGACTCTCGCGGTGGGGGTACACCCGGTCCCATCCCGAACCCGGAAGTTAAGCCCACCAGCGCCGATGGTACTGCGCGGGAAGCCGCGTGGGAGAGTAGGTCGTTGCCAACTTCGCCCTTTTCTTTATTTCTCACCACCGCAACCAAAACCACAAGGTCCTCCCTCTTGAGAGGGCCTTGTGGTTTTTTGTTTTTCACCTCTGAGGGGAAGACACCGACACTTGTCGTTGAGCTAGTGGTGAAGAATCTGTGAGAGGAAGAGTTTCGTGCGTTCGTGCTGAGGGTTGGTGAAGAAGTGCTCGGGAGTTCCCTCCTCTACGATGAGCCCCGCGTCCATGAAGACAATGCGGTCGGCCACTTCGCGCGCAAATCCCATCTCGTGAGTCACCACCAGCATCGTCATGCCCGAACGGGCCAGCTCGCGCATCACGTCCAGCACTTCCTTGATCATCTCGGGGTCCAAAGCCGACGTGGGCTCGTCGAAGAGCATGATCTTGGGCTGCATGGCCAAGGCACGCGCAATGGCCACCCGTTGCTGCTGGCCTCCTGAGAGTTGGCCGGGATACTTGTGGGCCTGATCGGCAATGCCCACCCGTTCCAGCAGCTCCATAGCAATTCGCTCGGCCTTTTCCCTCGGCCACTTGCGCACCAGCCGAGGGGCCAAAGTGACATTGTCCAGCACGGTCATGTGCGGGAAGAGGTTGAACTGCTGGAAGACCATGCCCACTTCGCGCCTGATGGCCTCGATGTTGCGAATGTCACGGGTGAGCTCGATGCCATCCACCACAATGCGGCCCGCGTCATGCTTCTCCAAGTGGTTGATGCACCGCACCAAGGTGGATTTCCCCGATCCCGAGGGCCCAATGATCACGACCACTTCCTGCCGCTTGACCCGCAAGGTGATGCCCCGCAGCGCCTCGAAGTCACCAAAGCGTTTGCGCACCTTCTCCAGGATGATAATGTAGTCACCCACGTCAGCCCGCTGCACGTCGGTGACTGCTGCTGCCTCTTGAATCGTCATCTCCTTGCCTCCTCTGCTGTCTCATCCACTACTACCGCGTGCCCACCCCCAGTCGTGCCTCCAAGCGCCGGCTGGAGTACGACATCGCGTAGGTGAAGACCCAGTAGATAGCAGCAATGAAGATAAAGACTTCTCGCTGTAAGCCGATGAATTCCGGCTGGGCGATGACACTGAGGGCGATGCCCAACAGCTCCAACAGGCCCACAATGGCCACCAGTGTCGTATCCTTGAACAGGCCGATGAACTGTCCCACGATGGCCGGAATAACGGCGCGCAATGCTTGGGGAAGAATGATGTGGCGCATGGCCTGATAGTAGTTGAGCCCCAGCGCGTAAGCCGCCTCGTATTGGCCACGGGGAACGCCCTGCAAGCCGCCGCGCACGTTTTCGGCCAAGTAGGCTGCCGAGAAGAGAGTCATGCCCACCATGGCACGGATGAGGTTGTCAACACGCACGCCCTTGGGAAAGAAGAGGGGCAAGATAATGGCCGACGCCCACAGCACAGTCACCAAGGGCACCCCACGCACAGTTTCGATGTACAGGATGGAGAAGAGCTTCACAACAGGAAGCTCGCTGCGTCGCCCCAATGCCAACAGCACGCCCAGCGGAAACGAGGCCACTATGGCGATGAGGGCCAGCAGCACCGTCAGCAGCAAGCCACCCCACTTGCTCGTGGGCACATCGGCCAGCACTTGGCTCCCCCCCAACCCCTTGAGCAAGACGAGGATCACGAAAAAGGAGAGTACCCAACCCCACACAAGAGGGCGCTGGAGCCGAGATCGCCCCATCGAGGCCACGTGAGTCAGAATGAAAGCGGCCAGCACGCCTATCAAAGGCCACTTCACGTTGGGCGAGGCGGGTAGCACGAGCACTATCGCTCCCAAGACGCCGGCAACCACGCTGGGAGCCCAGTTCCGCCCTCCCCAAGCGCCCCAGCTCAGGCCGGCCAACGCGCCCACCAGGCCCAAGGCCACCCAGATGCGCCAGAACGCCTCCTCAGGATACGGCCCAACGGCGAAGAGGCGCAGGTTGACCAGCACCACCTCCCATTTGGCCTCGTAGAGCGCCCAGCGGAAGAGGGCCCGCAGCACCACGAAGATAAGTGCTGCCAACGCCACCGTGATGACGGCGTTGTACCAGGGCGTGAAGAGATTCTCCTTCATCCACTCCAGGATGGCCGGGGGACTCTTCTTGTCGGACGAGAGGTTCGCCTGAGCTGTCATGGCCTACCGCTCCACGAGTTTGACCTTCTGGTTGTACCAGTTCATGAAGAGGGACGTGAAGAGGCTGAACGTCAAGTAGCTGGCCATCACCAGGGAAATCACTTCCAGCGACTTGCCTGTCTGGTTCAAGACCGTACCGGCCACGAAGAAGAGATCGGGGTAGCCGATGAAAACGGCCAAGCTGGAGTTCTTCGTCAAGTTGAGGTACTGGCTCGTCAGAGGCGGAATGATGATGCGCAGCGCTTGGGGAAGAATAATGTAGCGCATCATCTGCACATCGTTGAGCCCGAGGGCCTTGGCCGCCTCACGCTGCCCCTTGCTCACCGCCAGAATGCCGCCGCGCACAATCTCGGCGATGAAGGCGCCCGTGTAGACCACCAAGCCCGTGAAGAGGGCCGCGAACTCCGGCGTCATGCGCGTGCCCCCTTGGAAGTTCAGGCCGACCAGCTCAGGCCGGGTCACACTTGCCGGCGTTCCGGGGGCGATGAGCCAACCTACAAGCACAAACACCACCCACGTTCCCAAGGCCGCCACAATCGGATACCCTGACTGGCCGGTGCGCTCCTCATATCTGGCGCGCCACTTGGCCACGACCAAGCCAACCACCACGCCCGCCACCACAAAGCCAACCCAGACGGGAAAGCCGGCCTGTGGCTGAAGCCAGGGAATGGCTATCCCCCGATTGCTCAGATAGACGGGACCGGGCAGTTGCACAGCCTGGCGCACGCGGGGGAATTTGAGCATGACGGCCATGTACCAGAAGAAGAGTTGCACGAGCAGGGGAGTATTGCGGATGATCTCGATATAAGCGCTCACCAACGTGCGCAGGAGCCAGTTTGGGGAGAGGCGGGCAATGCCGCTCAGGAGCCCCAAGAGGGTGGCGAACAGGATGCCCACAAGGCTGACCTTGAGGGTGTTCAAGATTCCAACCACGAAGGCTCGCCCGTAGGAATCGTCGGAGGTATAGGGAATCAGGGATTCACCAATGTCAAATCCGGCCCGCTGCTGCAGAAACCCGTAACCGCCGGTCAAGCCACGTGCTCTCAAGCCTTCCTGCACATTGTTATAAAGGTACGTGAAGACGAGCACCACAACGACCAGGAAGATGATCTGGGCAATGACGGTGAGCACCCGTTCATCGCGCCAAAAGGGAGGACGAGTGTGCTCGGTTACCGGAAGAGTGGCCATGTTCCACCTCGACCGCGTCTTAACCGTGCTGGCGTTTCACACTTGGAACTGCCCGGCACTTCGGGGAAGGCCGAGCAGAACACCTCATCTTGTGGGTGAGTGAAACCGCCACACGGCCAAGGAGCTAGAGCTCAAGGCCGTGTGGCGGCGTAAAGCCCGGTCTTTTAGCGGAACGGCGGCGAGTAGAGCAGGCCACCCCGTGTCCACAGGTCGTTCAGGCCGCGGGGCAACTCGAAGGGCGTACCAGGGCCCAGGTTGCGGTCGTAGATCTCGCCGTAGTTGCCCACGTTCTTGATGACGCGGTAGGCGAAGTCATTGGTCAACCCCAGGCTCTCGCCCAACTCGCCCTCCAAGCCCAAGAAGCGGCGGATGCCGGGGTCTTCGCTGTTGAGGAAGTCATCCACGTTCTCGGAAGTAATGCCGAACTCCTCCGCCTGAATGGTGGCGAAGACGGTCCACATGACCACATCGTGCCAAATGGGATCGCCTTGGAGCACGGCCGGCCCAAGGGGCTCCTTGGAGAGAGTGGCGTCGAGAATGACGTGGGCCTCGGGGTCCTTCAGGAGCGACTTGCGGGAGACCAAGCCCGACTTGTCGGTCGTCACGGCGTCGCAGCGCCCTTCTTCATAGGCGCCGAAGGTATTGTCGGCCGTCTCGAAGACCACGGGCGTGTACTCGATGCCACGGGCTCGCATCTGGTCGGCCAAGTTGAGCTCGGTCGTCGTGCCCGTGGTCACGCAGATGGCTGCACCCTGGAGGTCCTCCAGCTTGGTGATGTTATCGGCTTTGCGAACCATGATGCCCTGGCCGTCGTAGAAGGTCACCACGCCGAAGTCCATGCCCACGGAAGCATCGCGAGTCAGCGTCCACGTGGTGTTGCGAATGAGCACGTCCACCTCACCCGTCTGGACGGCCGTGAAGCGCTCTTTCGCCGTCAGGGGGCGGAACTCGACGGCATCAGGATCGTCAAAAATGGCCGCCGCCAAGGCGCGGCAGAAATCGATGTCAAAGCCGGCGTAATTGCCCTCTTGGTCCAAGTAACCGAAGCCGGGCAAGTTGGCGTTGGCGCCGCAGATGAGCTTGCCGCGCTGCTTCACCACCTCGAGCAAGCTGCCCTCAGCAGCAGGTTGCTCCTGCTGAGCGGGTACAGGTGTGGGGGCTGGCTGCTCGGTCACCGCGCCCGTCTGCTCTGTGGGGGCCGTCGTGGGCGTGGCCTGGTTCTGGGCGCAAGCGGTAATGAGCAACAGCGCCACGAACAGCGTGAACAAGGATATGGTAAAACGCTTCATCACTCTCCTCCTTTTAAGATTTTGCCCTTCTCACGACGACATAACAAAGCCACTTCGGAAAAGCGTGGCCTTTCCGATACTGCGCCTATTACACCTTCTCGACTTCGCTTGCCATTGCGCCCTGCTTTTTTGTTGTCGTCCCAGTTATGTGCAGTGCCGAAGTGGTACGTGCAGAAGCGGGGAAGGTCCGCGCCAGGTTGCTACCCTTTGGGGAAACATGCTATGGAGTGCCTCGCCTCAACACCGCCTGTCTTAAAAAGACCAAAGGCCCGCCGTGACGGAAAGAGGTGAGGAGGCTCCCCTCATGGCGGGTTTCCTTCAAGAAAATTCTCGCTTTTCCCCCTCCATCACCGGGCTCGCGAGCCCAACAACAGGGTGCCGTCCGAGTATTGTGCCACAGTATAAAAAAAACCGCCCATTTGTCAAAGCGGACTTTTCACCACATGGCCCCTTGGGGCTCGTCTACTTTTGACACCTGGTGAAGTGTCCCCTATAATCGCCGTGGCTTCACGGCGCCAGACAACATTGAGAGCCTCCGGTGACGATGGCGGTGTTGGGGACATCTCTCCAACACCCTGTTTTTGAGCACGGGAGAAGCCCCCTTGTTGGCGTCACTTTCATCACACCACGGGGAAGTTTGAGGTATGCAACGACATCTCGGCGCACAACTGTTGGCTATCACGGTGCTGGCCGTCGTCGCGTTTTGGATTGCCCTCCCGTCCACCACGTTGATCCGCATCGTCAACCCTCTTACCGGGCAGCCCCTCGTTGAACGGGATACCGACTACCGGCGCGGGCTCGACCTCCAAGGCGGGCTACAAGTGGTGCTCGAGGCCGACGTGCCGCCGGGGACCGAGGTGGACGCGGAACGAATGCAAGCGGCCCGCGACATCATCGAGCGACGTGTGAACGCCTTGGGCACGACGGAGCCGGTCATCCAGTTGGCCGGCAACAACCGCATCATCGTGGAGCTGCCGGGCATCGAGGACCCGAACCGAGCCATTGCGACCTTCGGCGAGACAGGCTTGCTGGAGTTCATCGACGCCGGCTTGCCCAGCGAGGCCCCACAGGTGGGCGAGCGAGTCGTCACCGACTTCGGCGAACAGACGCCCGTGACCGACACGGCCAACGTGCGCGTCTACCGCACGGTCTTCACGGGCGCCGACCTGCGCTCGGCCGAGATCGCCTTTGACCCGAACACCAACCAACCCCAAATCGCCTTCGAGTTCAAGCCCGGCGAACCCACCCGCCGGCTGGCCGAGTTCACCCGCAACAACGTGGGCAGAATCATGGCCATCACGCTGGACAAGGTGGTCATCAGCACCCCGGTCATCCGGGACGAAATTCCCGACGGCCGCGGCGTCATCGAGGGGAACTTCACGCTGGAGGAAGCCCAGGCTCTGGTCATCCAGCTCCGGTACGGCGCGCTTCCCGTCCCCCTCAAAATCGTCCAAGTGCGGGCTGTGGGGGCCACGTTGGGCGAGGATTCCATCCAGCGCAGCGTGCGGGCCGGAATCATCGGCGTGCTCTCCGTGGCGGTGTTCATGTTGCTCTACTACCGGCTTCCCGGCCTGTTGGCCAACGTGGCGCTGGCCATCTATGGTGCCATGGCCTTGGCGCTCTTCAAGCTCATCCCGGTCACACTCACCTTGGCCGGCATTGCCGGGTTCGTCCTCTCCGTGGGCATGGCCGTGGACGCGAACATCCTCATCTTCGAGCGCATGAAAGAGGAACTCCGGGCAGGTCGGTCCCTTGTCGCGGCCGTTCACATTGGCTTTCGGCGCGCGTGGCCCAGCATTCGTGACTCCAACGTCTCCACGTTGATCACCTGTGCGATTCTCTTCTGGTTTGGGGCCACGTTCGGCGCCAGCATCGTTAAGGGCTTTGCCGTCACCTTGGCGCTTGGGGTGATGGTCTCCCTGTTTACCGCCGTCATGGTCACGCGCACGTTCCTGCAAGCCGTGATGAATTCAGGACTCGTGCGCAACCGCTGGTGGTTTGGCGTCTGAGGGGACGGCTCGAACACAGAGGGAGGAAGTTATGGCACGCGGTTTGAACAAAGTGATGATCATCGGTAACGTAGGGCGGGACCCGGAGCTTCGATATACCCCAAATGGAACTCCGGTCGTGAATTTCAGCGTGGCCGTAGGACGTCAGTGGACGACTTCTACAGGCGAACGGCGTGAGGCCACGGATTGGTTCAACGTCGTGGCGTGGCGCGAGCTGGCCGAGATCTGCAACCAGATGTTGAGCAAAGGACGCCGCGTGTACATCGAAGGGAGCTTGCAGACACGCAGTTGGGAGGACGAGAAGGGCCAGCGCCATTACCGCGTCGAGCTCGTTGCCGACCAGATGATTTTGCTCGACAGATATCCGGCACGCGAGCGGGAGTGGACTGCCGAAAGTCGGAACAACGTGTAGGCGTGGAACCCATCAACCGTTCCCACCGGGCGTGGCCGCAACGGAGCGCCACGCCCGGTCGCATTGAGGCAGAACGCGCCCTGTAATACGAGGTCAAAACCGACCAACGTACCTCTCCATCAACGGGAAGTGGGGTGAAACGGTGTTCAACATCGTCCAAAAACGATATTGGTTCTTCGGCTTCTCAGCCCTCGTCTTGCTGCCGGGCATTGTGGCCCTCCTCCTGTGGGGCTTGAATTTGGCCATAGATTTCACCGGGGGCGCCTTGTTGGAGCTGCGCTTCGACCAAGCGGCCGCACCTCCGCCGCCCGGCGAAGTCACCGCACGTCTCGAAGGCATGGGATACGCTGGCCCCATCGTGCAGACGACTGAAGAGAAAAGCGTCATCATCCGCCTCCGGGAGATCACCAACGAGGAGAAGGAACAAATCAAGGCCGCCCTCGAGGCGGAGTACGGCCCGTCAACGGAGTTGCGCTTCGAGTCCGTCGGGCCTGTGGTGGGCCGAGAAGTCACGCAGCGAGCCATCATAGCCGTGGCCGCGGCGGCCGTGGGCATCCTGCTCTACATGGCCTTGGCCTTTCGCAACGTGCCCCACCCCTTCCGCTATGGCACCTGTGCCATCATTGCGCTGCTACACGACACCTTCATCGTGTTGGGAACGGCGGCCATCTTGGGCCGTTTTCTCGGATGGCAAGTGGACGCCCTCTTCCTCACTGCCGTGCTCACGGTGATCGGCTTCTCCGTCCACGACACCATTGTGGTTTTCGACCGCATTCGGGAGAACATGCACGTGTACAAGGGGCTCCCCTTTGAGGAAGTGGTGAACCGGAGCATCGTGCAGACGCTGGACCGCTCAATCAACACGCAGTTAACCGCCCTGTTCACGCTCACAGCCCTTTATCTCTTCGGCGGCGTGACCATCAAGCAGTTCGTCTTCTGGCTCATCGTCGGCATGGTCAGTGGAACGTACAGCTCCATCTGTAACGCCGCCCCCCTCCTGGTCGCCTGGGAAAACGGCGAGTTGACCCGCTGGCTGCCCGGCCGGCGGAAGCGAGAGAAGCGAGTTGCCGCGTAAACAAGGAGCACGCCCATGCGCGCCCTCTACATTGCTGCCCGCCACGTCTCCTTGCGAGACCTTCCCGTCCCCCAAGCGCCGCCGGGCGAGGCGCTCATCCGAGTGCGCCTGACCGGCATCTGTGACACTGACTTGCACTTGCAGGCCGGCTACATGGACTTCGAGGGCATTCCCGGACACGAGTTCGTGGGCGAAGTGGTACAAAGCCAGCGGGAGGATTTGATCGGCCGGCGCGTGGTGGGTGAAATCAACGCCGCCTGTGGCACATGCGCCCTCTGCCGGCGCGGATTGGGCCGCCACTGCCCTCACCGCACGGTGCTCGGCATTCTGGGACGCCCGGGCACCCACGCCGAATACATCACGCTCCCCGAGGAGAACCTGCACGTCGTGCCCGACGCCATCTCCGACGAGGAAGCAGTCTTCGTCGAACCGCTGGCCGCCGCGTGTGAGATCCTCGAACAAGTGCACCTCGAGCCCACAGCCCGCGTGGCCGTGGTGGGCGACGGCAAGTTGGGCCTGCTCGTCGCCCGAGTCCTGGCGCTCACCGGCTGCGAACTCCTCGTGCTGGGCCGCCATGCCCGCAAGCTCAACGTGTTGGCACGCCAGGGCATTGCCACGAAGCGCGTCTCCCCCGGTGACGAGGACCAACTGCCGGGCCGATGGGCCGACGTCGTGGTGGAGTGTAGCGGTCACCCCTCGGGGTTCGAGACAGCCCGGCGCTTGATCAAGCCACGGGGCACCTTAGTGCTCAAGAGCACCTACCGGGAATCGCCGCCCATTTACCTGGCCGGCCTCGTGGTGGACGAGATCACCGTCGTGGGCTCGCGCTGTGGCCCCTTCGCGCCGGCGCTGCGGCTGCTGGCACATCGCTTGGTCCGTGTGGAAGACCTCATTGACGAGCAGAAGGGGTTAAGCGAGGGCGTACAAGCCTACGAACGGGCGGCCCAACGGGGCGTATTGAAGGTGCTGCTCGACCCACAGCGTTGAAAGGCCCTGTGCAAGGCCCAGGGCCATCATCATGACAACAAGGCCATCGCGGCTCACAAATCACGAACGTCGCCGGGGGTCAACCGGCACAGGCCGCGGAAGCGGCTGTCGGGAGGAAGCCCCCAAACGCTCCAACACTTCGCGCAGTCGCCGCGCCAGCTCTTCCACCAACCGCATGGTGTGCTCCTCATACACTAGTTTGCACTGCCACGTGTCACGTCACCACTTTATCAGAGAACACCACACACCGGCAATGGGGCAAAAGGCCTATTCCACCCGGCCGTGATGGCCGTTCCGTGTCAGGCCGCCAGTTGGGCCACAAGCTGGGGCAACGCCTGCACGAAGCGGGACCGGGCCACCACCCGCGTGGCCCCGGCTGCCAATGCACGGCTTCGGGCGTCCAAGTCCACGTGGGAGCCGAAGGCCAACACCGGCACGGCCGACCACACGCGCCGCACGGCGCGAATGGCCTCTTCCCAGTCGAGCCCCATATCCCCGATGTCCACAATGACCAGCGCCGGCCTCTCCTGAGATGCCCTCAGCACCCCCTCGACCGTGTCCACCACGATCACTTCATACCCGCGCTTGCTCAGAGCCGTCTCGATACGCACCGAGAAGAAGAGGTCGGCCACAAGCGCTACAATAGTCTTCATAAGCCCCTCCTACGACTTGCCATGAACACTTCTGCACGACTGCGCGTTCGCTTACGCGACTTCAACGCGCACGCGGGCCAAGTCAAGCCATTGCTCCTCGGGAATGGGGATCAGCCCAGCCTCCCCGGAAGCGAGATCTTGGTATTGGTTGTCCACCCAGGCCACAAAGGCCAACGGCGGCCTCGGGGGAATAGGCACATGGCCCACGTCCTCACCGTCCACGGAAAATCGTACACCCTTCAAAGTCCACTCCAACCGGTACGTGTGCCACACCGTTGGGTCCACGTGGTCCAGGGAAATTTCGCCGGCCGGCAGCGTGGACGTGCCCGCTTTCCAGGCCAACCGGCCCACGAGAGGAAGCCGGGCCAGCCACCACCCGGCGGCGAGCAATGGTGGAGGAACGGACGGCCCACGCACCGCTTGGGCGAAGAACCCGTGGCCACGCCACCCGCCCGAAAGGGCCAAGTTGTTGTGGGGTGAGGCGTAGAAGAACCAGGCAACTTGGGGCGTCGTCGTGGGGGAACGGGCCAGCTCGCCGGAGAAGGGGGCGTTCCACAGGCCGAACCCGGCCGTTCCCACCATTTCCTCTCGGTGGCTGAAGCGCGCTCGTACAGTGAGGCGCAAGGACGGGCGCCACGGGTAACGGCGGCGCTCCCTCACATGATGGTAGTCGTCCAGTTGGGAGAGGCTGTACGGGCGTGCCGGCCCCGGACGCAGTCGAAGGCGCAGGCATCCCGGCGACCACATCTGATCGCCGTACCCGTGAATGAGGCGCACCCAACGGGGGCCAACGCCATCTTCAAATTGCTCATCAACCACGAGCGCGTAGCCAGGCATCAATGGCTTTTGTCGCTTGGGTGAGGACTTCAAGGCCGTCCTCACGCACGATGGCCAAGTCTTCAATGCGCACGCCACCCCATCCGGGAATGTACACGCCGGGCTCCAAGGTCACCACGCTGTTGGCCGGAATCGTGTCGTCGTCGGAGGCGCGGAACGAGAGGTAGGGGCGCTCGTGGACTTCGAGCCCCACGCCGTGGCCCAAGGAGTGGCCGAAGTGCTCGCCGAACCCCTGGGCTTCCAGGGAGGCCCGGGCAACCCGGTCGGCCTCGCGGCAGCTCATGCCGGCGTGGACGGCCTCCTCCACGGCCTCGAGCGCTCCCAGACACGCCCGGTAGACGCGGGCGAACATCTCGTCAGGCTCACCGACGACGAACGTTCGAGTCATGTCAGCGTGATATCCGCCCACTTGGGCGCCGAAGTCCACCAACACCATGTCCCCTTCCCGCACGGCCCTCTCTCCCGGGTTGGGGTGATAGTGGGGCAGGGCGGCATGGTCCCCCACGGCCACGATGATCTCGAAGCTCACGTCGTCGGCCCCCAGCTCGCGCAGGATGACCTCAAGCCGCCAGGCCAACTCCCGTTCGGTGCGGCCTGGTTCCACCTCAACCAGGAAACGCTCGAAGGCCGCGTCGGTCAGCGCTTGGGCGCGGCGCAGGAGGGCCAACTCCGACTCGTCCTTAACAGCCCGCAGCCGTTTGCCCACTTCCTCGGTAGGCACCCATTCGGCAGTCTCCGGGGCCACGTGCTTCCACCGCTCGAAGGCGGACACCGTCACGTCGTCGGCCTCGAAGGCTATGCGGCGGGGGCACACGCGGGCCAGCAACTCGCCAAGGGCTTCCTCCAGCCGGCCCGTCTGCCTGTGCAGGGAGAAGTGGGGTGCTTCATTTTGCACCTGTTCGTAATAGCGGAAATCGGTGATCACGTGGGCCTGCTCGGGCGTGATCAGCAGGAGGCCACTGGAGCCGGTGAACCCGCTGAAGTAGCGCCGGTTGTAGGCGTTACTGATGAGAAAGGCGTCGGCCCCGTACTCGGCCATGACGGACCGAAGGGCAGACAACCGGTGGTCTGTGGCCATCATATCACACTCACGGGTCGGATGTCGCCGGGCCGACCCACCATCGGCCCGGCGCCGTTATCCGGTGGACGGGCTACGCCTCGTCATGTGTGTCGATCTGGGCGCGTTGGAGCCGGCCGCTCCAATCCACGTAGACAGTCTTCCACTCGCTGAAAGTGTCCAGAGCAGTCCACGCCGCCTCGCGGGTGCCGTTGCCCGTATCGTTCGTGCCGCCGAAGGGCAGATGCGTTTCCGCGCCGATGGTGCCGTGGTTGATGTAGACCAGGCCGCTCGAGAAATCGCGGATGGCCTGGAAGGCGCGGTTCACATCCTGGGTGAAGAGGGAGCTGGACAAGCCGTAGGCCACGCTGTTGTTGATCTTGATGGCCTCCTCAAGGCTGTCGGCCGTGATGATGGAGAGGCAAGGGCCGAAGATTTCCTCTTGGGCCACGCGGAAGTGCGGGGCCACGCCGTCGAAGAGTGTGGGTTCGTAGAAGAACCCGCCGCCGTTCTCCCAGACACGACCACCCACCAGGACAGTGGCCCCCTCCTGCTGGGCGATGCCCGTGTAGGCGTGAATCTTGCGCAGGGCGGCCGCATTAATCACCGGCCCCACGTCCGTCTCCGGGTCCAAACCGTGGCCCAACTTCAGGCGCCGTGTGGCCTCGACAAGTCGCTCGGTGAACTCGTCCTTAATGGCCCGGTGAAGGATGAGCCGGCTACAAGCAGTACACCGTTGGCCCGTGGTGCCGAAGGCGCTCCAGATGACCGCCTCGAGGGCCAAGTCCAAATTCGCGTCGTCCATCACGAGAATGGCGTTCTTGCCGCCCAATTCCAGGGCCACTTTCTTGAGCTGCGTGGCGGCCGCTGTGGCCACCTGGCGGCCGCTCTCCGTCGAGCCGGTGAAGGAGATCACCTTCACGTCGGGGTGCTCCACGAGCGCCTGGCCGACGCGCCCGCCCGGCCCCGTCACCAGGTTGAGCACGCCCGGGGGCAGGCCGGCCTCCTCGAAGATCTTGACGAACTCGGCCCCCAACATGGGGGTGTCACTGGCCGGCTTGAAGACCACCGTGTTGCCGCAGATCAGCGCGGGCAAGATCTTCCACGAGGGGATGGCAATGGGGAAATTCCAGGGCGTGATGACGCCCACAACGCCGATGGGCGCCCGCTCAGACCAGCAGCTCTTGTTGGGCAACTCACTGTGGACCGTCTTGCCGAAGAGGCGGCGCCCTTCGCCGGCCATGTAGTAGGCCATATCAATGGCCTCTTGAACGTCGCCGCGGGCTTCCGGCAACACCTTGCCCATTTCCACGGCCATAAAGCGGGCCAGTTCCTCCTTGCGCTCCTCGAGCAGGCGGGCCACGCGGAACAGAATTTCGCCCCGCTTGGGAGCCGGCGTCAGGCGCCAGGACTCGAAGGCCGCCTTGGCCGCCTCAACGGCGGCGGCCACATCGTCGGGGCCGCTCTTGGGCACACGGCCGATCACCTGGCCGGTGGCCGGCTCGATCGACTCCATCCACTCGCCGCTTTGAGCAGGGACCCATTGGCCACCGATGTAATTGCGGTATTCCAGGTTCCGGTACTCGTGCATGACTCACTCCTTTGTGAAAGATCGGATTGGTCGGCTGCTGGGGGGCACGTGTGAGTCCGAGACGAGATTCGAGCTGATGGACCTGTCGTTGCCCTTCTACGCGCTCGAGGCGCTCCGGCGGAGGATCAAGCGCCCACCCTGGTGTTCCTATCATACCCGGTTAGAAGGGTTTTGCAACTGTGGCCTAGGTCAACACGGCACACGCCCGTGAACTTTCCCCCGCGCCCGTAGAGTTTTGACCGTAGAGTTTTGATTTGTGCTTTCAGGGAGGACACATAGAATTACGGTAGCTTTGTGCCTTGACGCCTGAGAGTGAACGGTGAGAACGAGCGCGCGGGAGACGTGGAACCCGCGCGCTTGCCACGTGATGCGGGCCTTTGCGCCCTTGCAACAGCAGCGGACCGGCGGAGCACGAGCGTGCGCACCTTGCTAGACTCCCCGTTCGAGGGAAGCACGGCCGCAGAACACAAGAGCACCGCTGTTCGGGAAACACTCTGG
>Ga0256839_1002843_pt1 | contig 18718 bp, 20 predicted proteins | sample 354166metaG_FD_185968 | JGI IMG/M metagenome (GOLD analysis project Ga0256839, IMG submission 185968) | Hydrothermal vent microbial communities from Mid Atlantic Ridge, Atlantic Ocean - 354-166 | ecosystem: Environmental > Aquatic > Marine > Hydrothermal vents | place: Atlantic Ocean: Mid... | reverse complement strand
AGCGGGGAATCCGGGACCACTGACACAGGATTTCTCCCTGCGGTCGAAATGACAACTCTTTGTCATTTCCCCCTTCGGTCGAAGTGACACTGCCCCTGTCATTCCGAGCGCAGCGAGGAATCCGGGACCGCTGGCACAGGATTTCTCCCTGCGGTCGAAATGACAACTCTTTGTCATTTCCCCCTTCGGTCGAAACGACACTGCCCCTGTCATTCCGAGCGCAGCGAGGAATCCGGACCGCTGGCACAGGATTTCTCCCTTCAGTCGAAATGACAACTCTTTGTCATTTCCCCCTTCGGTCGAAACGACACTGCCCCTGTCATTCCGAGCGCAGCGGGGAATCCGGGACCACTGACACAGGATTTCTCCCTGCGGTCGAAATGACAACTCTTTGTCATTTCCCCCTTCGGTCGAAACGACACTGCCCCTGTCATTCCGAGCGCAGCGGGGAATCCGGGACCGCTGGCACAGGATTTCTCCCTGCGGTCGAAATGACAACTCTTTGTCATTTCCCCCTTCGGTCGAAACGACACTGCCCCTGTCATTCCGAGCGCAGCGAGGAATCCGGGACCACTGACACAGGATTTCTCCCTTCAGTCGAAATGACAACTCTTTGTCATTTCCCCCTTCGGTCGAAGTGACACTGCCCCTGTCATTCCGAGCGCAGCGAGGAATCCGGGACCGCTGGCGCAGGATTTCTCCCTTCGGTCGAAATGACAAAGGAGTGGGGTCGAGATGACAGGCAGGTGGTCAGGGCGGCGGAACTCGAAAGCGGGCGGTTTTGCCGCCAGCAGGTTGCCCTCGCCTGCAGGGGCGGCAGGTGCGGGCACGCGGCCTTGTTGGAATGCCGGGTCAGCGCGGCGGTTCATTGAGCAACAGCCAGTACAGTCCCAGCTGGTGCACCGCCGCCAGGAACTGGTCGAAATCCACGGGTTTGCGGATATAGCTGTTGGCGCCCAGGTCGTAGCTGGCGGCGATATCCCTTTCTTCCGAGGAAGTGGTGAGAATGACCACGGGGATGCGCCGCGTGCGCGGATCGGCACGCAACCGTTTCAGGACCTCCAGGCCATCGAGCTTGGGCAGCTTGAGGTCGAGGAGGACGACTTCGGGCAGTTGAGCCGGGTCGCGGCCGGCATGGCTGCCCTCGGCGAAGAGATAGTCCAGCGCCTCCACCCCGTCGCGGGCCACGGCGACTTCGTTGGCGATGTTGTTCTTCTTCAGGGCGCGCAGTGTCAGCGCTTCGTCGTCGGGGTTGTCTTCCACGAGGAGTATGGTCTTGTTTCTCATTATGAATGCTCCTGTGGCGGAGGGAGCAGTGCCCCGCCGCTGCTGTTGAGCGAGAAGTAGAAAACAGCACCCTTCCCGCTTTCGCCTTCGGCCCAGACGCGGCCGCTGTGGCGGTTGATGATGCGCGCCACGGTGGCCAGGCCGATACCCGTGCCTTCGTACTCGTGCAGGTGATGCAGGCGCTGGAAGGCCACGAACAGCTTGTCCACGTAACGCATGTCGAAGCCCGCGCCGTTGTCGCGGACGAAGAACACGGTTTCGCCGTCCTGCTCGAAGGCACCGAACTCGATGCGGGCGACCCTTCTCCTGCGCGTGTATTTCCATGCATTGCCCAGCAGGTTGGCCAGGGCGATGCGCAGGAGCTTGGCGTCACCACGGGCCACGAGTCCCCCCTCGATGTGCACGTCCACGCGGCGCCCCGGGGTGCCCTGGTGCAGTTCCGCCAGGATCTCCCTGGCCATGGCGCTCAGGTCGACTTCCTCGTATTGCAGGTGGTGGCGGGAGACACGGGACAGCTTCAGCAGGTCGTCGATGAGCTGTCCCATGCGTTCGGATGCCGCCCGGATGCGCCGCAGGTAGTCGCGGGCCTCCCCGTCCAGCAGCGCGGCGTAATCTTCCTCCAGGGCCTGGCCAAAGCCGTTGATGGCCCGCAGCGGCGCGCGCAGGTCGTGGGAGACCGAATAGGCGAAGGATTCCAGCTCCCGGTTGGCGTAGGCCAGCGCGGTGCGCTCCCGGTCGATGATCATGGCCTGTTTCCTGACTTCCTCGGTGCGCTCCTTCACGATCTCTTCCAGGGAGTCGCGATGGCGTTCCAGCTCCGCCAGGGCGCGCAGGCGTTCCAGCTCTGCGCTGGTGCGCGCGGCGAAGATTTCCAGGATGGGCTGGATCCAGGCGGTGTCCTCCTGGGCACGGTGATTGAGAATGACGATGAGTCCCAGGGGCCGGCCGTGCGGGTCCGCAAGTGGCGTGCCCATGTAGCTCTGGATGTCGAGGCGCCTGAGCAGCGCGTTGTCGGGAAAGAGACGCTGCACGTCGTGGGGGTAGTTGCACGTCTTTCGGCCCACCACCTGGGCGCAGGGCGTGCCGGCCAGATCGTAGACGAAATTGTCCGCAATGCGGCCATGGGCACTGACGGCGATGGTGCGGATCTGCTGCGGGTTTTCGAACAGGCCCACGAAGGCGTAGTCGGCCGAGAAGATCTTGCCCAGGTGAATGACCAGGGATTCGAAAAAGGCCTCGCCCGTCTGGGCCGAGACCCCGCTGGCGATATGCTGGATGGCCTGTTCGATGCGCTTGAGTGTCGTGATATCCTCGTAGCAACCCAGCACGCCCATGATGCGACCTTCATCATTGCGCAGGGGAATCTTGCTGGTGCGCAGTACCCGCATAGTGCCATCGGGACGCGTTTGGGGCTCTTCGTAGTTGAGGCGCGCCTTGCCGCTTTCCATGACGGCCCGGTCGTCGGCCCGGTAGAGCTCCGCTTCGGTATGCCAGCCGAGCTGGAAGTCGTTCTTGCCGATGACTTCATCGGGATCGGACAGTCCTGCGTCCCTGGCAAAGTGGCGGTTGCAGCCCAGGTAATTGGAGTCGAGGTCTTTCCAGAAGACCCGCACGGGAATGGTATCGAGTACCAGGCGCAGCATGCGCTGGGATGCCTCCAGGGCTTCCTGGATTCTGAACTGCTCCGTGACATCCTCGTGCATGAGAACGATTTCCTCGATTTCGCCCTGGGCGTTCCTGATGGGATAGAAATGGCCGCGGGTGCAGAAGCTGTGGCCTGCCACCGGCACTTCCGGGGTGTCGTCCGCCCTGTAGACCACGGGGGGCGTGCTGACGGATTCGCCGGCGAAGGCCCGTCTCACGTAGGGCATGATGCCCTTCTCTTCGAGCTGGCGGTCGTGGAGGATGTTGTAGTCTCTCAGGTCTTCCAGCGTGGCGCCGGTGATGCGTTCCCAGGCGGGGTTCACAAGCGTGGTGCGTCCATCGGGCGAGAGAAACTGGATGCCGAAGGGCGACTGTTCCACGAAGGCCCGGAAACGCCGTTCCGACTCGTGCAGGCGTTCTTCCGCCCCCAGGCGTTCGCTGATGTCGTGTATGATGGCGATATAGACCGGCGGCGTCTCTTCCCGGGCGAGCTGCAGGCGGACCTCCACGGGATACAGGCTGCCGTCCCTGCGCCGGTGGCGGGTCTGAAAGACGACCAGCCTTCTGGCGCCGGACTGCAGGGGGGCCGTCAGTTGCCGCCATTTTTCCCGGCTCAGGTCCGGCTTGAGGTCGAGGGGCGTCAGGCCGTGCATCTCGTCCATGGTATAGCCCAGGTTTTCCAGGGCACCCCGGGAGACTTCGAGGAATCTCAGGTTCGCCGCATCGAAGATGTAGATCTCGTCAAAGGCGAGTTCCAGGATACGGCCGAGGCGGCTGGGTGTCTGGAGCGCGGGTTCAGCCATGCGGGGTGGTCGCGGCGGGTCGAGAGGTCGCGGGAGAGCCGGAGCGGTTCCGGCGCGAAGGCCCCGCAGCCGTTCCGGCGTGGCGTTGAATGGTTGCGGGCATGGGGAATACCTCCTTTGCCCCGGTTCGGACTCCCACTTCTAGCCCCTTTGACCTGCCATGTCAAGGGTAAGGCGACAGGGTGGCCGATGCCAATTTCGGAGGACAGAGGCAGAATCGTGAACGAGTTCATCTTGACGCATGAGGCAGCCATCCGGCTGGCTTTCTTTCTCGGCGTCTTTGCCGCGGTGGCCGGCGCGGAGCTGCGCTGGCCGCGGCGCGTGCTGACGGTGCCCAAGGGCCGGCGCTGGGCGCACAATATCGCCCTGGTGGTCTTCAATACCGTGCTCGTGCGCCTGCTTTTCCCCGCCGCGGCGGTGGGCGTGGCGGTGTACGCGGCCGCCCGGGAATGGGGCCTTTTCCACGCCGTGTCCGTCGCGCCCGCATGGGCGGTCCTTGTCAGCGTGGTGCTGCTGGACCTGGCCATCTATCTCCAGCACGTGATGTTCCATGCCGTGCCCGTGCTGTGGCGCCTGCACCGCGTGCATCACGCGGACCTGGATTTCGATGTCACCACGGGGGCACGCTTTCATCCCGTCGAGATCATTCTCTCCATGCTCATCAAGTTCGCCGTGATCCTGCTGCTGGGCCCGCCGGTGGTGGCAGTGGTGATCTTCGAAGTGCTGCTCAACGCCACCGCCATGTTCAATCACGGCAATCTGCGCCTGCCGCCCTCCCTGGACCGGATACTGCGCTGGCTGGTGGTGACCCCGGACATGCACCGCGTGCATCATTCCGTGGCCGACGACGAGGCCAACAGCAATTTCGGCTTCAACCTTCCCTGGTGGGACCGGCTCTTCGGCACTTATCGCGACCAGCCGCGGGGCGGTCACGAGGCCATGACCATCGGCATCACCACCTGCCGCGACCCGCGCATCGTGGCGCGCCTGCCCGGCATGCTGGCCTTGCCGTTCCGGCGCGAGCTGGGCCCCTACACCATCAACCGGCGGAGCTGGCAGCCGGAGCCTCGCGAATGAGAGCCGGGATCGCGCGCCTGCTGCTGGCGGCCGTGCTGGTGGCGGCCATCGCCGCGGCCTGGCTGTATCGGGACCGTTTCGACATGGCCATGCTGGAGAGCGGGCTGCGCCGGATGGGCTGGCTGGCGCCCCTGGTCTTCATGCTGCTCTACGCCCTGGCGGCGGTGCTGTTCCTGCCCGGTTCCGTGCTGACCATCGCCGGAGGGGCCCTCTTCGGGCCGGTGTGGGGCACGCTCTACAATCTGACGGGCGCCACCCTGGGTGCGATGCTGGCCTTTCTCATCGCGCGCCACCTCGCGGGTGAATGGGTGGCACGCAAGGCCGGCGGCGGGCTGGCGCGGCTCATCGCCGGGGTGGAGGCCGAGGGCTGGCGTTTCGTGGCCTTCGTGCGCCTGGTGCCCGTCTTTCCCTACAACCTGCTCAATTACGCCCTGGGGCTGACGCGCATCCGCCTGTCCCACTATGTCGTGACCACGTATGTCTGCATGCTGCCGGGGGCGCTTGCCTATACCTACCTGGGCTATGCGGGACGGGAAGCCATCGCCGGCGGGGAGGGGACCATTCGCAAGGCCCTGCTGGCCCTGGCCCTGCTGGCCGTGGTGGCCTTTCTGCCGCGCCTCGTCCGGCGCCTGCGCGGCTCAGCGCCTCCGGCGGGGGGGCGGAAAGGCGAATGAGACGGGAAATGGATCGGAAAACGGGGCGTCAGGAACGGGCATTGCGCTGCAGGTAGGCGGTGATTTCTTCCAGCACTTCATCGGGTGGCGGCGGTATGCCGCGGCTGGTCATGTGGCGCTCCATGCGCACGATGATCGCCGGCCATTCCCGCGCGGTGTGACGCCGGGGGTCTGGGAGGGTGTGACAGGTGGCGCAGGTACGCCGGAAAGCTGACTCGGCTGCGTCAACTTCCGCGGTTTGAGCGTTCGAAGCAGCGGTGGTGTCCGCTGGCATCGGAACGGTTTCGGCTTTGTCCATCATGTCCTGATGATGACGGCCCATACCCGACAGGGTGATGACGACTGCAAGCACCAGGAGCAGTAAGGCTGCGATGAGGATACGCCGACCCTTCATGACGCCTCGTCGTTCAGTTCCCGCAGCAAGCGTTCATAAGTGGCCTGGTCGATCTCGCCGCGGGCAAAGCGTTTTTCCAGGATCTCGCGGGCATTTTCGTGTGTCACCTTGGCTGGCGGTGTCTCGTCTTCGCGTGATGCGTCCCGCATCCATTTAAACAGTAGAAAGGCTACCGCAGCGGTGAGCACCCAGAAGAAAATGGGGATCCACATGCCATCCATGCTGCCGATTACGGATTGTTCCGTCATTTGATTCATCATCGATGGTTCCATGAAGTGTCATCTTGGCGTGAAAGGCCGCCCTTGTCCAGCGTACCCTGAGCCTGAGGTAGGGCTGGGATAGCAGAGCAGGCGAAAACTGGGCAGGGATCGTGTACGAAAAAGCCCCGCGGATGCGGGGCTTTTTTTGTCATCGAAACGGATGGCCTGAGGTGGCGACACTCAGTGCGAATGATCCTCGTGGCTCTCCGCGTCGTGGCCGGGATGGTCGTGGTCGTGGCCTGCCAGCTCGGCCTCGCTGTGCTGGTGATCATGCCCCTCACCGCCGGCATGGGAGTGGGGATGTTCATGCTCGTGCTGGTGGGGATGACTGTGGACGTGGCTGTGCGCGTGGCTGTGGGTGGTGCCGTCCGCGTGGGTATGGCTGTGCTCGTGCTCGCCATGCTGGTGTTCGTGCTCGTGCTGATGTGCGTGTTTGTGGCTGCCTTCCATCTGTTCTGCTCCGTTTGTTGACAGGTTGTTGATTGATCGAAGGGTCGATACGAGACCGGCCGTCATGCCGTCTCCGTGTCCATGTGTCGGCGGCCATGGCCTTTTCTTTACCCCGTCAGCGCCCAGCATAACACCCGCATGTTGTCCTGCACAGGCCAAAGTGGTTCAGGGGCTGTTTATTCAAGTTCCGGGGAGCTTAGTCGATAGTGCAGGTCTGCCGCGCATTGTCACACCGGTTGTCTCACCGGCGGGGCGCGATGCGGGGTTTTTGGATGGACTGCTTGAAACGTACGCTATTATGCGGTATGATTTTTAATTATTATGTAATAAATTTGTGGCTGTATTGCTTGGGACAGGATGCCCGGGGGCAGGGAGGCAGCGCGAAGCCAATCGGGAGTGGAATCGATAATCTTTCTTGAAACAAACCCTTAGAGGACTCACGAATGCAGTTCAAGAAAAAAACCTTGGTCAGGTCAGTCATCATGGCGGCAGGCGGCGCCTCCCTGCTGCTGGGCCAGTCGGCGGTGTTCGCCCACGGTGAATCCATTCGCGGCGGAGGTTCGGGTGCCATCAATGCAGTGGGCGCCGGCATCGTGGAGGACGTGGTGGTCAGCCTGCGCTGGGATGCGCGCCGCTACGAACTCTTCTCCGATCAGGAGATGGTCAACTTCAGGCTGCAAGGGGAAGACGTGCACCAGCACTCAAAGGAGGACGCCTATTTCATACAGATCGGCATCCCCGTGACCGAGGACATCGATCTCGCCATCATGACCCAGTACAACAACTTCAAGGGTTTCAAGGACAACGGGGACGGGCAGGCAACAATTTGTTTTTTCGATGCAAATAATGACGGTATGGTGGATCAGACGGAAACGGTCGTAGTGAGGCCGTCAACCCAGTGTATCTCCGAGACCGACGAATCGCCGGGCTGGGGGGATACCCTCATCATGGGCCGCTACCGTTTCTACAACGACGGGAGGCATCAATGGGCAGGCGTGCTGGGCCTGCTCATGCCTACGGGCAAGTTCACCAACAAGACCGATCCCAACCCTTATACGGGGGAGGCGGAGATCCTGGGCACCCACAACCAGCCCGGCAGCGGTGCGTTCACGGTGCAGACGGGTATCGCCTACAGCGGCCATCTCACCGACAAGGTCGCCATGGACGCGGACTGGATCCTGCGCGTGAGCGGACCCGGGGCCAACAATTTCCGCAGCGGCAATTCCTGGCAGGCCGACGTGGCCTTCAGCTATAATCACCATGCCATGTTCACGCCGGTGGTGGAACTCAATGGTATCTTCTTCAAGAAGGACAACGAGGACGGCGAGCCGAAGAAGAACAGCGGCGGTGACGTGGTCTATCTCTCGCCGGGCATCAACGTGAAATTCACGGACAGCATCGTCGCCTATGGCAACTTCTCCTATCCCGTCTATCAGAACCTGGGCGGTATCTCCAATGACGAAAAGTACCGCTGGAGCTTCGGGATCAGTTATGCCCTGGGTAACGGCAAGGCAGGGCCTGCGCATGGCCATGATTGAGCGGGATTGAATGGTGCGCATGACGCCACTGCGGCTGTTCTCGCTGTGCTTCGCGGTGCTTGTGGCCGGCGCGTACGCGCCGGCCCAGGCCCATTTCCAGTTGCTGATTCCCTCCGACGACGTGGTGACCCACCGGGAGCGCCGCGCCGTGGACCTGGAGGTGCGCTTCACCCACCCCTTCGAGGACCAGGGCGTGCCCATGGCCAGGCCCCGGCGCCTGGGCGTGTGGGTGGCGGGGCGTGACCAGGATCTCAGTGACCGGCTCCAGCCGGTCCAGGTGCGCGACCGTACCGGCGCGAGCCTGCCCGCCTTCACCCTGGGCTACAAGTTCCGCAAGCCGGGAGACCATCTGTTCTACGTCATCCCCCAGCCCTTCTGGGACGAATCCGAGGAGTTTTTCCTCCTCCAGTACACCAAGGTGGTGGTGAACACCTTCGGCCTGGAGGAGGGCTGGAACCACGAACTGGGATCCGCAGCGGGGCTGGAGGCCGAAATCGTGCCGCTGACCCGCCCCTACGGCCTGTGGACCGGGAATGTCTTCCAGGGCGTGGTCAAATTCAAAGGCAAGCCGGTGCCGGGCGCGCGGGTGGCGGTGGAGTACTACAACCAGGACGGCAGCGTGCGGGCGCCGGCCGATCCCTTCATCACCCAGGTGGTCCATGCCGATGCCAATGGCGTGTTCACCTATGCCATGCCGCGGGCCGGCTGGTGGGGATTCGCGGCCCTGGCCGATGACAGCCGTACCATGGAACGCAAGGGCAAGGCCTATCCCTTCCACGTGGAAGCGGTCCTGTGGGTGAGGACCCATGACATGCAGCAAGGCCATTAACCTTTTTGTAATGACACTGGTTGCCAAGATTCGTCCATAATACGCTCAAGGGTTTCCAGCGCGGATGACCCTTGGCAGGAGACAGGCAAGGCAAGGAGACAGGTTATGATGAAAACGGCTCGGAATAACGTGAGCCCCGGTGACGGCGTTGGCATCGACAAGGTCATCGCCGCCCCGTGGCTCGTGGCCATGCTGGCCGTCATGCTGCTGGCCGGCGGCTGGCCGGCGCCTGCCCAGGCGCACAAGGGTCATGGCGGCGAATTACAGCATTTCCTCAAGCAAAAGGAGGCACTGCGCGCCATGTTGCCCGGTGGGGCCAAGATCGTGAAGCGCAAGCAGCGCCTGAGCGGCGAGGCTGCCGACTGGGCAGAGCAGACCTACGATGTAGATTTGGACAAATCGCTTTACACATATTACCTGGCCAAGGACCGCGCCAGCGGCAGGATCGTCGGCGGAGCCATCATCCTCAAGGCCGGTTATCGTCACGGCGATCTCGCCGTGGGGGTGGGGCTGGGCGGTGACGGCAAGGTCACCCGCGTGGCGCTGACGGCGCTGAGCGAGAAATACATTCCTGAGTTCGAGGGCACCGTGGGCAAGGGCTTCATCGACGGTTACGAGGGCCTGACGGTGGCCGATCTGGTGGAAAAGGCCAGGGCTGCCGAAGGGGGAGACAAGCCCTCGCGGGTCTTCGCCACGCGCCTGCGCGATGCGGCGGTCTTGCTCGAGGCCTTCATGCGTACGGCCCGTTGAGCGTGCGCAAGCCTGCAAGGGATCGTGGATCATTCGCGCCGGGGGCGGCGCTCCTGCATTTGTCTTTCCGCAGGAACGGCCCCTGGCCGCGAACGATCCACATGACATTGTTGCAAGCGTGGCGCAATCGCAGGCCTGTGCCGTTATACTGGACATCATGAACGCCGCACCCCTCCTTGGTATCCATGCCGGTTTCCGTAGCAGGAGCAGGCCCCGTACCCTCCTTGCCGTGCTGCTGACGGTATGCACCCTCGGCATGGCGCTCGCCTGGGCCTGGGACAACCACCCCGGCCTGCTGACGGACGACCAGGCGGTGGCGGCCCTCTCCGATGCGGCGACCGATGCCGCGGGCCTCGCCGGCGAGGCCGTGCACGACCACCATTGCTGCCACGGCTCTGCCCACCTGCTGGGCCTGGCTTTCGATGCGGCCCTCGGTTCGATGATCCAGCCGGTGGCCGCCCCCCCGTTTCATCGTGCCATTCTGATATCCCACCATCCCGAGGCGGACAGCAAGCCACCCCGCGCCTGAATCCTTCTGCTTTCGTCCCCGGCGTTGCCCTGCAACAGGGCGGCAGTGTGTCTCATGCAGGAAGGATGGATTCATGTCCCTCAACAAATACTGTTTCATCGTGCTGGCGTGGGGCCTGTTCCTGGCCGGCGGCCCCGCGGCTGCGGACGTTCCGCCCGCCCTGGCGGGCCTCCTCGGCGAGGTGCTCAAGGGGCACCCCGAGGTGCGCTCGGCAGAGGCCGCGCTCGCCGCGGCAGAGGCCCGGGCTCGGGCCGCGGGGCGCCCCCTGTACAACCCCGAGCTGGAACTGGATACGGAACAGACCGGCGTCAACACCACATTTCTGGGCCTCAACCAGTCCATCGACTGGACCGACAAGCGGGGCGCGCGCAGCGACCGTGGCGCACGGGAAGCGGCGGCCGCCCGCGCCGAGCTGGTCCTGGTGCGCCAGCGGGTGGCAGGCGAATTCCTGGATGCCCTGAACCGTTATCACACGGGGCGGGCCGCCGCCCGGCTCGCCCAGCGCCGCGTGGCCCTGCTGGAGGACTTTCTCGACCTTGCCCGGCGCCGCCTGGCCGCGGGTGACGTGGGCCAGAGTGACGTGGACCTGGCACGCCTTGCCCTGAGCGAGGCCCGCATGGCGGCGGCGGGCCGGGCCTCGGACCTGGCGGGTGCCGAGGCCGCCCTGCGGGCCATGGTCAGCAGGGCGCCCACCCGCTGGCCTGTCCTGCCGCCCCTGCCGCCCGCCCGCATCGATGCGGCCATGGAACGCCTGCTGGACGCGCACCCCCGCCTGTTGCGCGACCAGGCCCGTTTCCAGGCCGCGCGGGCGGGCGTGGAGCTTGCCCGGCGCGAGCGCCGCCCCGATCCCACGGTGGGCTTGCGCGGCGGCCGGGACGACGAGGACACCCTGCTGGGCCTCACCCTCACCGTGCCCCTGTTCGTGCGCAACAACTTCCGCGCCGAGGTGGAGGCGGCCGCCGCCGAGGCACAACGCAACGAGGCCGAATACCGCAACAGCCGGCGCCGGATACGGGCCGCCATGGAAGCCGCTGCCGACCGCTACCGCCTGACCCGGGCGGCGCTCACGGACTGGGAACGCAGCGGCCGTCCCAGCCTGCAGGGCCGGGTGAAATTGCTGCAGCGCCTGTGGGAGAGCGGCGAGATCAACACCACGGAGTATCTGGTGCAACTGCAGCAGACCCTGGATACCGAACTCGCCGCGGTGGAATTGCAGGGCAGCGCCTGGGTTGCCTGGCTGGCCTGGCTTGCGGCCTCCGGCCAGGTGACGCCCTGGCTGGGACTGGCGGGAGAACCCGCGCTGGACAATCGAATGCCGTCGTCGGCTGCCGGCGGCACGGGAGAAACACAATGAGGAGAGTTCGCATGTCGAAGAGCTTTTTGGGATACCGCTGCCTGGGGCTGGTATTCGTGATGCTGCTGGTGATGCCCCCTGCCTGGTCCCAGGATCCGGATCACGAGGCGGCGGCCGTGAGCGGGGAAACCCAGCTTCGGGAGGCCGCTGCTCACGATGAGCCCGGCCACGAAGACGATCATGATGAAGCCGATCATGATGAAGTTGGCCACGGCGACGGGGAAGAAGGCCATGGCCACGGTGATGGACACGGGGAAGAGGAACATGGGGAAGAGGGCGTCCTGCGCATGGATGCCGCCCGGCGCCAGGCCATGGGTGTGCTCACCGCCATTGCCAAACGGCGCCCCCTGCGCGAGGAGATCACGGCGCCGGGCGAGGTGATCCTCAATGCCTACCGCACCGCCCAGGTCACGCCCCGCATCAGCGCCCAGATCATGGCCCGCCACGCCCGCCTGGGGGAGCGGGTCGAAAAGGGGCAGCCCCTGGTGACGCTCTCCAGCGTCGCCATGGCCGAGGCCCAGGGAGGCCTGCTGGAGGCGCACGTGGAATGGCGGCGGGTGAAGAAACTGGGCCGCAAGGTGGTCTCGGAACGGCGCTACATCGCCGCCCAGGTGGCGCGCCAGCAGGCCCACGCGCGGGTGCGCGCCTATGGCATGACCGAGGCCCAGATCCGGGCACTGCTGAAACACGGCGATGCCTCCCGGGCCACGGGCGAGTTCGAGCTGCTGGCGCCGCAGGCGGGCACCGTGATCCGGGATGATTTCGTCGTGGGCGAATTCATCGAGCCCGGCCGGGTCCTGTTTGAGATCAGCGACGAGACGGTGCTCTGGGTGGAGGCACAGCTCGCCCCGGCGCTCGCGGCGCGCATCGCCGACGACGCCCCGGCACGGGTGCGCCCCGACGGCGGCACCGCCTGGGTGCCGGGCCGGGTGGTGCAGCGTCATCACCGCCTGGACGAGACCACCCGCACGCTCTCGGTCCGGGTCGAGGTGGAGAACCGTGACGACCTGTTCCATCCCGGCCAGTTCGTGGAGGTGGCCCTGCAGACCGCTGAGACGGCGCCCCTGCTGGCGGTGCCCCGCGCCGCGGTGATTCTCATGGAAGGCTCGCCCACCGTCTTCAAGGTGGAGGGGGACGAGCTCCATCCCCAGCCGGTGGAGACGGGCCAGATCCGTGGCGACTGGACGGAGATCCGCAGCGGCCTGGCCCCGGGGGAAGAGATCGTGGTGCAGGGGGTGTTCGTGCTCAAGGCCCTGCTGCTCAAGTCCAAGATGGGCGAAGGCCACGCGCACTAGAGGGGAGACGCCATGCTGAACAATCTGGTCGAAGTATCCCTGCGCTACAAGTTCCTGGTGATCGTCGCCTTCCTGGTGGTGGCCGCGCTGGGCTGGCGGGCGGTGACCACCGTGCCCATCGACGCCTTTCCCGATGTCACGCCGGTGCAGGTCAACATCTACACCGAGTCGCCGGGGCTGGCGGCCGAGGACGTGGAGCAGCTCATCACCTTCCCGGTGGAATCGGGCATGGCCGGGCTGCAGGGGGTGAAGGAGATCCGCTCCGTGAGCCTGTTCGGGCTGTCCTACGTGTCGGTCTATTTCGAGGACGACATGGACATCTATTTCGTGCGCCGCCTGGTGATGGAACGCCTCCTGGAGGTGGCCGACCGCATCCCCGAGGGCTACGGCACCCCCGAGATGGGTCCCAATTCCTCCGGCCTGGGCCAGGTCTTCTGGTACACCCTGGAGCGTGCCGACGAAAAACTCAAGGACACCATCACCGACATGGACCTGCGCACCCTGCAGGACTGGACCGTGCGCCTCATCCTGCGCACCGCCCCGGGCGTGGACGACGTGCTCTCCTGGGGCGGGCAGGAACGCCAGTACCAGGTGGTGCTGGAACCCCTGCGCCTCATCAAGTACGGCCTGGGTTTCAGCGACATCATGGCGGTGCTGGAGGCCAACAACCGCCAGGTGGGCGGCCAGTACATCGACATGGGGCCGGAGCAGTACCTGGTGCGCGGCCTCGGATTGGTGACGGGCGAGGCCGACATCGGCAACATCGTGGTCAAGGTGCAGGACGGCACGCCGGTGTACCTGCGCGACGTGGCGACCATCCGCCAGGCCCCGGCGCTGCGTTTCGGCGCCGTCACCCGCGACGGCAAGGAGGTCGTGCTGGGCATGGCCCTGTCGCGCATCGGCACCAATGCCAAGGACGTGGTGGACGCCGTGAAGGAGAAGGTGGAGATCGTGCGCGACGCCCTGCCCGAGGGCGTGGTGCTCAACCCCGTCTACGAGCGCACCGATCTGGTGGAGAAGGCGGTGAACACCGCGGTCAGGGCCTTGGTGGAGGGTTCCCTGCTGGTGGCCATCGTGCTGTTCCTCTTTCTCGGCGAGCTGCGCTCGGCCATCGTGGTGATCGCCGCCCTGCCGCTGGCCATGCTCATCGCCTTCATCTTCATGGAGCAGGCGGGGCTGTCCGCCAATCTCATGTCCCTGGCGGGGCTCGCCATCGGCATCGGCATGATGGTGGACGGCGCCGTGGTGATGACGGAGAATGCCTTCCGCATCATGGCGGAATGGCGGGAGCGGGGAGAGAAGGTGGACCGGACCGCGGCGGTGCTCACCGCGGCGCGCGAGGTGGCCAGCCCCATCGCCTTCGCCATCCTCATCATCATTGTGGTGTTTCTGCCGCTGTTTTCGCTGGAGGGGCTGGAGGGCAAGCTCTTCAAGCCCATGGCCTTCAACATCAGTTTCGCCATGGCGGGCTCCCTGATCCTCACCCTCACCATTATCCCCGTGCTGGCCGCGCTGGTGCTCAGGCCCAAGGCGGAGCGCGACACCTGGCTGGTGGCCGCCATCAAGCGGCTCTACCTGCCGGCCCTGTCCTGGTCCCTGGCCAACAAGAAAAAGGTGGTGGGCGCCGCGGCGCTGCTGCTGGCGGGCAGCCTGGCCCTGTTCCCCTTCCTGGGCAAGGAATTCATGCCCCAGCTCCAGGAGGGCTCCATCATGTGGCGGGTCACCTCCATCCCCTCCACTTCCCTGGAGGAGTCCATCGAGGTCTCCAAGAAGATCGCCGACGCCCTGGGCGAGTTCCCGGAAGTGACCACCACCATCGCAATGATCGGCCGTGCCGAGAAGGGCGAGACCGCGGACGTGAACTACATGGAGATCTACACCGGCATGACGCCCAAGGAGACCTGGACGCGCTCCATCGAAGAGATTGCCGATGCCATGCGCGAGACCCTGGAGGAAGTGGTGCCCACCACGGTGGTGGCCTTCACCCAGCCCATCCAAATGCGCGTGGAGGAACTCATCTCCGGCGTGCGCGCCACGCTGGCCGCCAAGCTCTACGGCGAGGACCTGGGGGAACTGGACCGCCTGAGCCAGCGCATCAAGGACGTCATCGCCCGCGTGCCCGGCGTGGCAGACCTCTCCCTGGAGGCCAACGTGGGCAAGCCCCAGGTGCGCATCCGCGTCAACCGCGCCCAGCTGGCCCGTTACGGCATGAACGCCGACGAGGTGCTGGACGTGGTGCGCACCGGCATCGGCAACGAGCCCGTCACCACCCTGCTGGACGGCGTGCGGCGCTTCGACATCACGGCGCGCCTGGACGATGCCTCCCGGGCTTCCGTGGAGGCCATCCGCAACATCCCCCTGCGCACCGCCGACGGCGCCCTCATTCCCCTGGCGCGGGTGGCGGACGTGGAGGTGGCGGAAGGGTATTCCTTCATCCGCAGGGAGCAGTTGCAGCGTTACGCCGTGATCCAGATGGACGTCCGCGGCCGTGACGTGGACGGCTTCGTCCAGGAGGCCAACGCGCTTCTCGAACGCGAGATCGAACTGCCGCCGGGCTACTGGATCGAGTGGGGCGGTGCCTTCGAGAATCAGCAGCGCGCGCTCAAGCGGCTCTCCATCATCGTGCCGCTCACCATCTTCTTCATCTTCGTGCTGCTGTATACCGCCTTCAACTCGGTCAAGTACGCCACGCTCATCATCGCCAACGTCCCCTTCGCCACCATCGGCGGCCTGGTGGCCCTGTTCATCAGCGGCCAGTACCTGTCGGTGCCCTCGGCCATCGGTTTCATCGCCGTCTTCGGCGTGGCCATGCTCAACGGCATCGTGCTGGTGAGTTTCATCAACGAGCTGCGGGAGAAGGGTATGACGGTGAGCGAGGCGGTGCGCAAGGGCGCCGAGCTGAGGCTGCGCCCGGTGCTCATGACCGCCAGCGTGGCCATCCTGGGCCTCATTCCCATGCTGCTTTCCAGCGGGGTGGGTGCCGAGACCCAGCGCCCCCTGGCCTCCGTGGTGGTGGGGGGGCTCATCACCTCCACCCTGCTCACCCTCATCCTGCTGCCCCTCATCTACGAGTGGCTGGAAACCCGCAAGGAGAAACGCCCGTGAACGAGAACAGAAAAGAGATCAAGGCCTTCGTCCACCGCAACCGCATCGCCGACGTGATCCGCGCCCTCAAGGCCGCAGGTTTCCGCGACCTGTCCATCATCGACGTGAAGGGCATGCTCAAGGCCCTGGACAGCAAGGAGCAGGGCTATTCGGTGGAGCTGGGCGAGCAGGTCATCACGGAGGTGAAGCTGGAGCTGGTCTGCGAGGCGGCCCGCGTCGCCGAGGCGGTGGATCTCATCCGCCGCCACGGACGCACGGGCCAGGACCTGGCCGGCTGGGTCTATGTCAGCGCGATTGAATCCGCCTGGCCCATCGCCGGGGGCTGAGGGGAGTTCACGCCTTGGCCTGCGCTGACGGCAAGGCGGAGTTCGGCGGGCCGTGGTGGCGCTTTCCGTCCCTGCGAATGCCCTCATCGCCGGGGGTGTCGCGTCCCTGGCCTGGCTGCTGGAACAGACCGGCCGCCTCCCCGGGGCGGTCAGCCTGAGCCTGTATTTTCTCGCCATTCCCATCGGGGCCTGGTATTGGGCCCGCGAGGGCGTGGAGGCGCTGCTTGCGGAACGGGTCGTCGGCATCGAAATCCTGATGCTGGCGGCCACCCTGGGCGCCGGGATCCTGGGCCTGTGGGAGGAGGCCGCAGCGCTGGTGGTGCTCTATGCCATTGCCGAGGGCGTCGAGGGGTTGACCTTCGCCCGTACCCGGCGTGCCATCCGTGCCCTGCTGGACCTGGCGCCCAAGACCGCCCGCCGGGTGCGCGACAGGCGCGAGGAGACGGTGCCGGCGGAAGCGTTGCGGCCGGGCGGCGCGGGATCCTGATCAAGGGCGGTGCTCACCTGGAGCACCTGGGCAGCCTGCGCACCGTCGCCTTCGACAAGACCGGTACCCTCACCCACGGCCGCCCCCGGGTCACCGCCCTGCAGGCCGCCGATGGCGACGAGGCCGGCCTGCTGGCCATTGCCGCGGGGCTCGAGGCCCATTCGGAGCACCCCCTTGCCCGTGCCCTCACCGGTGCCGGCATGCGTGGCGAGGCGGGGGGAGAAACCTGGTGTCTGGGCAAGCCCGGCCTGTTCGAGGCCCTCGGCCTGGATCTCACGCCCTGGCATCCCACCATCCGGGCCTGGCAGGAGGCGGGCAGGACCGTCGTGCTGGTGGGCACCGCACAGGGCCTGCGGGGCATCCTCGCCCTCATGGCCGACGATCTCGCCAAGTTCGTGGAGGCCCTGCGCCTGGGCCGCAGGGCGCGCCGGGTGAGCCTGCAGAACATCGTTTTCTCCATTGCCGTGCTGGTGGTGCTCATTCCGGCGGGGGTGAGTGGAGCCGTCAGCGTGACCGTGGCCGTGCTGGTGCACGAGGCCAGCGAGCTGCTGGCGGTGGCCAACGGCCTGCGGGCTCGGCGGGCGGAAGACGGAGGTCAGAGGACAGGGGACGGAAAACAGAGGGCTGTGGTAGGCTGACCCGTCCTCCGGCCTCTGTCCTCTGATACTCAGTCCCGGTCGCGCCAGTACTCGCCCTCGATGGTCCGGGGGCCCTGCCCGCCGGAGGGCGCCGACGGCGGGGGCATGCCGCCGTCGAAGAAACTGCGTTCGATGAACCAGAGAATGGCGCGGCGCCGGAGACCGGGAATGAGACACAGGAAGCCGATGGTGTCCGTGAAGAAGCCGGGGGTGAGCAGCAGCGCGCCGCTGATGAGCAGGACCACCCCTTCCAGCATCTCCACGGCGGGGATTTCTCCCCGGGCGATCATGGCCTGCACCCGGTGCATGGTGGCGAAGCCCTGCATGCGCAGCAGCACCACACCCACCACGGCGGTGAAGACCACGAGGAATACCGTGGGCAGTGCGCCGATGAAACTCCCCACCTTGATGAGCAGGTAGATCTCCACCAGGGGGACGGTGAGGAACAGGATCAGCAGGATGCGGAAGGGGTTCATGACATGTCACTATACCATTTTTGTCCCTGTGGGATGAGGTGGTAATATCAAAATAAGGAGGTGGGTAGATGAATAAAAGCCATTGTCTGGTCCTGTGTACCTGTCCCGAGGACGGGACGGCGGAGCGCATCGCCGAGGCCCTGGTGGACGGGCGGCTTGCGGCTTGTGTCAATATCGTCAAGGACCTGACATCCGTCTACCGCTGGCAGGGCAGGCGGGAGTCGGCCACGGAGTGTCTCCTGCTCATCAAGACCCGCCGCGAACGCTATCCCGAACTGGAGTCCGCCATCGCCGGGATGCATCCCTACGAGGTGCCGGAGATCATCGCCCTGCCCCTGGCGGCTGGCCTGGCGGCCTATCTCGGCTGGATCGATGCGCAGGTGAGCGTATCCTGAAAACGGCACCTGCCTCGTGTTCCTTTTGTGATCCAGGCCTTATGGAAACGGTCGCCGGATACGCTATTATTAACCCGGCAACAATATATGTCATGTTCAGCCGCCGCGTGCGGACACGCAGCAAGGCGGCGGAGCGCCGCTGTAGTCATTCTACAGCAAGCTTCGCCAACACCGTCTGCGTGCGCGCACGCGGCGGCCTGCCATATGAATTTCAACAAGTCAGGCGTTTCAGGCAGGCGCCGGCTCGGTGTTGCGGCACTTGGCAAGGGCCGGGCCATTCCCTGCGTGCCGCGCCTTGATCCAGCGCCTGCCTGAAACGCTGAACACGATATATATTGTTGCCGGGTTAATAATGGAATGTCCCGTTCATCAGGAACCTGACGGAATGAAGCGTTTCTGCCAGTGGC
>Ga0256839_1002842_pt1 | contig 18719 bp, 16 predicted proteins | sample 354166metaG_FD_185968 | JGI IMG/M metagenome (GOLD analysis project Ga0256839, IMG submission 185968) | Hydrothermal vent microbial communities from Mid Atlantic Ridge, Atlantic Ocean - 354-166 | ecosystem: Environmental > Aquatic > Marine > Hydrothermal vents | place: Atlantic Ocean: Mid... | reverse complement strand
GCCTGCCTCAGCGGCGGGCACGGAAGAAATCGCGCAGCAGGCGGGCGGCCCGTTCGGCACCAAGGCCATCATATATTTCCGGGCGGTGGTGGCAGGTGGGCTGGCCGAAGATGCGCGGACCATGATGCACACCGCCCATCTTCGGGTCATCGGCGGCGAAGTAGAGGCGGCGGATGCGGGCCTGGGCAATGGCGCTGGCGCACATGGGGCAAGGCTCCAGCGTAACAAACAGGTCGCAGCCCGGCAGGCGCTCGCTGCCCAGCCGCGCGCAGGCGGCGCGGATGGCCAGCATCTCCGCATGTGCAGTGGGATCTCGCAGCTCCCGCACGCGGTTGCCGGCAGCCGCCAGCACCTTGCCTGCAGCATCGGTAATGACCGCACCCACCGGCACCTCGCCACGCCCAGCTGCGGCTTCGGCCTCGGCAAGCGCCAGCTTCATTGCTTCGGGCAGCAATTGCATGGTTGTTTCCGGTGTGCTTTGCGCCTAACTCTGCCTGCATGGCACAGGATTCGCAAAAACCCAAGAATGACGGCGCTCCCCGGCAGGGCGAACGGCTGGCCAAGGTCATCGCCCGCACCGGCATCTGCTCGCGGCGCGAGGCGGAGGCGCTCATCCGCGCCGGCCGCGTGGCGGTAAACGGCTTCATCGTCGAGACACCGGCCATCAACGTCGGCGCCGAGGATGAGGTGCTCATCGATGGCGCGCCGCTGCCGGAGCCGGAGCCGGTGCGCCTGTGGCGCTATCACAAGCCGGTGCAGCGGGTAGTGGCGCGCAGCGACCCGCAGGGCCGGCCCACCATCTATGACGACCTGCCGGAAGAGGCGCAGCACGCCATGCCGGTAGGGCGGCTGGACTTCCTCTCCGAAGGATTGCTGCTGCTGACCAACGACGGCGCGCTGAAACGCGCGCTGGAGCATCCGTCAAAGGGCTGGACGCGCCGCTATCGCGTGCGGGCATACGGCAAGGTGCACCCGGAGAAACTGAAGCGCCAGTTGCAGCGGCTGCAAGAAGGCATCACCATCGACGGCGTGCACTACGGCAGCGTCAAGGCCACGCTGGACAGGGCCGAAGGTGCCAACAAGTGGCTGACCTTTGCGTTGAAGGAAGGAAAGAACCGCGAGATCCGCCGCATCTGCGCGCACCTGGGCCTGCAGGTGAACCGCCTGTTGCGCACCTCTTACGGGCCGTTCCAGCTTGGCGGACTGAAGCGGCGCGAGGTGGTGGAGGTGCCGCGCAAGCAGCTTGAGGATCTGCTGGGCGGACTGCTGACGCAGGTGGAAGAGGAGCGGCTGGCCCATCATCCCCGTGGCGAGGTGGTGCGCCTGGGCTTCGATGACGAATAAGGCATGCCGCGCTGCCCCGGGGTGGGCAGCCTGAAGCAGGCAGGCGGGGGGTGCACATGCGCATCATTGGCGGAGAGAAGAAAGGCAGTGCCATCCGTTCGCCAAGGGGGCGTGATACCCGCCCCACCACCGACCGGGTGCGCGAAGCCATCTTCAACATCATTGCGCACGGGGAAGCGTTTCCGCCACTGACGGGAGCGCGGGTGCTGGACCTGTTTGCCGGCTCCGGCGCGCTGGGGCTGGAGGCACTTTCGCGCGGTGCGGCATTTGCCCTGTTCGTGGACACGGACAGCTCCGCACGTGCCGCCATGCGAGAGAACCTGATGCGGCTGAACCTGCAGGGGCAGGCGAAGATCTGGCGGCGCGATGCCACGAAGATGGGGCGCTGCGCCCCCATGCAGCCATTCGACGTTGTCTTTCTCGATCCGCCATACGGGCAAGGACTGACGACACCGGCACTGGCCTCGCTGCTGGAAGGCGGCTGGCTCAAGCCCGGCGCGCTGGTGGTGGCAGAGGAGAGCACCCGCACACCCTTCACGCCACCACGAGGCTTCTCGCTGGCAGACGAGCGCACCTATGGCGACACGGCAGTGCGCTTCCTGCAGCATGACTGACCCGGCGCGCCTTGCCCGGGCTGCTGCCCTCCGGCACCGTTTTCCTTGACAGGCGTTAATGAAAGCGGCTTCTTTTTCCCTTGCCGGAGAACGCAGCATGTGCTCACATTCCGGCATGTCATCCCGATGATCGGGATGGCGACCCACCCAACTCAGGAGGCGACACACATCACCTCCAGGCTTCCCGAATACGCACTTTCTGCAGGAAAACAGTGAGGGAGGATCGTTTCATGAAGCTTACCCGCAAGTCCTTCATCCTCGGCGGCCTTGCCGCGGCGGCCATGGCCACTGCCGCCTCCGCGCCGGCGCAGGCTTCCAAGCTCTACATCTTCGGCGGCGGCCCCGCCGGCGGCACCTTCCAGATCGTCGCCAACTCCATCCAGACCTACGGGCCGGTCAAGGAGATCAAGGAGTTCCGCATCAAGGCGCAGTCCTCCGCCGGCTCGCTGGAGAACCTGCGCAAGGTCAACGCCGGCAAGTCGCACTTCGGCGTGGTGCATGCCGGGCACGTGCTGCAGGGCCGCCTGGGCAAGCTGAAGGGCGACCCCAACAAGTACGAGAACGTGATGGCCGTGGCCATCCTCTACGGCTCTGCCGCCCAGCTGGTGGTGCGCAAGGGCAGCGGCATCAAGAGCGCCAAGGACCTCGCCGGCAAGCGCGTGGGCGTGGGCAATGCCGGCTCCGGTGCCTTCGCCAACGCCGAGATGTTCTTCACCCACCTCGGCATCTGGGACAAGATGAAGCGCAACGCGCTGGGTTACAATGATGCTGCCCAGGCCTTCGGCAACAACCAGCTCGATGCCTTCTGGGTGTTCACCGCCTATCCCAGCGGTGCCGTCATCATGGCCGCGCAGACCAACGACATCGACCTCGTGGACGTGGCGAAGGATGCCGAGGAAAGCGGCTTCCTGAAGCAGAACCCCAACTTCACGAAGGTCAGCATCCCCGCCGGCACCTACAAGGGCGTGGACCGCGACGTGAAGACCTTCCAGGACGGCGCACTGTGGGTGGCCAACAAGGATGTGCCGGCAGAGGTCGTCTACAAGCTGCTGTCGCTCATCTACACCGACGAGGGCCTTGCCTACATGCGCCAGCAGAAGTCCACCTTCAAGGCCATGAAGCCGGAAACCGCCCTGAAGGGCGTGGTTACCCCCCTGCATCCGGGTGCCGAGAAGTTCTGGCGCGAGAAGGGCATCCTGAAATAAGAGCACGGCCTGCTGGCGGGCGGGGAGCTCCCTGCCCGCCGCAACGGCTTCTTCACCCGCCGCATGAGCCATGCGCACCGCTGGCGGCAATCGGGCACATGCAATCGATGCACATGTCAGGCGGTGTTGCACGGCGCATGCGCCGGGCATTCCTTTGGTGATTTTCTCCACGGCGGAATCGCTTCCTGACGCAGCAGAGGCGGAGCAGCAGCCATGAAGCGCCCGGATTCCCGGACCCCGGATATCGACCTCCCGGCAAAGCCCCCCGGCTGGCATCAGCTCAACCGCTTCGAGCGCTACGTTTTCGATGCCCTGGCGCTGGTGCTGCTGCTCTTCTATTCCTACGCCGCCGTCGTCGAACCCGCTGCCACGCAGTATCATCGCGGCATCTACATTCTCATCACCTACGTATTGGTGCTGCTGGTCTATCGCCTGCCCGGCTTCTGGGGAAAGGTGATCGATTACGCCCTCATCGCCGTTGCCATCACCAGCATCGGCTACTGGATGTGGAACTTCGAGGCCATCAACTACCGCACCGGGCTGGAAACCCCGCTGGACAAGGCCATCGCCGTGGCCGGCGTGCTCATCGGCATCGAGATCGCACGGCGCGTGGTCGGCACCGTGTTCGTCATCCTCGGCGGCATCATGCTGCTCTACGGCGTCTATGGCGCCTACATGCCGGACATCATCTCCCACGCCGGCGATGACTTCGTCAATCTCGCCACCAGCATCTTCTACAAGAGCGACGGCGTCTTCGGCATCATGGCCAACGTATTGGCCACCTATGTCATCCTCTTCGTCATCTTCGGCGCGTTTCTCAACAAGAGCGGGGCGCAACGCTTCTTCATCGACTTCCCGCTGGCCGCCGTCGGGCATCGCATCGGTGGCCCCGGCAAGGTGGCAGTGGTGGCCAGCGGCCTGTTCGGCTCCATTTCCGGCAGCGCCATTGCCAACACCGTCTCCACCGGCACCTTCACCATCCCGCTGATGAAGAAGGCAGGCTTCCGCCCCCATGTCGCCGGCGGCGTCGAGGCCGCGGCCTCCCTGGGCGGCATGTTCATGCCTCCCATCATGGGCGCCGGCGGCTTCATCATGGCGGAGATGACGGGCCTGCCCTATTCGCAGATCATGCTGGTGGCCCTGTTTCCGGCGCTGATGTATTTCTTCAGCGTCTTCGTCATGGTGCACTACGAGGCCAAGCGCTTCGGCATCGTCGGCGAGAAGTCTCCCGTCAGCGCCTGGGCCATCCTGCGGCGCGAGTGGTATTACATCCTGCCGCTGGCGGTCATCACCGCCTTCATGCTGGCCGGATATTCTCCCAGCTTCACCGCGGTGCTGGGCATCATCACCTGCATCGTCATCAGCTGGTTCAACCGCGACACGCGCATCGGCCTGCGCGAATTCGTCGAGGCCGCCCGCGAGGGAGCAGAAAACAGCCTCAAGATCGGTGCCACGGTGGGCGTCATCGGCATCATCATCGGCGTGCTCACCTACAGCGGCCTGGTGCTCACCTTCGCCGACATCATCATCGAGCTGGCGGATGGCCAGCTGTTCCTCACCATCCTGTTCATCGCCATCGCCTCGCTGGTGCTGGGCATGGGCGTGCCGGTTACCGCTGCCTACATCATCACCGCCGTGGTTGCCGTGCCAGCCCTCACCCAGCTGGGCGTGCATCCGCTGGCCGCGCACATGATCGTCTACTGGCTCAGCCAGGATTCCAACGTTACCCCGCCGGTGTGCATCGCCGCCTATGCCGCCGCCACCATCGCCCGCGCCGACATGTGGAAAACGGCCTTCGCCGCGCTGAAGTTTGCCAAGTTCCTGTATCTTGCGCCGTTCATCTTCGGCTATGTGCCCGCCTTCTCGCTCAACGGCACCACGCAGGACATCATCATCACCTTCGTGCTGGTGGCCATCGGCACCTGGGCCTATTCATGGTTCCTCAGCGGCATATGGCTGGACTGGTTCAAGCGCCGCCCGCAGGCCGGCAAGCAGCACAAGAAGGCATGATCCCCGGCACGGGGCACATGCCCCGGCGCATCGCCTCCTGCCCCGCATGCGGGAAGGAAGGAGCGCCGAAGCTTGATTTTCAGCCTCCGCATGGCCATATCTTGGTGCAAGGCCTGCAAGGCTCTTCCGCTGCAATGGCGCAACACCTCAAGGCAGCCACCACTGCCGGGTGTTGACGCGCGTTCATGCGCACCCGCGCCATGCCAGCCGGATGATGCCGCCACCGGGGAGATGCCGATGACCGAAGTGCTCAACACCACCACCATGCAGCAACAGGCGCGGGAAATCGATTTCGCCGCCGAGATCGAGCGCCTGCGCAGGGAAAAGAACGCCGTCATCCTCGCCCACTACTACCAGGACCCGGAGATCCAGGACATTGCCGATTTCGTCGGCGATTCGCTGGACCTCTCGCGCAAGGCGGCGGAGACGGATGCCGACATCATCGCCTTCTGCGGCGTGCGCTTCATGGGCGAGGTGGCGAAGATCCTGAGCCCCGAGAAGAAGGTGGTGATCCCCGACATGCAGGCCGGCTGCTCGCTGGAGGAATCCATCACCGCCGATGACCTGCGTGCCTTCAAGGCCGAGCACCCGGACCACCTGGTGGTTACCTACATCAACTCCTCCGTGGAGGTGAAGGCGGAGTCCGATTACGTGGTAACCTCCGCCTCGGCCATCGACATCATCAACGCCACGCCCAAGGACAGGCCCATCCTCTTCGTGCCGGACAGGCACCTTGGCCGCTGGCTGGAGAAGGTAACGGGCCGCGAGATGACCCTGTGGCCGGGCGAATGCATCGTGCACGTGGAATTCTCCGTGGAGGCCATCGAGGGGCTGAAGGCAAAGTATCCGGATGCGAAAATCGCCGTGCACCCGGAAAGCCCGGAAGCCGTGGTGGAAATGGCCGATCACGTCGGCTCCACCCGCTCCATCATCGACTACGTGGTGAAGACGGATGCACAGCGCTTCATCATCGGCACGGAAACGCACATCCTGCACCAGATCCGCAAGGAAGCGCCGGAAAAGGAACTGATTCCCCTGCCCGGCTCCGATGACACCTGCCAGTGCGCCACCTGCCCCTACATGGCCATGAACACCATGCAGAAGCTCTACCTGGCGCTGAACAACGAGCAGCCCGAAATCGTCATCGACGAGGAGCTGCGCATCCGCGCCCTGACGCCGCTGCAGCGCATGCTGGACATCTCCGCCAGGGCACAGGCGAAACGTGCCGCAAGGCAGGCCGCGGAATGAGCCACGCGGCAGCTTGCAATGCGCATGGCAACTGCACCGCAAGCGGGATGCACCGTGCAAACGGCACGACATGCTTCGTGAAACACACTGCGGGATGACATGGACGGGAGCAGCACATGGGTTTCATCGGCTGCATGGGAAATCTCGATGACGCCTTGCTGGCGGATGCCGAGCGCCTCCTGCGCGCAGCACTGGCCGAGGATCTGGGCGCGCCTGATCCGCAGCAGCTGAGCGCCGATGCCGACATTACCTCCGCTGCCGTCATCCCGGCAGATGCCACCTTCTCCGGCGTCATCACCGCCCGCCAGCCGTGCGTGGTGGCGGGCCTGCCCTTCGCCTGCGCCACTTTCCGCCTGTTGTCGGAAGAGGCCTGCTTCATGCCCACCACCGTTGACGGCATGAAGGTGCCCGCCGGCTACATCCTTGCCCACGTGCGCGGCCCCGCCCGTGCCCTGCTGGCGGCAGAGCGCACCGCACTCAACCTGTTGCAGCACCTAAGCGGCATCGCCACCCGCACCCGCGCCTTCATCGAGGCCATGGGCGAGACGCAAGCCAGGCTGCTGGACACCCGCAAGACCATCCCCGGCCTGCGCCGGCTGGAGAAATACGCCACGCAGAAGGGCGGCGCGCACAACCACCGCTTCGGCCTGCACGATGCCATCCTCATCAAGGACAATCACATCGCCGTCGCCAGCTCCGTTGCCGAGGCCGTGCGCCGCGCGAAGGCCGCCGGGCACGCGCAGGTGGAAGTGGAGTGCGACACGCTTGAGCAGGTGAAGGAAGCACTGAAGGCCGGTGCCACCCGCGTGCTGCTGGACAACATGGATACCGATACGTTGAAGCAGGCCGTCGCACTGGCCCGTGGCAAGGCGGAAACGGAGGCCTCCGGCGGCATCACGCTCGAGAACATCGCCGAGGTGGCCGCAACGGGTGTCGATTACATTTCCGTCGGCTCTGCCCTCACCCTCTCCGCCCCGGCCATCGACATCGGCCTTGACTGGCACACCACCTGATCCCGGCCAGCACCCGGCAGCCCCCATCATGCCCTGCCCTCTTCTTCCCTGCTCCTGTTCTGCCACGTCCCGGCCACTCTCTTCTCATGCTCCTGCCCCGCCCCGCGGCATCCCCCGCGCCGAAAAGCCTTTTGCCGCTGCCCCGCCCCTTCGCTATGAAGGAAAGCAAAAACGGGGACGGGGATTGATACATGCACGAAAACGACCACAGCTCCACCAGCGACAGCAACCGCCAGCAGCACCGGCACGATCATGACGTGCTCATCATCGGCTCCGGCGCGGCGGGGCTGCAACTGGCGCTGGCGCTGGCCGAAGGCGGCATTGGGCGCGTGGCAGTGCTGTCCAAGACCACGCTGGAAGAAACCAACACCTTCCACGCCCAGGGCGGCATTGCCGTGGTGCTGGACAAGCAGGACAGCTTCGAGGCCCACGTGCAGGACACGCTGAAGGCCGGTGCCGGGCTGTGCGACGAGGAGGTGGTGCGCTTCGTGGTGGAGAACGCGCCTGCCGCCATCGAGCGGCTCATCGGCTATGGCGCACAGTTCACCCGTGATGCGGAAGGCAACTTTCACCTCACCCGCGAGGGCGGACACACCGCGCGGCGCGTGCTGCATGCCGCCGACGCCACCGGGCGCGAGATGGAATGCACCCTGCTGCGCCGTGCGCAGGCAATGCCGAACATCGAGCTGTTCGAATGGCACATGGCCATAGACATCATCCGCGAGCGCCTGCCCGATGGCGGCAAGGGCCGTGCCTGCGGCGCTTACGTTCTCAACGTGCAGCGCGGCGTGGTGGACCTGTTCCGCGCCCGCGTGGTGGTGCTGGCCACCGGTGGCTCCAGCAAGGCCTATCTCTACACCTCCAACCCTGACATCGCCACCGGCGACGGCGTGGCCATGGGCTGGCGCGCCGGCTGCCGTGTCGGCAACATGGAGTTCGAGCAGTTTCATCCCACCTGCCTGTATCACCCGCAGGCCAAGAACTTTCTCATATCCGAGGCAGTGCGCGGCGAGGGCGGCCTGCTGAAGCTGCCCAATGGCGAGCGCTTCATGCCGAAATACCACGAGATGGCCGAGCTGGCCCCGCGCGACATCGTGGCGCGCGCCATCGACAACGAGATGAAGCGCCGCGGGCTGGATTACGTGCTGCTGGACATCTCGCACAAGCCCGCCGATTTCATCCGCAGCCATTTCCCCAACATTCACGAGACGCTGCTGCGCTACGGCATCGACATGACGCGGCAACCCATCCCCGTGGTGCCGGCGGCACATTATACCTGCGGCGGCGTGGTGGTGGACATGCGCGCCCGCACTGACGTGGAGAACCTCTACGCCATCGGCGAGACCACCTACACCGGCCTGCACGGAGCCAACCGCATGGCGTCGAACTCGCTGCTGGAGTGCCTGGTCTATGCCGATGCCGCAGCGCGCGACATCCTCGCCCGCATCCCAGGCATCGCACCACCACCGGCGCTGCCACACTGGGACGAGAGCCAGGTAACGGATTCCGACGAGATGGTGGTGGTCTCCCACAACTGGGACGAGATCCGCCGCTTCATGTGGGATTATGTCGGCATCGTGCGCACGGTGAAGCGGCTGGAGCGCGCCCGCCATCGCATAGAGCTGCTGCAGCAGGAGATTGCCGAATACTATGGCAACTTCCGCGTAACCGCCGACCTGCTGGAGCTGCGCAACATCGCCATGACGGCAGAACTGATGATCCGCTCCGCCATGCAGCGCAAGGAGAGCCGCGGCCTGCACTACATCCTCGACTACCCCGAACCCCGCGAGGAAGAGCGCCACCCCACCATCCTCACCCCGCCCCATTTCAATGCGGGCACAAGAACAGGATGAACGGTGTGCCCCCCGTCCACAACCCCTGACAGGAAAAGGCGAGGGCCGGCAAAGACCGGCCCTCGCCGTTTTTCCCGACCTTTCCTCCGCTCAATCACTCAATGCGCCAGCGCCGCCAGCAGCAGCAGGGCGACGATGTTGGTTACCTTGATCATCGGGTTCACCGCCGGGCCTGCGGTGTCCTTGTAGGGGTCGCCCACGGTATCACCGGTAACCGATGCCTTGTGCGCCTCCGAACCCTTGTGATGGGTTACGCCGTCCTTGTCGGTGAAGCCGTCCTCGAAGCTCTTCTTGGCATTGTCCCATGCACCACCGCCGGTGGTCATGGAGATGGCGACGAACAACCCCGTAACGATGACGCCCAGCAGCATCGCCCCCAGCGCCGCAAATGCCTGCGAGGCACCAGCCACAAGATAGACCAGCCAGAACACCACGATGGGCGAAAGCACCGGCAGCAGCGAGGGGATGATCATCTCCCTGATGGCGGCGCGTGTCAGCATGTCCACGGCGCGGCCGTAATCCGGCTTCTCGATGCCTTCCATGATGCCCGGCTTCTCGCGGAACTGCCGGCGCACCTCCTCCACCACCGCGCCGCCGGCGCGGCCCACGGAGGTCATGGCCAGGCCGCCGAACAGGAACGGCAGCAGGCCGCCGAACAGCAGACCCGCCACCACGTAGGGATTGGACAGCGAGAAGTCCACCTGCACGCCGTGCAGCAGCGAGTCTTGCGCCGCATTGGCGGCGTAGAACTTCAGGTCCTCGGTGTAGGCGGCAAACAGCACCAGCGCGCCCAGCCCGGCGGAGCCGATGGCATAGCCCTTGGTTACCGCCTTGGTGGTATTGCCCACCGCATCCAGCGCGTCGGTGGTGTTGCGCACCTCCGGCGGCAGGTCGGCCATCTCGGCAATGCCGCCGGCATTGTCCGTAACCGGGCCGAAGGCATCCAGCGCCACCACCATGCCGGCCAGCGACAGCATGGTGGTAACGGCAATGGCGATGCCGAACAGCCCCGCCACCTCATGGGTGAAGATGATGCCGGCAATGATGACAAGTGCGGGCAGCGCAGTGGCTTCCAGCGAGATAGCCAGGCCCTGGATGACATTGGTGCCGTGCCCCGTTACCGATGCCTGGGCGATGGAGGTTACCGGGCGGTAGCCGGTGCCGGTGTAGTATTCGGTAATCCAGATGATGGCGGCGGTTACCACGAAGCCGGTCAGCCCACTGAAGAACAGCGCCTGGCCGCTGATCTGCAGGCCATCGCTGGTGGCAAAGGTGGAATCGCCTCCCAGCCACCCCCAGACGATGGCGGCCAGCGCCACCACGGAGAGCACGGCGGTGGCGATGAAGCCCTTGTAGAGCGCGCCCATGATGGAGTTGTTTGCCCCCAGCTTCACGAAGAAGGTGCCGATGATGGAGGTAACCACGCAGGCTGCGGCGATCACCAGCGGCAGCAGCATCATGGTGATGGCGTTTTCGCCGGAGAAGTAGATGGAAGCCAGCACCATGGTGGCCACCACGGTAACCACGTAGGTCTCGAACAGGTCGGCGGCCATGCCGGCGCAGTCGCCGACGTTGTCGCCGACGTTGTCGGCAATGGTGGCGGGATTGCGCGGGTCATCCTCCGGAATGCCGGCTTCCACCTTGCCCACCAGGTCGCCACCCACGTCAGCCCCCTTGGTGAAGATGCCGCCACCAAGCCGGGCGAAGATGGAAATGAGCGAGGCACCGAAACCCAGCGCCACCAGGGCATCCACCACCGTGCGGTCAGTGGGAGCGAAACCCAGCCCGGCGGTCAGCAGCAGGAAGTATCCGGCCACGCCCAGCAGTGCCAGCCCGGCCACCAGCATGCCGGTAACGGCACCGGACCTGAAGGCCATGTCCAGCCCCGCCGCCAGCGAGCGGGCCGCCGCCTGCGCCGTGCGCACGTTGGCCCGCACCGAGATCATCATGCCGACGATGCCGGCAAGCCCCGACAGGATGGCCCCGATGGCAAACCCCACCGCCGCCAGCCATGAAAGAAAGATGCCCACCAGCAGGAAGATCACCACCCCGACGATGGCGATGGTGGAATACTGCCGGTGCATGTATGCATTCGCGCCTTCGCGGATGGCGGCGGCGATCTGTTGCATGCGCGGCGTGCCGGCATCTGCCGACAGCACGCTGCGCACGGTAAGCACGGCATAGGCAATGGCGAGCAGCGCCGCCCCGATGATGAACAGCAATGTGGTGGTCATTGTCCTCCCTCCTCTCGACCCCGTGCAACACATGCGCCACCGGCCCGCACATGGCCGTTGCTCCCCGCAAGCCACCAGCAGCATGCGCGCGGCCTTCCCTCCAGCCACGATCCAACGCGGCAACCGCGCGCATATTCCGGCAAGCGCATATCCCTCCTCACGGCGGACAATGCCAAACATGCCCCACCAGGACAACCGGCTTTGCTCCATCAAGGGAAAACATCGTCGCTGAACACACGGGGCACGCGCGGAAAGGAAGCGCAAGACACAAGGCCACCCGCCCTCACGCCACCTGCCGCCGCAGGTTCAGCGCATGCCAGGCCAGCGCCAGCGCGGCGATGACGAGCATGGGCACCAGCGCGAGGTTGACGCCGGCCCAGCCCGCACCGGCCAGCAGCTGCCCGGAAGCCAGTGAGGTGGTGGCGACGGTAAGGAACACCATCAGGTCATTGAAACCCTGCACCTTCGCCCGCTCCGATGGCCGGTGGCTTTCCGCCACCATGCTGGTGGCGGCAATGAAGCTGAAGTTCCACCCCACGCCCAGCAGCACCAGCCCGATGCCGAAGTTCTCCATGCGCGTGCCCAGCAGGTGCACCACGCCGGCAATGGCCATCAGCACGAAACCGATGGCCATGATGCGCGCAGCCCCGTGCCGTGCGATCAGCGCGCCGGTGATGAACGAGGGCGCATACATCGCCATCACGTGCCACTGGATGACCCACGATGCCTGATCCACGTCGAAGCCGCAGCCGATCATCGCCAGCGGCGTGGAGGTCATCAGCAGGTTCATCATGCCATAGGAGAGGGCACCGCCGATGATGGCCGTCAGCAGCACCGGCTGGCGCAGCAGCTCAGGCAATGGCCGCGGCGGCGGCCCTTGTGTTGCCGATGCCGCACTGTCGTCTGCCTCGGCCCGGGGCAGCCGCACCTGCGTCAGCACCAGCAATGCCGCAACGGTAATCAGCCCGGCGGCGGCAAAGTTGCCGGCAAAGGAGACAGGGGCCAGCAGCTCCCGCGTGGAGGAAACCAGCACCGGGCCGAACAGCGCACCGGCCAGCGCACCCAGCAGCACCCATGATATGGCCTTTGGCGCAAACGCCGGGCTGGCCACGTCAGTTGCGGCAAAGCGGTAATATTGCGCAAAAGCCTGGTAGGTGCCCTGCAGCATGGTGGCAATGCAGAACAGCGTGAAATCCGCCCGGAACAGCGCCAGCACCGCCAGCGCCGCGGCTATGACTCCCATGAACGCTCCCAGCAGGAAGCCCGCGCGCCGCCCGAAACGCTGCATGAACCACGCCGCCGGCCAGGTGGTGAGCGCCGTGCCGGCCACGTAGGTGGTAATGGGCAGGGTTGCCCACTGCGGTGCCGGAGCCAGCAGATCGCCGGCAATCACGGCAGTGGAGAACATGTTGATGCTGGCCAGCGAAAACAGCGCCTGCGCAATGCCCAAGACCACCGTGTTGCGCCGCGCCAGGGCATCATCGATGCCCCCGGCACCTCCACCCATCTCCGGCGGCAGCCCTCCCGCCTCCACAGGTGCCGGTGCGTTCTGCATTTGCGGCTGCGTGCCCATGGCCTCATCCCGGCCACACCTCGTGGCCCTTCACCCCTTCATTTCCGCTGCCCGCACGTCATGCGCCAGTGCATCCAGCACGCCGTTGACGAACCGGCGTTCATCGCCATCACCAAAGAAGGCGCGAGTCAGTTCCACGTATTCGTTGATGCTCACCTTCGGCGGAATGTCCGGCCGCGCCATCAGCTCGTGCGCCGCCGCCCGCAGGATGGCACGAATGGTGGCATCCAGCTTCGGCAGTTTCCAGTCCTCGGCCAGGTGGCGGTTGACGGCGCGGTCGATCTCCTGCTGGCGCGCCAGCACGCCACGCACGATGTCTTCCAGCAGCTTCAGGTCCGGCTTGCCGCACTGTCCGTCCTCGAAGGCCTCGCCCACCCGGCGCGAGGCGAATTCGGCCAGCACCTCGTGCACCGGCTGGCCACCCACCTCCATCTGGTAGAGCGCCTGCACCGCGCCCAGCCGCGCTGCCCGCCGCCGCGGCGCGCCGCCAGAGCGCATGCCGCCTTTTCCACCTTTTTCGCCGCTGCCACCCTGCTCGCTCATGAACCCAACCGTTGCTCCAGGAACCGCTGCTTGAGCCGTGCCATTTCCACTGCCGCACGCGCCGCGTCCGCACCCTTGTTCTTCTGGTCAACGCGGGCGCGGGCCTCCGCCTGCGCGCGGTTTTCCACCGTCAGCACGCCGTTGCCGATGGCCAGCCCCTGCATGGTCAGCTCCATGATGCCGCGCGCCGACTCGTTGGCCACGATCTCGAAATGGTATGTCTCGCCACGAATGACCACCCCCAGCGCCACATAGGCGTCATACGCCGGCGGCTGTGGCTCCATGCCTTCTTCCGCCATCACCTCGGCCACCGCCATGTCCGCCCCTTCGGCCATGGCAATCGCGCCGGGGATCTCCAGCGCCCCGGGCACGTGCACGATGTCCCACTCCACGCCCTCGGCCTTCAGGTATTCCGTCGCACCTTTTTCCAGCTCGTCCAGCAGATCGTCGTAGAACCGCGCCTCGATGATGAGAACCCGCATCAACCTGTTTCCTTTTCCCGTTGAATGAATCCCGTTTTCGCGACAATCCCTCAGCAGCCCTGAAACTCGGCCAGCCGCGCCACGTAGCGCGCCAGCATGTCGATCTCCACGTTCACCGCATCCCCCGCCCGCGCCTGTCCGAAGGTGGTAACGGCCAGCGTGTGCGGAATGATGTTGACCTCGAACTCGCAGCCTTCCACCGCGTTCACCGTCAGCGACACGCCGTTGAGCGCCACCGAGCCTTTCGGCGCGATGAACCGCGCCAGCCCCTCCGGCACCACGAAGCGAAACACCCGCGACTCCCCCGCCGGGCTGATGGAGACGATCTCCCCCACCCCGTCCACGTGGCCGGAGACGTAATGCCCGCCCAGCTCGTCGCCCACTCTCAAGGCCCGCTCCAGGTTCACCCGCTGCCCCGGCTGCCAGCCGGAGAGCGTCGTCTTCTCCAGCGTCTCGGCGGAAAGCTCCACGTCATGCCACATGCGCCCGTCATCCAACAGCCCCTTGTCCACCACCGTCAGGCAGCAGCCGTCATGAGCAATGGAAGCGCCGATGTCCACCGTGTCGGGGTCATAGCCGGAAGCCACGCGAAACCGCGCGCCTGCCTGCTGATCCTCGCGCCCGACCAGCTCCCCCACCTCGGTGATGATGCCCGTGAACATCGCCCTTGCACCCTGATACACCTAAACCCTGCGTCAGCGGACACGTGCTCCAGTCTCACGCCTGCTGCCGTTCATACCGCCGCAGCACATCCGGGCCAAGCGGCAATTCCTGCATGAGCCGATAGCCCGCCAGCACCTCCTCCAGCGCCAGCCCCGCCAGCGCCTGCACGCCACCTGTCCCCAGCCGCACCTGCGGTGCCTGAAACAGCGCAATCTCGTCCACCACCCCGGCCTCGATGAAGGCACGCGCCACCCGTGCGCCGCCTTCCACCATCAGCCGGTTGATCTTCATCTCCGCCAGCTTCGCAAGCACCGCCTGCACGGAAATGTTGCCACCTGCATCCGCCGCCATCGGCACGATGCGCACCGCCGCATGCCGCTGCTTCAGCGCCAGCGCCCGATCCCGTCCTGCCGGGGTGCAGAACACCACCGTCGGCACCTCCCCGGCGGTGGCGAACACCTTCGCATCCGGTGGCACGCCCTCCAGCGCGCGGGAGAGCACGATGCGCAGCGGCGAGCGATCCTCAAGCCCCGGCAGGCGACAGGTGAGCATGGGGTCATCGGCGCGAACGGTGCCGCCGCCCACCAGGATGGCGTCCGACTGCGCCCGCATCAGGTGCGCCCGCCGCAATGCCATATCGCTGGTGATGGCCGTCGGCGCACCGGGTTCGGCGGCAATCATGCCGTCGGCGGAAACCGCCAGCTTCAGCAGCACCTGCGGCCTGCCCTCCGCGTGCCGCCGGATGAAACCGGAAAGCAGCCGCCGCGCTTCAGGCTCCAGCAGGCCCACCGCCGTATCGATGCCCGCCTCCGCCAGCAGCTTCAGCCCGCCACCATTCACCCGCGGATCCGGATCCGGCATCGCCACCACCACCCGCGCCACGCCGGCGGCAATCAGCGCCTCGGTGCACGGCGGCGTCTGCCCGTGATGCGCGCACGGCTCCAGCGTTACGTAGGCAGTGGCCCCGCGCGCCTGCTCCCCGGCCATGGCCAGCGCCTGCGGCTCCGCGTGCGGCCGCCCGCCGGCAGCCGTTGCCCCGGTGCCCACCACCCGCCCGTCGCGGACGATGACGCAACCCACCGCCGGGTTCTCCGCCGTGCGCCCCAGCGCCGCCCATGCCAGCCGCAGCGCATGATGCATGTGCCATGCATCGTCGTGTGAAAACCCTTCCGCCGCACAGACATGAGCCATGACGAGCACGATCCCGACCAGTGGAACGCCAGCATATCGCCCGCCTTATTGGCACGCCCCTCGCCAGCCGGCAATACCCGCTTGACAGCGGGATGACGCCTGCGGCACCCCTGCGGCATGGACATGGGCTGGATTTCATACATCGAACCTTACGCCATCTTCCTCGGCGTGCTGACGGCGCTGGGGCTGAGCCTTGCCGCCGGCATCGTCATTGCCATCGCCATGGGGCTGGACATGACCCGCCAATGGAGCCGCATGATCCGCGACATCGAGGACGAGCGCGAGCTGGAGAAACTGGAGGAACGCTTCGACGAGCAGGTGGACGAACACTTCGAGCATGACCTCGCCTCGCCCGCCATGCTGTGGGCGCTGCTCGTCATTTCCCTGCTGGTGAACGTGCTGGCCGGTTACGTCGCCGCCTGGCAGACGCGCTCAGCGGAGCCAATGGGGGCTTGGGTGAACGCCGGCGTGGTGGGCCTGGTCGGCAGCCTGCTCTCTGCCCTGCTGGACCGCGACCCTCCCATCATGCCAGCACTCCTGCGCTGGCTCTATTACCTGCTCGCCATCCCCACCGCCCTGGCCGGTGCCTGGCTGGCATTGCGCTGAGCATTGGTTGATGGCACCCTGCGGACAACAGGGAGCAACACAAGGCCGGGCCAGCGCTTGTTCTCAGGCCGGCACCTCCACCCAAACCCATTCATCCAGCGGCTCGAAGTCCGACTTCGGGTCGCGGCAGATGGGACAACGCCAGTCATCCGGCAGATCGGTGAAGGACACGCCGGGCGGAATGGGATTGTCCGGATCAACCACGTTCACGTCTCCCACCGACGGGTCATAGACGTAAGGTTCACATTCATCATTGGTGCACTGCCACTTGCGCAGCCGCAGCCGCCGCACGGCGGGCTTCGCCGCCCGCGTTTGCGTGCCCGCCAGCACCAGCGCGCCGGGCAGCAGCGCAGCCAGGCGCAACAGCATCCTGCGGGTCGTCTGCATCATCAGGCCTCCCGACTTGACCGCATCCTGACTGCATGACGAACAGAAGGCGGAAGGACTTTCCCTTCCGCCTCCTCCTCATGCATCACTCGTTGGCCGCCTTGCGCAGGCCATCACCGGGCTTGTCCATGGCCGGGAACGGTCCGATATAACCCACATACGCCCGTGCATCCGCCGGATCCTTCAGCTTGTCCTGGTCGGACTCGCCGTAGGGGTGCTGCACGACGCTCATGAGATAGCCGAAGCCATTGATGTTCGGGTAGAAGTAGACGGAAGTCGTCTCCGACCCGTAAGGCGTGGTCTGAATGCGCGTGAGCTTTCCACTGGAGACGTTGTAGGCCCACACGGCATCGTTCTGGTGGCCGGAGCCGGTATCCTCGCCGATGATCAGCGTGTCATGGCCGGGAATGAAAGTGATGTTGTCCGGGTTGGCGATGCCGTCGATGGCGCACTTGTTCTTGCCATGCCACGGGCTGTCCTTGCCGTATTGCACCGGCTTGCCTGCCACCATCGCCTTCATGTTCACGGCCACGTAATCCGAGCCGATCTTCTCGTCCCGCTTCAGGTCCAGCGCGTAAACCACGCCACAGGGATTGTAGGACAGGCGCACGTGGTTCGGCCCGCCGCGATCATACTTCTCGTTCGGCTTGCCCTTCTTCGCATTGTCCTCCATGCCCCGCGCCACGGCGGAGATGGCCACATACAGCCGGTTGCGCTGCGGATCGTATGTGATGCCCTCGGCCTTGCGGAACTCGGTGGTGGCGCCTTTCAGCGCGGCATAGCGGGTGGTCTCCAGCCTTGAGGCCAGCTTCTCCATGCCCGGCTTCAGCTTCAGGCAGCCCGGCTTCTTGTTGACCGATAGGAACCCCGCCGGACAACGCCCCTGCTCATCCATCTTCGCCGCCTCGAACAGGTCGGAGAAGCGCACGCCATCCTCCACGGCCTTGCGCACCTCCGCATCCGTGGCATGGCCCAGATCCACCCATTCCAGCGTGGCCTCGCCGCCATTTTCGGCAGAAACCTGGTTCCACTTCGCGGCATACAGCCTGCCGGAAGAAAGATCCCCCGGCCTGTCCGCCACGAACATGTAGAAGCCCTCGTTGGTGCCGTCAGACGTGATGTAGACCGTCTTGCGGTCGGGCATCACGTAGGCCAGCTCCACCGCCGAACGCCCCATGGCAAAGTGCTTGGCCACGCTGGCCTTGCCCTGCTCGTCCACCCTGATCTCCACCGGGTAGCCATAACGATACGGACGGAAGGCAGCGCGGAACGCATCCACCGTCATGCTGGCGGGATCAAGGCCGAAATAGCGCGCCATCGGGCGATAATAGTCCTTGATATCCTCGATGCTCTTCGCCCTCTCCACTGCCATGGCATCCGGCGGATACTCCTCAGAGCCAAGGTGCGCACCCCACGGCGTAACCGACCCCGCGCACGGCACCCACAGCCCGCCGTAAGCGGAAAAATCGATGGCGCGGGTGGAAACGGCGCTCAGCCTGCCGGTCTTGCCGTCCTGCTTCAGCTCGGTGAGATACATTGCGCCCGGGCGGTTCTCGAAATGCGTGATCATGAAAAGCTTCTCCCCTGCCCGGATGAGAGAGGAGAAGTCGGGAGAATTGGACACATCGGGCTGGCCCTTGGCGCTTTTCACCGGCTTGCCGTCCTTGTCCACCAGCAGGCCGAAGACCTGCCCTTTCTCATCACCGCTGCGCAGCAGGGTGTGGAAGTCGATGGCATGCTCGCGGCCATCGAT